>Ga0153915_10001305_pt1 | contig 22951 bp, 13 predicted proteins | sample Opewatmetagenome_2_FD_107003 | JGI IMG/M metagenome (GOLD analysis project Ga0153915, IMG submission 107003) | Freshwater wetland microbial communities from Ohio, USA - Open water 3 Core 3 Depth 3 metaG | ecosystem: Environmental > Aquatic > Freshwater > Wetlands | place: USA: Ohio, Lake Erie...
TTACTGACATTCAATACGCCCAGGCGCCGGTCTTTGGCCTTCAGAGGGAATGAAATAGCCGCGACAATATCCCTAAACTGTAATAAACCGGCAAACCCCGGATTTTCTTCAGGCCCTCCGTTGAGGATCAGCGGTTCACCTGTCTCAAAAACCTTTCCGGCGATCTTTTCCCCTGGCATAATCTTAATCTCAGACATCATGTCTTCCCTGATGCCTATGGCCGCCTTTATTCGAAGACAACCCTCCCCTTCGTCATAGATCATCACGGATATCCTGTGTGATCCGGTCTGGTTGCATATTGCCTTGATCAGCTCGTTATAAATCTCCTGTTCGGAAGATGAGGCCATGAATTTTTCACCCAGGCTGAATAAGGGGATAAGCGTCCTGAGCCGGGTATTTTCTTCCTTCAGCGCGGCCTTCAGGAAGGAATCATTAACTACCTGCATGAGCTCTCTCGATGTAAAGGGTTTTCTTATAAAACCGCTGAAACCATGACCCATGGCCTCTATTGCCATATCCATGGTGCCGTGGCCAGTGATAAGCACACCGATGATATCGCGATGTTTCTCCCTCATAGCCAGGAAGGTCTCCGTTCCGTTCATCCCCGGCATCAACATATCTGTAACCAGCATATCAAAGGTGTCTGAGAAGGCCATCTGCATTGCCTCCTCGCCTCTGTTTGCCGTGCTGACACTATACCCTTCGTTGGCGAGGGCCTTCCGGCACAGCCTGGTGATCATTTCCTCATCGTCGAGCACAAGAATTTTTTTTGTCGCCATAAGCTGCCCCAATGGGTTGTCATTTATAGTCATGAGTTCGCTTTGCGAACGTCAGGTATGGTCATGTATTGTCATGGATCGTCAGGTATTATCATGTATTGTCATGGATCGTCAGGTATTGTCATGTATTGTCATGTATTGTCATGAATCGTCAGGTATTGTCATGTATTGTCATGAATCGTCATGTATTGTCATGCTTCGTCATGGTTTTGCCGATAGTTTTGATGTAATTATTAAGTTTCACGGAAAGCGTTTCGAGATCATTCGATATCTGTTGAAAAAGTGCCTCAGCTATCAATCCTCGATTAAATGCCTTCCTGATCCATGTCTTTGTTTCCTGGAGAGACCCCCTGCTATAATAGCAGAACTGCCGGTTCTCCTTATAAAAATACCTGCCATAACCTTCACTTAAATTAGCCGCAATCGAATCCGCAGCCTTTATCAGTTGTTTGCCGACAGTATCTTTCGAAAAATAATCCCATTCATTTACAACACCCCATACCTTCTCGCCGATATCCATTGCAATCTGGTAAACCTGAAGTTCCTCTAATTTCATCACACATTCCTCCACAATAAATGACTACCCCTGGCTATGCATGACCATCCCTGACTATCTCATGACAATCCCTGACTACCCCTGACCATCCCTGACCTTTTCATGACTACCCCTGACCATCCCTGACCTTTTCATGACTACCCCTGACTATCCGCCACGGGCATTATCACCGAAAAGACGCTTCCTTCCCCTGCCTTGCTTTTTACCCTGATCGTTCCTCCATTAGCCGTAATGATCCTGTGGCTTACCCATAGCCCCAGACCGACCTGACTTACCTCCTCCCTGGTTGAATAAAAGGGCTCGAATATCCGTTGAAGGTCTTCCTCTCGTATCCCTGAGCCGTTATCCTCAAAAGATATATGGCATTCATTTTCTCTCTTCTCAGTTTTAATCCTGAGACAATATTGTTTGCCGCCCGGCGCGTCCTGCTCGTTTCCTGCAGATGATTTATAAACGCCGGACATTGCGTTCAGGGCATTGTTGATAAGATTCATAAAGGCCTGTTCGATCTGGCCCTGGTCTGCCTTGATAATCGGAAGACCCTCTTTAAGGCGAAGATCAAGTTGTATCCCTGAATCACGCATCCTCCCCTTGACCAGCATGAGTGATTTATTAATAACGCCGTTCAAATCCGTCCCGATCCTGATTTCATTATTTTCTCCTACAAAATCAAGGAGGCTTTTGATAATCCCGCGAGCCCTGAGCGCCTGATCCCTGACCATTTCAAGATGTTCTTTTTTTTCATCTTCATCCATGGGAGAGGTAAGGATGAGATCCGCGTATCCCAGTATACCGGTAAGAGGATTGTTAAGTTCATGGGCAACATTCACTGAAAGCTCTCCGAATGCAGTCATCCTTGCCGATGCCAGGAGATGGGCCTGGGCCATTTTCTGCGAGAGCAACGCCTCTTCCAGTCTGCGGTTCGATCGCTGGATATCCTCATAAAGCCGGGCATTTTCAATGCCGGAACCCGCATGACGGAGCAATGTCTGTAGATACAGGATCTCCTCTTCTTCATAGGTTGCCTGATTCATATCCCTGCCGAGGACGAGCAGGCCTATGGGTATTGCCTTAACCATAATGGGCAGATACAAAACCCTGGGACACCCGATGTCAGGCACGTTTAAATCTTTCATAGAGCCGTCAAGTTCAATATCTTCTATCCGGACAATGGTCTTTTTATCGATCGCGCGACCGGCAAGGGATTTTTCAGTATCCAGGGTTATGTTTTGTTTGATATCCCATGCAAGGCCCATAACCGCCGCCACCTGAAATACGGGAGATTTCCCCTGTCTTATAGCCATATATCCTGCCCCGGAACTCGAATCGCTTAAAGACCTTTCCAGGACAAGTTTTGCTATTTCTCCGATATCTATGGTCTTTGAAACCGCTTCACCGATATCATTCAAGGTTGAAACCTGTGCAACTTTTTTGCTGAGTTGCATGGCGGTGTCTTCAAGTTTATCAAGCGTGCGGTTGAATGTATCGGCGATGATGGCAAGTTCCCTTGTGTCTTCTTTTTCCCGGATCTTTCCAACCGTTCCTCTTTCCGCGCTCATCATATCCGAAGACAATCGTTCAATATGTTCCGCCATCTTCCTGAAGACAATAAATCCCTCAAGTACCAGGACCAGGGCCAGCGCAATGAGAGAAGCGGAAAGCGCGGTATGGAAGGTGCCGATCCTGAAGTAGATGAAGGCAAAAACAAAAAAAGGTATAGCGGTAAGGCAGGAAAAGACGACCTTCATGCTTTGCCGCACACTCCTGAGGGAACTGTAATCCGATGGACCTGAATCCTCTGAAATTTTTTTAGTCATGACTCATCCTCAATTTTAAGCAAACATTGAATCAAATTCCCCTGAAGAAATCACCTTTATGCAAGCGTCAACCGCCTCCGGATCATAGAGCGTCCCTTTTCCCTTTATAAGTTCCTTTAAGGCCATTTCCTTCCCCAGCGCAGGCCTGTACGGCCTGTGAGAGGCCATGGCCTCGAAGACGTCCGCAACCGCAAGGATCCTGGCTTCCGTCAAAATGCCGTCTTTTCCTTTCAGGCCCTGCGGGTAACCTGACCCGTCCAGCCTCTCGTGATGTTGCAACACCACCTTGCTCAATGGCCATGGAAAATCGATATCCTTTAATATATCATAACCGGCCTGGGGGTGTATCTTCATGAGACTGAATTCGAGATCCGTCAATTTGCCGGGCTTTGAAAGGATCTCTGCCGGGACTGCTATCTTTCCAAGGTCGTGGAGTAAACCGGCCACACGTATGGCCTCAACGTGATCATCCGGCAGGTCCATCTCAAGTGAGATGGAATGAGCGAGTTTTGAAACGCGCTGCTGATGCCCTGCCGTGTAGGGGTCTCTTGTTTCGACGGTCAAGGATATGGCATGGATGATCCCGTTAGTAACCTTTTTTAGCTTTTCCATTGCCTTTTGAAGATCCGATGTCCTTTCATTAATGATCCTTTCCATATCGACCAGGTGCATCCGGTTATTGATCTCAAGCGCCCTGCGCCTTAAGGCATTCGAGATATTGATCATCAGCTCATTCGGCCTGAATGGTTTTATGATATAGCCGTAGGCCCCCATATCAAGGGCGGTCTCCGCAAGGTCCGAGTCATCATTGCCTGTCACCATGATGATCGCCGTATCAGGATATGCCTTTGACACATCTTTGATAAAATCCATGCCTGATTCTCCCGGCATGTTCACATCGCATAAAATCAGGCTTATATCCTGCATCTTCATTATTGACCTTGCCTCTGTCGTGTCCGAGGCTATGCTGTGCGGGTATCCTTTGAGCTTTAAAAGCCGCCCGATAGTGCGCTGTATCGGTTTTTCATCATCCAGGATCAATATATTTGTTTCGCCGGGATTCAATTCTTCAAGATATGATATTTCCACTTTAATAATTCCTCCGATTTTTTCTGTTTAATCAATTCCCAATCTTCAAGCCTGTGATTTATGATTTACGATTGTTGATTTAATCTTCAATCGCGTTATTGAAATCGAAGGACGACGGACGATCGCTTCGCTTGGACGACGGACGATCGTTATCGTCCCTCCTCCTTCGTCCCTCGTCCTTCGTCCTTCGTCCCCCCTCCTTCGTCCCTCCTCCTTCGTCCTTCGTCCCTCCTCCTTCGTCCTTCCTCCTTCGTCCTCACCCCATCACTTCTCTTATCTTCTTTTTCAAGCTGTTGGACGTAAAGGGTTTCTGGATAAAGGACAGCCCTTTTTCAAGCACGCCGTTATGCACAATAGCCTGATCAGCGTACCCGGACATATAAAGAATTTTTGTATCCGGCCTTGTCTCCTCAAGCCTGTTCGCCAGTTCCCTGCCTCCCATGCCGGGCATGATCACATCGGTCAGGACAAGGTGAATCGGCCCTTTATATTCATCCGAGACGCGCAGGGCCTCATTGCCGTCTCCAGCGCGCAAAACCGTGTACCCGCAACTATTGAGCACTTTCACAATCATCTCCATGATCATCACATCATCCTCAACCACCATGATCGTTTCCGACCCCATGAATAATTCCTTTGCGCCTGCCTTTGCCTCTTCCCCGCTGTTATCGCCCTTATCGACCCTTGGGAGATATATCTTAAAGGCCGCCCCCTTGCCGGGTTCACTATAGACCCATATATAGCCGTTGCTCTGTTTCACTATGCCATATACGATGGAAAGCCCAAGCCCCGTTCCCTTTCCCTTCTCTTTGGTAGTGAAGAAAGGATCAAATATCTCCGACTGTATCTCCTTTGGAATCCCTACTCCTGTGTCGCTTACGGATATCATCTCGTAATGTCCTGGTATTACGGGAAAATGAGATGCGGCATATTTTTTATCCAGTTCAACATCGGCAGTCTCGATGGTGAGCCTTCCTCCTTCGGGCATGGCGTCCCTGGCATTTACGGCAAGGTTCATGATGATCTGCTCCACCTGTCCGGGATCGGTCTCCACCATGCCGAGATCCGGGGAAAGTCTCGTTTCCAGATCAATATCCTCGCCTATCAGACGCCTCAACATATTATCCATTTCATGCACCACCTCATTGAGGTTAAATATCTGAGGCTGAATGACCTGTTTCCGGGAGAAGGCCAGTAGCTGGCGGGTCAGGATAGCCGCCTTTTCGCCTGCCAGCTTTATATCTTCCAGAAGTTCTCTTGATGAGTCATCAGCGCCCATGCACATCAGGGCCAGCTCCGCGTTTCCCAGGATAGATGTCAGCATATTATTAAAATCATGGGCAATGCCCCCGGATAGCCTGCCTATTGCCTCCATCTTCTGTGCCTGCCATAGCTGCTCTTCTATTTTCTTTTTCTCATCCTCAGCCTTTTTTCTTTCCGTCATGTCTATTAAAAAGGTGGCGCTGCAAGAAGCCCCATCCATAAGAATCATCGGAGTCGTAACAACATCTGCGTATATGATTGTCCCGTCTTTTTTAAGAAACGGTATATCATGTTGTGTCATGGATTTACCTTCCCGCTCAGTTGCTTTAAATTCGGAAATGATACGTGCCAGGACCTCGGCAGGGTGGATATCCTTCGCCGTCATGCCTCTCAGTTCATCTTCAGTGTATCCCAGCAGCAGACAAAAGGCCGGATTGGCGTATTTAAACTTTCCTTTCCTGCTTTCGGTAATCAGGATGCCTTCGGCGGCGCCTTCAAAGAGCGCCCTGTATCTTGCCTCCGAATCCTTTAATTCTCTATTTTTAGTTTCGCGCAATTCCATATTCACCTTTTCAAGCTCTTTTCGTCCTGTTTCCAGATCCAGATGATTCTTAACGCGCGCCTGCACGATGGGCGGGCTGACAGGCTTGGTTATGTAATCAACCGCCCCCAGTTCAAAGCCCCTGGCCTCGTCCACCACCTCGTCCATGACCGTGACAAAGATTACGGGGATGCCGCTGGTCCTCTTGTCGGCCTTGAGCCTTCGACACACCTCATAGCCGTCCATCCCCGGCATAATGACATCCAGGAGGATCATGTCCGGGGGATTCTCGACAACGGCCTGGAGGGCGCCTTCGCCGTCCGTGGCCACGCTGATGTCATATCTGTCTTTCAGTGTCTCGACAAGGATATCGATAATTTCTTCCTCATCATCAACAACCATAATCACGGGTCTTGAAGAATCTAATGCGCCCATCATAACCTCCTTTGAGTTCCACTTTTGACTGATGCCGGCCAGGCTGCGACGCTCATCAAGCCGGTCCCTGTCTCGCTTAATCTCAAGCTGATTCCGGACCCTGACCTTGACCAGTTCCGGGTTGAACGGTTTGATGATATAATCCACAGCGCCAAGTTGAAAACCCTTTGCCCTGTCCTGTTCTTCTGTCATGGATGTGAGAAAGATAACAGGGATATCCCTGGTCTTGTCCCCTGCCTTCAGCCTTTCGCACACCTGATATCCATCCATGCCGGGCATCATGATATCAAGGAGTATGAGATCAGGCGGGTTTTCAGCAATATCCTGAAGAGCGCTATCTCCGTCCATGGCCACGCTGACGTCATAATCAGACCCGAGCATATCAACGAGGATATCGATATTCGCCTCGGTATCGTCAATAACCATTATCGTGAATTTCGATTGATCAACCATTGCCCCAGCTATTCCCTTTTCTTTAAAAAAATGTTCAATCTTCAATTTTCGATCTTCAATGTCTTCCCAAATCTTCAATTTTCAATCTTCAATCTTCAATTTTCAATCTCGTCATAATTGCCTCTATTATATCCCCGGCTTCTTTGAATTTATACCTGTCAATCGCCTTTTTGAGATCGGCTATGTCCCGGTCATATTCCCCGGGCCAGTCGAAACCGGAAATTTTTTCAACAATCTCTTTTAACTGTCTTGGATTACGCCTTTTGATATAAGGCGCCATCTGAAGGAGCAGCCCCTGAAGCCTTTCCGGCCTTCCTGTCTCTGCATCAGCTTCCTTCTCTTCAGTTTTACCCTGTCCCTCTGAAAATCCTTTCAGGGAATTCATAACAACATTCAAACCACCGTCAAACCGATCAATCAACTTTTCAATTCCATCAAGATTCTCATGTCTGAAAGCCGTCTCCAGTTCTGCTGAGACCTTATAAAGGTCCTGTGCGCCTAAACTTCCAGAGACGCCCTTAATCGTATGGGCCAGTCGCTGCGCCAGTTCCCTGTCTCCCTTGTCAAGCGCGTCCCTTATTTGTCCGGTCATACTTGAATAATCCCTGTAAAATTTAATCAGGATATCCCTGTAGAGGCTTCTGTTGTTGCTGGCAGTTTTCAGTCCCGCCTTCACGTCAATCCCTTTAAGGTCAGCAAAAAGCATGTCCTTCACCATATCTTTTTTTCTTTCAGGGTTATCTTGGCCATTCGCTGGCATATCCTTCTCTCCCGGTTTGATCCATTTGAGCAGGATGGAATAAAGCTGCTCCGGATCAATAGGCTTGGTTATATGGTCATTCATGCCGGCCCTCAGACTCTTATCCCTGTCCTCGGCCATGGCGTGTGCAGTCATGGCGATGATGGGCAACTCCCTGAATCGAGGATCCCTGCGGATCTCAGCAGTGGCCTCAAACCCGTTCATCTCCGGCATCTGTATATCCATGAGCACTGCGTCATATGCCGCCCCCTGAACCGCCCGGACAGCCTCTATGCCGTTGCCGGCGATGGTTACAATAAGACCCAGGCCTTCAAGCATCTCCCGGGCCACCTGCTGGTTGATCTCATTGTCCTCGGCCAGCAGGACCCTCGCACCTCGAATCTTTTTAAGCACCTTATCAGCAGGTCCCATTGTGACCTTCGTAGCAGGCTGCATCTCATATTTCCTGTTGAAGACCTCCATAATAGTATCCAGCAGCACCGATGCGTTGACGGGCTTGATCAGAAAACCGTCGAGGCCGGCCTCCTCGGCCTTTTTCATCACCTCTTCCCTGCCGTAGGCCGTGACCATGATGATTGTGGGAGTCTTCGACAGTTTGCGATTCTGTCTGATGTGCCTTGATGTATCAATCCCGTCCATGCCCGGCATCCTCCAATCCATGATTACAAGTTCAAAGGGCCTGTTGTTATCCGTTTCCCTTTCAAGTTCAACAAGGGCCTCTTCGCCGGAAGATGCTGTCACAACATCAAAGCTCATGGATTCCAGGGCGTTCTTCAGGATCTCCTGAGAGCTAATGCTGTCATCGACGACAAGGACCCTCATGCCCTTGAGGTCGCCGACCCTGCGGGTCCGCTCTGCCTTTTCTTCGGTATGGACCCCGAACATGGCCGTAAACCTGAAAATGCTTCCCTTGCCAGGCGTAGTTTCCACGCCTATCTCTCCACCCATCATCTCAACCAGTCGCCTGCTGATGGCGAGACCCAATCCTGTCCCACCGTACTTTCTGGTGATGGATGCGTCCGCCTGTATAAAAGGCTGAAAGAGACCATCGGCCTGTTCTTTTGTCATGCCTATCCCGGTGTCTTTGACTGAAAATCTGAGCATGGTTTGCTTGTCCGTTTTTTCAACCAGTTCTATGGAGACCACAACCTCTCCGTGTTCCGTAAATTTTATCGCATTGTTTGTGAGATTGAGCAGGATCTGTCCCAGCCTCAGGGGATCTCCGACCAGAAGCAGCGGTACATCCGGGGCGGTCTTGAAAAGGACCTCCAGGCCCTTTTCCTGGGCCTTAACCGGAATAAGGTCGGCGATGTTGTCCAGGACATCATCCAGATGAAATTTGACGGATTCCATGTCCAGCTTACCTGCCTCTATCTTTGAAAAGTCCAGGATGTCATTGATGATCCTCAGGAGCGACTTGGCCGAGATATCAATCTTTTTAAGATAATCCCTCTGTTTGGGGGTCAGTTCCGTCTGGGATGCAAGGTGGGTAAGCCCTATCACGGCATTCATGGGCGTACGGATCTCGTGACTCATGTTGGCCAGAAAATCACTCTTGGCCCTGGTAGCATCTTCAGCCGCCTCCTTGGCTGAGTGCAGCTTCTCGGCAGCTTCACGTTCGGCAGTGATGTCCTCGATAATACTGACCAGCCCCATGGATAGATTGTTCCTGTTGACGGATTGGGCCTTAATGCGCGCCCAGAAACGGGTACCGTCTTTCCTGACGAACATGCGCTCCTTGAAAAATATGCCCGTATCATCCAGTTGCCCGGCCACATCGCGGCCCATCTCGATAAAATCGTTGTCGTCTTCGTACCAGCAGCGTGTCGTCCTGCCGGCAAACTCTCCCGGATCATAGCCGAAGATCTCTTCGAGTTTATGGTTACACCGTAAGATCACGCGATCCCTGATCATAACGATCCCTATGGTCGCCGTCTCTACAATGGCGCGCTGCTCTTCAACCGCTGCGGCAAGCTCCCGCGTCCTTTCTTGAATGAGGTCTTCCAGGTGAAGGTGATATTTCTCCTTCTCCTTATTTTGTGCATCAATTGTCTCCAGCATCCCGTTGAACGCAATAACAAGCGACCCTATCTCATCATTACTCATTTTCGTTGCCCGCAAAGAATAGTCTTTTTGCAGGGAAATAATCTGTGCCGTTTTCATGAGATTCATGAGTGGTTCGGAAACAACTCGTTGGAGTCGAAAAGAGATAATAAAGGAGACAACCGATAAGAAAAAAACGATTAGGGCCACTAAATATAAGGTATGCTTCCGCTGAATATAAAAATCTGTGAGGCCGGCGCTGATATATACCGTGCCGATCCGTTCCCCATCGAGAATGATGGGTTCAAAAAGTTTCAGATAATTGTCTTCAAAACGATGCCAGCCTTTTGTGGCCCCGTCCGGATTGGGTATCGTCCCGCCATCGCCGCCTTTATATCTGGCCAGCACAATACCGCTTGCATTATATATACATGCGCCGGCTACAGAGTCTTTGACACGGAGAGAGGAAAGGTTCTCTTCTGCAAGGCTGGAATCACCGAACGCCAGGGCAGCCGTAGTTCTGTCGGCGATGAGCACGCCGATTGCAGAGATGTCCTGGAGCATATTCGCTTTTGCCCGATATTGATCATAGACGATAAGGACGACCCCGGCCAGTAAAAGGCCGATAATGCTGGTCAGCATCATCATGAGCATTATTTTTGTTTTGATAGGCAGTTTCGTGATCAAGTTGTTCATATCAACCTCGATACTTTAAGTTTACTGACTTACTTTACAATTGTGGCCACTTCCAGAAGTTTGGCGCTGATCCTGAGGCCGGCCTGTAAAGTAACACGGGAATTAATTTCAATCTTCACCTTCCCGTTAACCGTCACTAATCCTATTTCCCCGCCTTTCCGGGTGAATCCCTGTATGTCGCTGACCGTGAGGACATTGGCATACGCAAGCTGCTTTAAAATGCCGGGAAGCCTTTCCTCTGCCGAACGGCCGATAACAACGATATGGTAACCGCCAAGATCTCCTGTTTCGTCGGCATGCCGTTCCACCTGGATGGAACGCCCTTTTGCCTGACGGCTTGTCAACTTCAGCAGGGCATCGCCAAGGGGGTCGCTGCCGATCATGCAGATTCTTATCGGCAGGCTCACTGCGCTGCCTTCCTGCTCCTGCCAGTCGATGAACTGGATCAGGTTATATATATAGGCGGACTTTACGGTAAGTTCCAGGTCGCTGTCGGCAGTGAACCCCATGCCCGGTGTAAAGAACATGGCTACAAGCACGACAGCAGGCACCAGGATACGCATCCGCCAATTTACTCTTTTTCGGTAATCATATCGAAATAGATACATAATAGTCCCTCAGAACATGTTCACTTCAATACCGACGAATGCATTAAAGCCGGGGTCGCGAAACTGCCAGGGCATCTCGTAACGCTTGTTGGTGATATTGTTCAGATCAATGGAGAGGTTCATAGTATAATCGGAAGTCTTAAACAGGTTTTTCTGAACCCTCATATTTACAATCTCATATGGGCCGAATTTCATGCGACTGCCTTTTGATGTGCTGTCATAGTAAGTTCCAACCATGTGCACATAGGGGGAAACAGTTATTGTCAGAGGAAATTCCATGTTAATGCCAGCATTAACAACAGTGTCCGGCACAAAAGGAATCTCAGTGCCGTCCTGGTCATGATTGGATGAATTTTCCACCCGACTTGCAATATATGTCAGATTGGCAAACCACTTGAGGTTTTCTGTCACATCTTGAATGGCCGATATTTCGAAACCGTAAGAACTCGCCTTGCCGGCATTGACGGATTTAGTTTGGGAGGGGTCATGGCTGACGATATTCTCGACTATGGCATCATCGACCTGATTGAAGAAGCCCCTAACATCAAGCTTAAGCGTGTCAAGGGGTCGCATATCTATTCCCAGATCGTAGCCGATGCCGTTTTCCGGCTTCAGGTCAAAGTTGGGCAATTGGCCGTTTTTACCGGCTACACCGGCATCAGTTGCATTAAGTGTCCCGCCAAGCTGTTTTGCTGACGGGACCAGAAAACTTGTCCCGATGTTGCTGTAAAGCGCTGCGAGAGGAAGGGCCTGATAGCGAACACCGGCGCTCCAGAGGAATTTCCCCCACGAATTGGAGGTCTGAACAGGTCTTATCCCGTTTAACAGGGCATAGGAGTGGTGTGTATCATTATAACGTCCGCCGACCCTGAAGACCCATTTTTCAAAAACGCATTTTTCCTGAATATATGGACCGATATTATAGGCATCCATGTCGTTAAGGGTCGTTTTAAGCCCATTTTCCTCAGAGGTTGTTTTGTATGTTGCGGATTGGTAATCGATGCCTGTGGTGAGAAGGCTTTTACCCATGTGTCCGTAGTTGACGGCGAGATCAACAGGAAAAATATTCTGTTTAACGCCGTTTTTATTTTTTAATTCCAGACCGTCCGGATAGTTGTCATCCTCCCAACTCCGGTTGTAATTACGGTATCCTGCCTTGAACTGTATGTTCCAGTCATCATTGAGCTGATTTTTGTAGGCTGCATTGATAGTATCGTAGATGTGATCGAATCCCCTGTTAGGCCTTCCCGCATCACCGGTATGCTGCGTGTGACCGGCAAAAAGGGATATTGATTCTTTATCAGGCTCTATGAAGTATGTCGTCTTAAAGTAGAGTTTCGTCTTTTTGTACCCAGGGTCATCTATCATGTTCAGCCACGAATCTTCCGTCCCGTAATCAGTATAATCAGACTGTTCATAGCTTGCGCCGAAGAAGTAGTTGAATTCGCCTTTGCGGTCCTGGTGATAGAAACTGCCGTTAAGTGTATTGTATGAGCCGCCACCTAAACGGATGCGTGTAGACGTGGCGTCTATATAGTCTTTTGAAATAAAATTGGTAATGCCTGCCAGTGGTGCTTCGTTCCCGGCAAAATCCTGGCTCAGATAGTTGGAATACATAACCGAGGCCGGTCCTTCATGCAGCTCGATCCTGTCAAAGGCCCACGTATCGAGACTCATGGCGTCGGAGAAAGAATCTATAGCAAGCCCGTCAAGGAGGTACCCGTTGTATTTCGGCCCCAGCCCGCCGAATGACCCCCAGTTGGCATCATTCCGGGAGAGCACATTCACAAATTGTCCTGAGGTGTATTTCAACAAGTCCGAGATGTTACGGTTGTAAAGGGTTTGCAGCTCAAAGTCACTGCTGTAAAGCAACTGCACCTTCTGTGTCACTGTTTCCTTTGACTGCGCGACCTTGGTTTCGGTAACCACTATTTCAGACAGCTCCTGCAGGCTCAGGTCGTATATGCTCCTCTCAACGGCCATTGCCGCATTGGCGCACCATGCCAGACAAAATGACAAAACCAAGCAAAGGGCAATTTCAGATTTAAGGTCATCTGAATTCAACATCTTGATCACCTCCGTGTATCATTGAAGATTTAAGATTTAAGATTGTTGATTAAATCGTCTATCTCCAATCTTCAATTCTTTTCAATCTTCAATTTTAGATCTTCAATTCCCTTCAATCTTCAATCTTCAATTTTAGATCTTCAATTCTTTTCAATCTTCAATGTCCTCACCCCAGAACTTCCCTTATCTTCTTCCTCAAGCCCTGCGATGTAAAAGGTTTCTGGATAAAGGACAGCCCCTTTTCAAGGACCCCATGATGCACAATGGCATTATCGGTATACCCTGACATATAAAGGATCTTTGTATCCGGCCTTATTTCTTTAAGCCGGTTCGCCAGTTCCCTGCCTCCCATGCCGGGCATGATCACATCGGTCAGGACAAGGTGTATAGGGCCTTCATGTTCATCCGAGACGCGAAGGGCCTCATTGCCGTCTCCAGCGCGCAAAACCGGGTACCCGCTATTGTTCAGGGTTTTCACAATCATCTTCATGATCATGGCGTCATCCTCAACCACCATGATCGTTTCCGTTCCATTGAATGATTCCTGCGGTCCTTTATCCGGCTTTTCCAGGCCCTTGACAGTCTTTCTAACCCTTGGGAAATATATCTTAAAGGTTGCACCCTTCCCTGGCTCACTGTAAACCCATATATAGCCGTTGCTCTGTTTCACAATGCCATAAACTATGGAAAGACCGAGTCCTGTTCCCTTCCCCTTCTCTTTGGTAGTGAAAAAAGGTTCAAAGATCTGTGTCTGTATCTCCTTTGAAATCCCGTCCCCTGTGTCGCTTACGGATATCATAACGTATTGCCCGGGTATTACAGGGAAATGGGACCCTGCATATTCTTCATCAAGCTCTACGCAGGCAGTCTCGATGGTCAGCCTTCCTCCTTCGGGCATGGCGTCCCTGGCATTTACGGCAAGGTTCATGATGATCTGTTCCACCTGACCCGGGTCAGTCTCTACCCTGCAGAGATCCCTGGAAAGTCTTGTTTCCAGTTCGATATCCTCGCCGATGAGGCGTCTCAGCATCTTATCCAGTTCACGCACCACATCGTTGAGGTTAAATACCTGGGACTGAAAGATCTGTTTCCGGGAGAAGGCCAGGAGCTGGCGTGTCAGGATAGCCGCCTTTTCGCCTGCCATCTTTATATCTTCAATAAGTTCTCTCATCGGATCTTCTTTGCCTGTCTCCATGAGGGCCATCTCGGCGTTTCCCAGGATGGTTGTCAGCATATTGTTGAAGTCATGGGCAATGCCCCCGGTCAGCCTGCCTATGGCCTCCATCTTCTGGGCCTGCCATAACTGCTCTTCCATTATCTTTTTATCATCCTCAGCCCTTTTTCTTTCCGTGATGTCTATTAAGAAGGTTGCGCTGTAAATCTCCCCATCTATAGAAATCCTCGGGGTCGTAACCACATCCGCATGCAGGATTGTCCCGTCTCTTTTCAGAAACAGCATGTCGTGCTGTGTCATTGATTTACCTTCACGTTCATATGCCTCAAATTCGGAGTCCACACGTTCCAGCACCTCATCTGAATGGATATTTTTTGCTGTCATATCTTTCAATTCATCTTCAGTATATCCCAGCATCTGACAAATGGCCGGATTGGCATATTTAAATCTTTTTGTTCGCCTGTCAGTAATAAAGATCCCCTCGGCAGCGCCCTCAAAGAGCGCCCTGTATCTTGCCTCCGAATCCTTTAGTTCCTTTTCCATCCTGGTGCGTCTTTCTTCCAGATCAATACTGTAAAGGGCAAAGGCGATATCGCCCACGACTTCTTTAAAAAGTCCCTGCTCCTCCTTGTCGGCAGCGATTTCCCCGGGAAGGGAGACAACCATGAAACCATAATTCTTTCCGACCTGTTCGAGTCGAGAAGCGAAGGCGCCATGGTTTTTGTATTTATCAAAAAGAAGACAGCCGGGACAGATGGATGATACATCCTCAATGACCACAATCCCTGATTCCGATTTGGCCATTTCTACGCATACAGGCCACTCACCTCTTCCTATGGCTTCCCCCAGGCACATATGACCCTCGTTAAGTCCGTTTCCAGCCATATTTAATAATTTCCCCGATTCATCTACCAGAGTAATCCAAGCGCTGTTGAACCCCCTGCTTGATACAAGGATGGAACATGCCTCATTGATAAGAGCGCCCCTGTCTTTCTCCCTGGTGATAAGCTGGTTCACACCCCTGATTGCCCTGAGGATGGCGTTCAAATATCTCTCCCTCTCCTCTCCGCGCTTGCGTTCGATAATTTCCCCGGAAAGTTCGGCTGTCCTTTCCCGCACCCGTTCCTCCAGTTGTCCGTTCAATGTCCTGAGCTCATCCTGCACCTGGGTGAGTTCGGTGTTGCGCTGTACCGCAGCCTCATAGGTGGAGAGAAGGAGGCTGAGCATCTGTTGCTGGTCTGCCGTGATAAAGCGCCTTTTCCCGCCGACGAGGACCTCCACTCCTATCCGCACGCGCTCGGTTTTTCTGAGTCTGCTGGAGGCAAGTATCTTTGCTATGATTGAGAAGAGATATTCTTCATTGTACGGTTTGGTAATAAAATTGTCGGCCCCGCAGGACAGGCCTTCAAGGACATCTTCCGAACTCATAAGGGATGTCAGGAGGATGACCGGTATTTCCATGGTTCGTTTATCCGATTTGATCTGTTTGCACAGTTCATAACCATTTATCCCGGGCATGACGATATCCGATATCACCAGTGTCGGTATATGCCCGGCCAGATGGGCGATGGCCTGATTTCCGTCTCCGGCCACCATTACACCGTAACCCTCCCGATCAAGGAGATATTTCAGCCGCTCGGCCTGGGTGGGGCTGTCTTCGACGATGAGGATCTCAACCTTCTCTTTTCCGTCCCTCGTCCCTCGTCCTTCATCGCTTTTTCGTCCCTCGTCCTCTCGTTTAATATACGTCCCGGCTGTCATAGATATCCTCCTTTTCCCCTTTTTGATAAACCCGCAAGAAATTCCGCAATGCCTTCAGGCGGAAGGACATATGTCGCCGCATCGATTTTGATGGCCTCGCCCGGCATGCCATGAACAACAGAACTCTCCTTGTCTTGAGCGATAGTGATCGCCCCTCTTTCTTTCATGATCTTCAGTTCCTCCACACCGTCCCTTCCCATACCCGTAAGCAATATCCCCACAGCCCGCGGCCCCAAGACCTGCGATACGGAACGAAAAAGCGCGGCCACCGACGGCCTCAGACCGTTTTCAGGCGGCCGGTCGCTGAGCGCAATGCGCGGACCTGCCGCTATTTCCATGTGGAAACCATCCGGGGCAATGTAACCGTGTCCGGGCAAGGGATACCCTCCATGCGATGCCATGTGCAAAGGGATGGAGGATGTATTGGCAAGCCATTCCCTGAAACCCTCAACGAATCCAGCGGCAATATGCTGAACAATGAGCACCGGAAAGGTCAAATCACGAGGCACCCCCGAAAGAATCCTTTGCAGCACAGGCGGACCTCCTGTGGATGCGCCGATTGCAGCGAGCTGTATATCCGGTATGGCCTCAGGCGTTTGTGGAACAACCGGCCGCGATAACACCTGTTTTCTTGTCCTTTCAGGGAAGCGTCTCACTACCTTGATCTCGGACATCGTCTTCACAGTCCGGATCAATTCCTTGTAGGCTGCATCGTAATCAGGGTGACCGATCCCCGGAGGACGGAGAATCACAGCCAAGGCCCCGGCCTCCATGGCGCGGAATGTCGAGCTTACCTCTTTTGACCTGGTGCTTGAGCTCACAATGACGATGGGCGTAGGGATGGTCTCCATGATCTTCCGGGTGGCTTCAAAACCGTCCATTATCGGCATATGTATATCCATGGTAATGACGTCGGGAGATTTCAGATTTACCAGGTCAATGGCCTCCAGCCCGTTTTCTGCAATGCCGACTACCTCAATTTCCGGATCGGACGCAAAGATGTGAGTCAGGAATTCCTGAGCAACCGGAGAGTCTTCCACGATTAAGACACGTATCATACGTAGTTACCCCCTTTGAACGAAATGACGATGGGCGACCGCTTCGCTCGGTTGAAACCGAAGGACGATAGACGACCGCTTCGCTTGGACGATGGACGATCGCGACGCTTGGACGATCGTCTCTCGTCCCTCGTCCCTTTGTCCCTCGTTATCTTTTCACATTCATCCTTAGTTTACAGAACGAATCTGCTTTTTGTTCCATCGTATTAAGCATGGCAAAAACATGTTCATACTTCTCATCCAGTTTTTCGAATCTTTCCTGGTCAATGTAATTGCATTTCAATGCAAACTCCAGCCATGTTTGTGTTTCCGCTGCTTCTTGTGCCGCGTCTGATATTTTATTAATAAAAACCGCTTTATATCTCCTCTTTCGCCATCCTTCTGAAAGATTGGTGCAAACAGACCTTGAAGACCGTCGTATTTGATCTGTTAAGGAATATTTTTCTTCAACAGGAAATGTTTTTGATATCTCAAAAATTTCCATAGCAGCATTAAATGAAAGTTGATAAACCTCTAACTCTCTTACACTGTTTATTCTCTTCATCTTCCCTCTTTCCTCGCTCATCTTTATTCGCTCCTCATTCTTTTAGCGTCCTTCGTCTTCTCATCCTCTCGTCCTTTCGTCTCTCGTCTATCGTCCCTTGTCCCTTGTCAAATCAGCCTTTTAACGACTTCCAGCAGATTGCTCTGGTCAAAGCTGCTTTTCACGATATACGCATTCGCGCCTGCGTCTATGCCCCGCTCGCGATCTTCGCGCGATTCAAGGGCTGTAACCAGAACCACAGGCAACTCACTGTATTTTTTATTCTCGCGAATCTTTACCGTGAGTTCAAACCCGCTCATCCTCGGCATATCAACATCCGATACAATCAGGTCGAATTCGCCGGAACGGAGTTGTGTAAAGGCATCCACGCCGTCAACCGCTGTTGCCACCTCATACCCGGCGGATTCCAGGATATTTTTAAGCAGCATGCGTGCTGTAATCGAATCTTCAGCCACAAGGATTCTTCCCGTCCTGGCCTCAGTCTCAGTGTCATAATCCTCCGTCCTCGCCGCCGCGGCGGACTGGGCTGCCGATTTCATGAGGTCAGAGGCGTTGAGCACAGGTACGACTTCCCCGTTGCCCAGGATAGCGGCCCCTGCTATATTGCGCACACGGCTCAACTGTCTGCCCAATCCTTTTACAAGGATCTGCTGTTCCCCGATCACCTCATCCACCTGAAACGCAATGCGCTTGTTGGCGGACGAGAGAATCACGATATGGAGATACTCCGCTTCATCAATTTCAGCCGACGCTGATCCTTTTTTGTGAACCGGCAACCCCAACGCGTCGGACAGCCGGACCATCGCCATTATTTTACCGTCCAGTTCTATTGTTTCCCTGTTTTCAACTGTCCTGATCTCCTGTCTTTTAAACCTCGCCACCCTTTCCACGCTTATGGCAGGCAGGACAAATACCCGATCATCCGCTCGCACCGGCACACCCCTGAATACGGCAAGGGTCATCGGTAAAAGGATGCTGAAAGAAGTGCCAGCATGGATCCGGCTGTCCACTGACACGGCTCCCCCGAGTTTCTCCACCTTGTCATGCACAATCGCCAGACCCAGGCCCCGTCCTGATATGTCGGTGATAATCGGACTTGTGGATATCCCGGACTGGAATATCAGGGACAATGTCTCTTGAGGATCGAGCTTATCCATTTCCTCCTGCGAAACAATGCCTGCCTTGAGAGCGGCTGACCGGACCCGTTCAAGGGCAATGCCTGCGCCGTCATCGGAGATGATAATCTCAATCTGCCGGCCTTCTTTCGCGCTGAAAATGAGCCTTATAGTCCCCCTCTGCGCTTTTTTCACACGGCTGCGTTCTTCCGGCTTTTCTATGCCATGGTCAATGCAATTGCGCATGAGATGGATGAGCGGGTCTTTCATCTCCTCCAGAATCCGCTTGTCAATCTCGATCTCAGAGCCCTGTATTATTACATCTACATCTTTGCCCTGATCACGGGCAAGGTCGCGGACGAACCTTGGGAAGGATTCCACGATTGACGCCACAGGAAGCATCAGAATTTTCTTCATATCCTCCAGGTGCTCGTCCACCATCCGTCTGAGCATGCGATAATCATATTGAACCGCCAGCGTAAGAGCGGCAACTCTGCTTTGCAGGGCGATCAACCATTCGTCGTTCCGGTCAAACCACTCCTTCCACTGCGGGGCGGATTCCATCATTTGACGATCTCTCCATAGGGCTGATTCCTTTTTCCACTCAATAAAGACTTCATTTATCTCCCGCAATTCTACAGCCCTCTGCTCCGCGGCTATCCTGTTCAGTATCATTTCCTCTGCCTGCAAGAGAAGAGGGCCCAACTTGGCCGTAGGTATTCTCACTGTTTCAGCCATGACCGGATTATCTTCTCCAGGCGACAGGGGCGCACTTTCAACACCCCCCGGATGGGATTCTCCCGGCGCTATTCCGGATAGCCCCGCTCCCCCAACCATCTCCGGTTCTACCCGGGGTTTTTGCAGTTCAGCCCGAGGAGTTGACGCATTCCCCAGTTCCCTTGCAAGTTCCATTGCGCGGGATCGCTCTGACGGTCCGATTTCCTCGTCCGTTAATGAGAGAATACGTGAGATATGATCCAGGGTTTGATGATAGAGATCATAGAGTTCCGGCGACACCTTGAGTTCCTCCCGTTTAAGAGCCGCAAAAGATCCCTCCATAGACTGGCAGATACGCTCAATATCCCTGAGGTTCACGGATCGGGCCGCGCCCTTCAGGCTGTGAGACTCCCGGAACACAGATTCAAGTGTTTCCGTGCGTCCTTCCAAACCCGGTCCTTTCTCCAGTTCAAGCAGCCCCGCAGCGATAGTGCGGACATGTTCCGCTGCTTCGATCTTGAACGTGGCCATAAGCCGCTTTAAAAACTCTTTATCTTTCTCAGTCATTTTAAGCACCCCGCGTCCCTCGTTCTTGGTCCCTCGCTTCAGCTAAATTGAAGGACGATAGACGACCGCTGCGCTAGGATGACGGACGACCGCTTTCGTCCCTCGTCTCTCCTCCCTCGTCCTCTCGTCCCTCACACTTTATACTGCTCCACCATCTCCTTTAACTTCTGCCCCAACTCATGGAGATTTTTTGCCGCTTCTTCACTCTGCCTCATGCTTGCAACTGTCTCATTCCCTGCATGGTTGATGTTCTCCATGGCCTTGCCGATCTGATCCATGCCCACCTCCTGTTCCCGGCTCGATGCCGTGATCTGCATTGCCGCCTGCACGGTCTCCTCAGTGCTCTTCGCCAAAGCTAGAATCGCCTCTCCGGCCTGGGCCGACTGTTTCACGCCTGCCTCCACTGCCTTATTCCCCTGCTCAGTCGCCATTACCGCTGCGCTGGTGGCCTTCTGCAATTCATTCAGGATGTCGCGCACCCGGGCGGTAGCCTGCTTCGATTGCTCTGCCAGGCTCCTGATCTCCTGGGCAACCACTGCAAACCTCTTGCCCTGTTCGCCGGCGCCGGCTGCCTCAATGGCGGCATTGACCGCCAGCAGGTTGGACTGATCGGCAAGGTCCGTGACAGTTGCGATAATGCCGCCGATTGATTGACCCTGTTCGCTCAGACGGACGATAGTAGCCGCAATGGACTCCATCTGATTGCGTATATGGTGCATTCCGGCTGCCGTCTCTTCGACTGCCTTTTGTCCTGCCCTGGATACCTGGACTACCCTTTCCGCGTTATCCGACACATTCTGCGCCTTGCGGGATGAAAGCTGCGCTGCATGCCGGACCTCCTCTACCGTAGTCGTAGTCTCGCTGATTGCCGTGGCTGTTTCGGAAGTGCCGGAAGCCACCTGTGTAGTCGCTGCCAGGATCTCGCTTGCAGATGATCCCAGCATATTGACCACTTCGGAGATATCCGTGGTCATACGCCGGAGATTAACGATCATGCGGACAAATGAGTTCCCCAGGATATCTTTTTCCGACTGGGGTTTGAGCTCGCCTCTTAAATCGCCTGCCGCGATTCTCATCGCCACATCTGCAATAGAGCGTAAAGACCCGATCATACGTGAAAATCCCTGCATCAGAAGTCCGACTTCGTCCTTGCGATCACCTGCTGTCAGTGATACGCTGAGGTCTCCTTCAGCGATGGCCCCCGCCATGCCGGCAATCTCAACCAGAGGATCTGCCATTGTCCGATTGAAGAACAGGATTAAAAAGCCACCCAGCAGAATAGCCGCGATTCCTATAACAATAAAGACAACCTTTACTCTCCCTGCTGTTTTCATATTACCGGCGATTTGCTTGTCTACGTCCTTGTCTGCCATGTCTCCCAGCTCCAGAGCGATGGCCCGGATCTTGCTGAAGCGTTCGTCCTGAACCTTGACGGCCAGTTGTCTCGCCTCCTCTATCTTTCCTCCCTCAATCATGGATATCTGCTCCTGCCGCGTCTGACGGTAGTCTACCAAAATATTCTTCAAATCGGTCAGTAGGCCCCGGTAACTGTCCGCAAGTTCGAGCTTGAGCAAATTTTCAATGGCCTCGTTTACCTGCTGCCCTCTTTGGGTGATATCTTCTTCAATTTTTTTTATCTGACTCTTGTCGGTCGTAAGCATCATTTCCAGCATCTGTGCCCTGTTGAAATTCGCATTGGAGCGCACTTGTGTCAGTTCCAGGGCCGCTGTGAATTGCAGGTCATGCATTTCCTGCCCCGACTGCGCCATTTCCGTTATGTCGCGATAGGCAATCACGATTACTATTGCCAGTAAAAGCCAGATGATGCCGAAACCTAAAACAAGCTTGAATCTGGTGGAAAGGTTAATGAACCGGTTCATGGCGCGTACCTCCCGTTTAACATGTTAATCGTAAAGGCTTTAAGTAAATGCTTACTGAAAACGAAGGACGATCGCTTCGCCCGGCTGAAACCGAATGACGATAGACGACCGCTTCGCTAAGACGATGGACGAACACTGAGATTGGACGATTATTGTCGTCCCATCGTCTCTCGTCCTTCCTCCCATCGTCCCTCGTCCCATCGTCCCATCGTCTCTCGTCCCATCGTCTCTCGTCCATCCTACCCCTCCTGATGAACAATAATCTTTTTATCGCCCAGTATCCTGTCCCCATCAAGGATTATTACCCGTTCTCCTGTAACTCCTTTCAGATAATCCGCGCCGATGCCGGCAAGGGTGGCCGGCGATGCCTGTATCTTGTCCGTCATAATCGATTTTGTCCCAAGGATGGCATCCGCCAGGATTCCGAATTCCATCCGGTCGTTGCGAAGGATGATCACCTTGTTCAGGTCCCCCAGCCCTCTCTCAGGGAGATTGAAAAATTTCTTCAGGTCAATGACCGAGATGATTTTTCCTCGCACGTTGATAATTCCCAGGACAAATGCCGGGGTCCCGGGCAATGAGGTGTAATCCTTCAAAGGATAGACCTCACGGACAAATGCCGCCTCGATGCCATAGTTTTCAGAGGCCAGACGAAACTCGACGATTTCCAGACATTCCTGCGATTCATCCGTTTCCCGTTCCATGGAAAGTTCCCTTGCCCGCGCCTTGAGGATGGACTGTTTCTGATCGGGGCTGAGAGTCACGCCCTGTTCAAGCGCCATCTGTGCCGAATCCAAACGGCGGTGGACCTCGCTCCAGTCAATGCCCTTATCTTCTTCTATCTTACCTTTTAGATCGTCTATCATCTTTCATCCCTCGCAATGTTGATACCTAAGGACGATGGACGGCCGCTTCGTTTTGAGGCTGTGTCGTAACAGGGTAAATTGTCATTCCGAACGTATGTGAGGAATCTTATCTCGTTCATATAATTCGATATCGAGATTTCTCCCTTCGGTCGAAATGACAAA
>Ga0153915_10001306_pt1 | contig 22943 bp, 19 predicted proteins | sample Opewatmetagenome_2_FD_107003 | JGI IMG/M metagenome (GOLD analysis project Ga0153915, IMG submission 107003) | Freshwater wetland microbial communities from Ohio, USA - Open water 3 Core 3 Depth 3 metaG | ecosystem: Environmental > Aquatic > Freshwater > Wetlands | place: USA: Ohio, Lake Erie...
ATTACAAAAGACAAGTCTTTTCTCTGGGGAATAAACGATATTTCAGAAGACTTATTGATGCTTAAAATATTTGCTGCTGGTAAAATAAAATTATGGATTTTAAACCTTGCCGATGAAAAAGTAATAAACGATGAAATAATAATAAACGAGCGTCCTCTTTTTGCAAAGAATGGTTTATTATATTTTGCCAGACAACCAAAAATTGACGCAAAGGGCAACATGCCCAACCCGCGCCTGCTGGTTTATAAACTAAAAGAATCGGTTATTTCCGGCAAACAGAAAAATTAAGCAGTATTTCACCTCAAACATTTTTATATTTCGCGTACAAAATTAAAATTATTCTTATGCATTATTTTATTGGCATTAATGCCGGGGGAAGCAAGACTGATTGCGTGCTTACCGACGGCGAATTGAATCTTCTCTTTTCCTTAACCGCCCGCGGTTGCAACCTAAAAAAAGAAGGAATTGATTATGCGTTTTCTCTTCTGAAAGAGATATTTAATGATATACTTACAAAGGTTGAAATTAAAGCGGAGCAAGTCGCCGGTTTCTGCGCCGGTTTTGCCGGAGGAGGAAGAGAACGGGACGCCGGAGAAGTAAAAAACCTCCTGAAAAACTTTATTGAAGAAAAATACGGCGCCTCGTTCCCCGTAATGATTACAACCGACGCGCTTATAACCCTTGAAGGAGCATTCTGCGGAAACGAGGGAGCCGTGCTTATAGCAGGAACGGGATCGATTATCTATGCAAAAGACAACAAAGAAATATTCCACCGCGCCGGAGGCTTCGGAAGAGTAATAGGGGATGAAGGAAGCGGCTATTCGATAGGCAGAAAAGGGCTTGCCGCCGCCGCAAAACATTACGATAGCCGGAGCAAGGAGAATCTTCTTGTCCAATATCTGAAAGAGAATTTTAATATAAACTCCTCGGAAGAGTTGATAAAAAAAGTATATGAAGAAAATTTTGAAATACAGGCGTTTGCCCCCTTTGTAATTAAAGCCGCCGAGGAAAAAGACAAAACCGCCCTTAAAATTATTGAAGAGGAGACTGAAGAACTTCTGCTCCATATAAAAGCGGTTAAAAATTATTTCGGAAAAAGTTTTAAACTTTGCCTCAGCGGCGGAATAATTACAACGGATAATTTTCTCTCGCGTATGTTAAAAGAGAAAATTGCCTCGCGCTTCCGCGGAATAGAAATTATTGAGCCGGCGCATTCCCCCGAACTGGGAGCGGCTATACTTATAAAGAAAAAATCAGGATTATAATGGAAAAAACAACCGGCATTAAAACCGCCCGAAGCGGATGGACATGGGTTCCTTCCCTTTATTTTGCCGAAGGGCTTCCTTATGTGCTTGTTATGACTGTTTCTGTCATTATGTACAAGAAACTCGGCATTTCAAATACCGATATTTCCCTTTTCACAAGTCTTTTATACCTCCCCTGGGTTATTAAACCTTTGTGGAGCCCTATGGTTGATATTTTCAGAACAAAACGCGCATGGATTACTTCGATGCAGATGCTTCTTACAATCGGGCTTCTTGGAATTGCGCTTTCGCTTACGCTTTCAAATTTTTTCATTGCATCATTTATTGTTTTTGCAATTATGGCGTTCCTTTCGGCAACTCACGATATTGCCGCCGACGGATTCTATATGCTCGGCCTTTCGCAGAAAGACCAAAGCTATTTTGTTGGAATACGAAGTTTGTTTTACAGGATTTCGATGATTGCCGCACAGGGGCTTCTTGTAATTGCCGCCGGATATTTTGAAGTCTATTTTAAAACGGATGCGGATAATTCTGGAACGAGATACGCATGGATGATTACGTTTTTTATTCCTGCAATTATTTTCTTCCTTTTTTATCTTTATCATAAATTCATTCTTCCCCGCCCTGCGGCGGATAAAAAAGCGGGCGGAAATGAAAAACCCGAATTTGCAAAAGAGTTCTTAAATACATTCAAAGAGTTTTTTAAGAAAAAACAGATCGGGATTATTATTCTCTTCCTTCTTTTCTACCGCTTCGGAGAATCGCAGCTTGTAAAACTTGCTTCTCCGTTTCTGCTTGATTCCAAAGCTGCGGGAGGGCTCGCTCTTTCAACCCAGAATATCGGATTCATTTACGGAACAATCGGCATTATTGCCCTTGTTGCGGGGGGACTGCTTGGCGGATTTGCAATTGCGCGCAACGGGCTTAAATACTGGCTCTGGTGGATGCTCATTGCAATCAATATCCCCGATGTTGTTTATATTTATATGGCCTATGCTCAGCCCGATTCAATATTTATTATTTCATTATGCGTCGCAGTTGAGCAGCTTGGATACGGTTTCGGATTTACAGCTTACCTTATGTATATGATGTACATTAGCGACGGAGAATATAAAACATCGCACTATGCAATCTGCACCGGATTTATGGCCCTCGGAATGATGCTTCCGGGAATGGTAAGCGGAGCAATTCAGGAAGCGATTGGATATAAACTGTTTTTCATCTGGGTTGTGGTTTCCACTGTAATTCCTTTTGCGCTTGCTAAATTTTTAGATATAGACCCCGAATTCGGTAAAAAAAATGCGTAGAGATATAATGCGGAAATTCTTTAAGCTCTGCTGCATATTTGCCACAGCCATGCTGATATTTATAATTCCATCCGGCTCTTTAATGCAGATTGAGAACCCCGATAATAAAAGCGTTTTTCCTCTTTCGCATGGGGATGCCGCATTTATAGACAGCCTTCTTTCCGGTATGTCCTTACGCGAAAAATGCGCGCAGATGATTATGCCCAATGCAAACGGAATCGATACAAATGAAAATTCCGGCGCATTCATCCGCTTAAAAAAATTCATCGCCGATTATAAAGTCGGAGGATTGATTTTCTTTAAAGGGCTCGGCAGGAAACAGGTAGTTATAACCAATAAGCTCCAGTCCCTTTCAAAAATACCCTTGTTAATAGCTTCCGATTTCGAGCGCGGACTTGGAATGAGGCTTTCGGATGAAGTAGAGTTTCCGTATAATATGGCGTTTGCCGCCGCAGGCGAGCCGGCGCTTTCTTATTATGCAGGCAAAGCAACGGCTTTACGCGCCCGGGCTCTCGGCATTCATCAGAACTTCGCCCCTCTTCTCGATATCAACCGCGACATGCGCAATCCTGTTATTAATATCCGCGCTTATTCGGATGATCCGGACGCCGCTTCCCTTTACGGCGCGATGTTCATAAAAGGGCTTAACGAAGGAAAGATGATTTCAACCGCAAAACATTTTCCGGGGCATGGCGCCACAAGCCTCGATTCCCACAACGATCTTCCTATTATTACTCTTGATAAAAAAGAATTGGAGTTGAATGACTTACAGCCTTTCCGCAATGCCGTTATAGGCGGCGTTCAGTCGGTTATGATAGGGCACCTTGAAGTGCCTTCGCTTGAAGAAACAAAAAATCTTCCGGCCACTTTTTCAAAAAATATTGTAAGCGGGCTTCTTAAAAGCGAAATGAATTTTAACGGGCTTATTGTAACCGATGCAATGAATATGCGTTCTATAACTTCCCGGTATTCTCAGGAGGAAGCGGCAAAGCTTGCCGTAATCGCAGGTAATGATATTCTTATTTATCCCGACGATGAAGAGAAGGCAATCAACGGCTTGATTGACGCCGTTTACAGGGGAGAAATTAAAGAAGAAAGAATAAACTCATCGGTAAGAAAAATTCTTTCGGCAAAAAAATATCTTGGATTGTTTGAGAACAGATGGAACTCGCCCGCTTCATCCGCTGTAAGCGAAGAGCTTACCCGCCGGCTTGCAAAAGAAACCGCCGGGCGTTCAATTACACTTTTAAAAGATGATAAAAATATTATTCCCCTTAACCTGAAAAAATTCCGCTCCATCGCATGCATTACAATTTCCAACGGAAAGAGAGCCGGGGAAACAGACCGCTATTTTGAAAGCTTGCTTAAGAAAGAAATTAGAGGCATATCAACCGCGGCTATCGCGGGGGGAAGCGGTAAAAAAGATTACCGGAAAGCTCTTGCCGCCGCTAAAAAAGCTCAGCTTATTCTACTCCCTTCTTTTGTATCGGTGAGAACTTCTTCAAATTCGATAAACTTTACCGAAGCAGAAAAAGAGTTTATCAACAAGCTTATTGCATTAAAGAAACCGGTTGTTATGCTTGGTTTCGGAAGCCCGTATATTATTTCGGATTTCAAAAAAATATCCGCTTATGTGTGCGCTTACGGCAACCCTGAAGCTTCGCAGGAAGCAATGCTCGAAGCTCTCCTCGGCAAAGCTGATATTGAAGGAAAACTCCCTGTGTCTATACCGGGAACTCAATTTGCATCCGGCGCAGGATTAAACCGCATTAACCGGATTAATCTTAACGGCATGGCCGATACGCTTTATGATTTTTCGAAGATAGACGCTCTTATGAATAATGCCGCGCAGGATTCCACATTTCCCGGCGGAGTTCTTTTAATCGGCTACAGAGGAAAAGTGATTTATAATAAAGCATTCGGTTTATATACGTACGGGGGCGCAAAAAAGACAAATGAAAATTCCCTGTTCGACCTTGCTTCGTTAACTAAGGTAACGGCAACAACTCCCGCCGCAATGCTTCTGCATGATGCCGGCAAATTGAAACTTGACGATAAAGTAATTAAATATCTTCCCGAATTCGGAAACAACGGAAAAGAAAAGATTACAATCAGAAACCTGCTCCTGCATAATTCAGGGCTTCCTGCTTTTAAGCCTTTTTATAAAACCTGCAAAACCGCTAAAGAAGAACTCAACGCTATTATGAACTGCGGGCTTGAATTTGAACCGGGAACAAAATATCTGTACAGCGATCTCGGTATGATTGTTCTTCAGAAGATAATTGAAAAAATAACAAAACAACCTATCGATAAATTTCTTAAAAATAGTCTTTATGACAAACTCGGAATGAAGAACACTTTTTTCAATCCTCCCAAAAACAGAAAAGCAGACTGTATGCCTACCGAGATTGACAATTACTGGAGAAACAGGCTTATTCAGGGGGAAGTGCATGACGAAACGGCCTCTTTATTAAACGGCGTTTCAGGCAATGCTGGATTGTTTTCAACCGCATCGGACCTCGCGGTTTATGTTAACGTGATTCTTAACAACGGCATTTTCAATAACGAGGCTATCTTTAAGCCGGAGACAGTTAAGGCATGGACGACCCGGCAGTCTCAGCAGAGTTCCCGCGCTTTAGGATGGGATACAAAAAGCGACGACAAATCATCTGCCGGAACAAAATTTTCAATTAATTCATTCGGGCATACGGGATTTACAGGCACATCAATCTGGGCGGATAAAGATAAAAAGTTGTTCGTAATACTTTTAACCAACCGCGTTCACCCTACAAGGAATAACAACAAACTTTCCTCTTTCCGCCCGAAGATTCATGATGCGGCGGTTAGAGCTGTTGAGTATTTTTAGTTATCCGGCTTTTTTATATTAAACGGAATTTTGCAATAAAGCCGCCTGTTTCAGTATCCTGCGGCTTTAGAATCCGGCGTTAAATTATATTATCTTTTCGGCCAAAGCGTTTTTTACTGCGAGATAATTGGTGGTTATAAACTGTTCGTATTCTTCTTTATACTCCTCAATTGGAAGCAGAAAACCGGAAGGGGTAATGCGGTAAATTTTCATATTAAGGCTCTTAAAGAAGTAAAAGAAATCCTGAAAGAAAGTGCGGCTGTCTATATTGCATCCGCCGAATTCGAAAACCGTCATATCAATATTCCCCTCATTGAACATTCTCTTCGCGCCTTCAAGCGCTTCCAATTCATGCCCTTCAATATCAAGCTTTAAAAGATGAATCCGTTTAATGTTTTTTGATGCGCAGTAATTATCAACCGTTGTAAGGCGTATTTTCTCCGATTTATCGAAATTGATTCCGAAGTGGTCAAGCCTCCGTTTCGAGAGGGAGGCAAGGGTGCTTCCTTCTTTATTATAATAAATGGTTTCCTCCCCCTCTCTCTTTCCAAGCCCAAGATTATTCAGGATAATACGCGAATCCGCCGGCGCAGACTGGATGAGCAGTTCAAAAGAATGCCTGCATGGTTCAAATGAATGGATTTCAAATTCCTTTTTATTTATCCGGCTGTAAACCATTTTGAGGTACCGCCCTGCATTGGCGCCCGCATCAAAAATGCAGTGCGGCTCTTCAAAACGGCTGAGCAGCTCTACCGCCTTACTCTCGCCGGTGGCAATAACTCCCGCTCCCGAGCCGATGCCCATCAGCTTTAATGAATAAATAATATTCCTTTCAACAATTTTTTGAAATGTACCGCTTCCGGCGAGCCTTGAAAGAATTTTTTTTAACATACTATCTGCGCTCCCGCTTTGTTGTTGCCTGCTTTACGGCAAGATAACTAAAATAATTAATATTTAAAATAATCTTATTTAAACAGCGGGTTTACATATTGCGCTGCAAATAACGTAATATGTAAAGTTTCACAAATTTCATTTATTTTCAGATTGATTCAGCCGTTAAAAAAAATTTAGCGCGGGCAAGTTATATTTACAGAAAAGCAATTACGATTCCGCTTTTTACGGTTTAGCAAAAAAAACAATGCAGTACGCCATGGCGTCCCGGTAAATATTTTTACCTCCGGCCCGGCCATATTTAATTTCCCTTTTCCCATTTGCAGAGTTATATTTTAACAATAAAATTTATTATTTAACAAGGGTATATTTATGAGGAAACTCTTCCCGGCGGCTTTAATTATATTACTAAGCGCATCGGCGCTGTTTTCGCAGAAACTGAGCATTTCAAATCCGGCAATGGATTCTTTAATTGCAAAGGCATTTAATCTTGCCGTGTGGACAATCGATCACAACACAAGAGACGGAATACTTGCCGCAGGAGCCGATTACGGCGGAGAATGGACGCGGGATATTGCCATAAACAGTTGGAACGGAACAAGCTTATTCCGCCCCGCCGTTGCAGAAAAATCTCTCTGGAGCGTTACAATAAACAAGGACACTATCGGACATCAATACTGGGATAAAATTATCTGGGTTATCGGAGCATGGAATCATTACAAAGTTACCGGCGATAAAGCATTTCTAAAACAGGCCTATTTATGTTCAAAGAATACGATTGCCGATCTTGAAAACAACCATTTCGATAAAATGTACGGTTTGTTTATGGGCCCCGCTCATCTATGCGACGGCATTGCCGGATACCCGGAACCTCCCTTTGATCCAACAAATAAATCATCATTCGTGCTTGACCATCCCAATACGAACGAAATGAAATCATTAAGCACAAATGCTATTTATGAAGCTGCTTATCAATCCCTTGCTTTAATGGGTAAAGAACTTGGCGCGCCCGAAAAAGAAATTAAATTATTCATTGAAAAAGCTTCTGCCTTGAAGAAAAATATAAACAAGCATTTCTGGAGCAAAGAGAAAAAACAATACGGCTACCTGATTCTGAAAGACGGGAAAAAAGATTTATCGCAGGAGGGAATAGGAATTGCTTACTCGTTAATGTTTAACATTCCCGGCAAAGAACAGGTAAAAGAAATATTTAAGAATATTGTTCTAATGCCGCAGGGAATTACCTGCGTTTACCCTCATTTCAAACGCTATAACGATGAAATGCAGGGACGGCACAACAATATTGTCTGGCCTATGATAAGCGGATTTTGGGGATACGCCGCAAAACAATACAACCAGTATAAAACATTTATATCCGAACTTGAAAATCAGGCTCATTTTGCGGTTGACGCCGGGCGGGGCAATAACAATTTTATGGAAATATATAATGCGGTTACAGGCAAACCGGACGGCGGCTGGCAGTGCGATAAACATTGGAAATCGTGCAACCACCAGACTTGGTCGGCAACGGCATTTACACGGATGGTTCTTTACGGAATGTTTGGAATTAATTTTGAAACGAACGGAATCTTATTTGCCCCATACGTTCCTGCCGGGTATAATGATATTACTTTAAGCGGAATAAAATACCGCGGTGCTGAACTTACAATTAAAGTTTCCGGGTACGGCGATACTGTTAAAACATTTAAGATTAATGGAAAGAGATATCCGAAACCGTTTTTCCATGCCGACCAGAATGGCGCTCAGGTTATCGAAATTGAAATGAAATAATGCGGTATAAATATTAATTTAAAAGGATACTTTTTGCGCCCTTTTTTATTTTAACAAATATCACGATTTGTTTTTGAAAACAAATCATAAACAAAGAGAATGGAATGAAAATCGCTTTAATAGCCCCCTGCGGAATGAACTGCGCTTTATGTATGGCTTACCACCGGGATGAACGGCATTGCGGCGGATGCCGCATGGAGGATAATTCGCAGCCTTTCCACTGCCGGCAGTGTTCAATTATATTTTGTGAACATCTAAGGGAAAGTAAATCAAAATACTGTTTCGGATGTGAAATATTTCCTTGTAAACGCTTGAAAAACCTTGATAAGCGGTACCGTACAAAATACGGCATGAGCATGATTGAAAATCTAAATAAAATTAAAGAAGCCGGAATCAGAAAATTTGTTAAAGACGAGAGCATACGCTGGCAGTGTAAAAATTGCGGAGCTGTTTTGTGCGCGCACCGGGATAAATGCCCCTCCTGCGGTAAGAAATGGGAAAAGAGAAAATATTAACGCGTCAATTATACTGGCGTTGTTATTCCGCATCGAAAAACATTGAATATCTGATTCTAAACGTCCCGTTCGTTGTTTCTTTGTTTTAGATGCTAACGTTTTTATAATACTATCATCCCGCGTGGAATTGAATAATAATTATTATACATCCGCAGACGGAACTTAACTTTTTTCACTGGAAACTTAAAACCGGACGCCGGCGCCTTCATACCCGGACATTTTTTTAGAACCTTGAACATCGAACTCTGAACAATTCATCTGTTTCTCGTCTTTCGTTTCCCGTTTAACGATTACAGATTCACCGACATTCCAAGAACAAGCATTCTCCTTCCGAAATAACTCTCGACTTCTTTTTTCGATGAATAATCTTTTGAATAAGTATAACCGAAAAGATTACGGAAGTTAAAAATGTTAAGCCCTTCAATGTAAAAAACAGATGTGTATTTATTGAACAGCCGAAAAATATGAAGAATGCGCAGATCGATACGTTTATATGGCTGATATTTTTCAGAATTGGTAGGGCCGTAAACCGGTTCATAAACTTTTGTATCGGCATGATATATTGAACCTATAACCGGAGTATAAGGCCGGCCTGATGCAAGTTTACAATTTACTCCAATCTGCCAGGAGTCTGTAAGACTATATTTTGCAACAATCGTAAGATTGTGCGTTATGTTATATGAACTATTTGTAAACTCATCATAATCCATCCAAAACCTTTTTGAATCCATTATACCGTAAGAAAACCATCCTTCAATTCCGAAAAAATTATTTGTTTTAAAAATAAAATCGATTCCTTTAGCATAGCCGTACCCGCCGTTGTCATAATTCGTAATCTCATTTTCAAGAGGCAGGTCTTCATAATTTTTGTAATAAGTTTCAAGCCTTAACTCTTCCTGCTCGCCGATTTTTCTTGAGAAAGAAAGAATAGCATGTTCCGCTTTCATCGGCTTAAGATTTGGGTTTCCGTCAACGGCGGCAAAAAGCCGGGTATCGGGAAGCTGTCCGAAGATGCCGAGCCCGAGAGCAAGCGCGGTAAATTCATCCAGCTTATAGCCGAGGCTCATTCTCGGATTAAGCCAGCTTAAATTGAGTTCGGGAATATAATCTCCTCTTAAACCAAAGCTTGCCGTCGTTTTTTCGAATCCGAAAAGATTAAGCATTTCAAATTCTGCATATCCGCCGATTCTGCTTCCTTTAAGACGGGCGTTTATTTCATCCCCTTCTCCATCTGGACGCATATCATAATCCTCCGCGGGAATAACGCCGGTGTAATCGGTAATTCTGCGCTCAATTTCGGCTCCTGTATTAATGCGCATATTTTTTGAAAGAGTAATTTCAAGATCGCTCCGAAATTTGTAATTATAATCTTTCTGATTTATATCGAGTATGCCTAGTTTCCAAGTATTATCATAAATATTCAAAGATAAACTTGTTTTAATTACGGCTGCGGCAGAAAGCATGTCTATATTCTGTAAGGCGAGGAATCCGTTAACCGCCTTTCCGTTGAACTCGCCGTTATATTCGGGCATTTCAATGTTTACACCCTCTTTATCTGTTGTAATAAATGCGCTCAGTTTTAATCTTCCTGTTTGCGAGTATTTATAGTTTATTAAAATATTCGCATCGGACGAAACGGGAGTAACCGTCAAATCATCCCCTCCCCCGTTCAAAAGGAAAATGGGTTTTGTGAATGTCTGCCGGGCATCGACTCTAATACCGAGCGCGTCGGTTATCGGAATATTTGCCGATACTTCGCCGTTAGCCATCGAAAGGTTCAGTTGATAACTTGAATTTTCAGGATTGCCGAGAGTTTCAACGTCAAGAACCCCTGAAAGAGCATTTCCATACTTTGCCGAAAATCCCCCGCTTGAAAAAAATATTCCTTTTATTGTGGCTGTATTCAGGCTCGAAAACAAACCGCCGTATGAAGATTCGAATGTATATGGATGATACATCGAAGCCTGATCTATGAGCGTAACAGTTTCAAGCGGGTCTCCGCCTCTAACATAAAGCTGCGCGCTTTCGGAAACAGGGGTTACTCCGGGGAGCGTTTTAAGAGACTGGAATAAATCGGCCGCGCCTCCCGGAGTTGTATAAACATCTTTCGAATCAAGAACGACGCCTTTTTCCTTAGCGGTGCCGTATGCGCTGGCGGTTACCACAACTCCGCTCATTTTAACCGCAATTTCCTCAATAACAGCATCGAGAATTATTTCTTTTTCTTTTTCGATGAATATTACTTTTTGAAATTTATTGTAACCGACCATTGAAACAATTACTGTTATTTGTCCCTTCTTTTTGGTGAAGAAAGAATATTCGCCGTTTTCATCTGTTGTAGCGCCGTCTGTGCTGTTCTGGATAAAAACACTTGTATAAGCAACCGGATTTGTTCCGTCGGTTACTTTTCCTTTAATATTAACTTTTGTCTGCGCTGTAACCGGCAATACTGTGATAAGCATAAGGAAAAATATTTTAAAAACTATTTTCATTGTTATTCCTTTAAGAGATTAATTCTTGTTTTCTTTATCAAGCGCCGGAAGAAGCACATATTTTACCCATGCATAATCGGGGGCAATTTCAAGAACCTTCATATATGTTTGTTTTGCTTCATTTATCTGATTCTTTTTTACATAAGACTGCCCGAGCCATGCGTATGCTTCCTGGTATCCCCAGACAACCGGATTTTCTTTGTCCCCATTTTCAAAAATAGATATCGCTTTAAGGAAATTATCAATAGCCTTATCAATGCTGCCGCCGAACATTTCGGGAACATTCAGCAGCATTATTCCTCTTATTATTGCAGCGCGCGGATGTTTTCCCGGCATTGCTTCGGCTTCGTCAAGAAGTTTGAATATCTCCGGCATAAGAGACATTGCTTCCATCTGGTTCTCCGAAAGGCGCATCATATAGAGCCCCGCAAGAACTATTTTGGCTTCCGCATCAAGCTGTTTTTTCTCTATCAACTCTTTACAGATATCAACGGCGGAATCATAATATTTTGAGACATCTACCTTTACATTTGCCTGTTTCATCTGAAACAGTTTGAACTCTGTATAAGCGAGATAATATTTTGCCGTATGGTTTTCCGGTTCGGCCGAAATAAGACGCTCAAACAGGGAATGGTTTCGCATATAGAGCTTAAAATCCCCTTTGATATCTGCATCGCGGACTTGTTGAATTGCCCCGGCTAAAGGGTCGTCCTGATTTTCCTGACAGAACATTAATTGTGGAAGCGATAATAGCGAGGCAAGCGCTATGAATATTACGGTAAGTTTATTCATTATATTCCTCCTTTAAAGAACTTTATATATTAAAGTAAATTAGCAAAAAAAATTATTTTTTAATTAGACGTTCCAAATTTTCAATATACACGGCAAAGGCATCTTTCCCCTGTTGGGTCAAGGAATATGAAGAAACCGGCTTCCTGTTAATAAACTCTTTTTTTACCGATATATATCCGGTCTCTTCAAGTTTCTTAAGGTTTGCGCTCAAATTGCCGTCTGTTGCTTTAATTAAATTACGCAGAGTAATAAATTCCATCTGTTCGGCTGTAATTAAGGCAGACATAATAGCAAGCCTTAAGCGGGAATGGATTACATCATCTATTTGCTGATAATCGAAACCGTTCATTTAACTTCGCCGAATTGATTTTTGTATTTACAGTAAAAGACAATACCGGGGGTAACCTGCCCGATGATCATCAAAAATGCCATAATTAAAAGCTGATTTAAATCGGTAATATAAAACATAACGAAACCGCCGGCCCACCATAAAACGCCAATCAACTTAAACCATTTCCATTCATATAGTATTGAGGAGATGTAATAAGCGGCTCCGAGAACAACGGCAATTACGGAAGAGATGTACTGCCCCGCAATTGCGCCGGTAAAATATCCTCCGAATCCGAGAATCGTCATCGTAACCCCGGTTGCAAACCATAGGCGCGCCATAATTCTTCCGGCAAAAGTCTCTTTTCCCGGTTTCCTTCTTCTATAATAAGTCATCAATGAAAAACTCCAGCCTATTGCGATTATTACAACCCACCCCCAGATATAATCGAAATTAAGATTAAGGAGGAACTTTACATACCCCAAAAGCATACCAAATGTAATTAAAAGTCCCCACACAATATAATTTATACCGTTATCAACCATTATTCTCTGGCTATCCTGAATTACTTTTTTAATAAAAAGTAATTCATCAAGGGCATTTTTTTCGTTTTCCATTGAAACTTCCTTAAAGTGCTTTAATTTCTAAAGCTAAGATAAGCAAAAAGATATCCCCTGTCAAGAGAAATAGTAATTTATTCAAAAACGTTTAATTTTCGCTTTTTTAGCCAAATCTTACTTCTTATATTCCATGCCGGGAGCTTCATCATCGCGGCTCTTGAACCCCCTTTTCATATAAAACTCCTTTTTTCCCCTGGCGCTGAAAAGCTGAATATCGCGTATTTTCGATTCTTTGCAGAGTTCAACCAGAGCGGCAAGAATTTTTCCGCCGGCGCCCCGCCCCTGAAATCCGGGCAGAACAATAAGATCGTAAATCATCGCATGCATTATTCCATCGCACACCGCTCTTCCATACCCTATAAGTTTTTCATTCTCGTAGGCTGAAACAACGAAGCGGCTGTTTAAAACAGAATTAAGATATTCCTCTTCTGTCAAATTATATTCTTCATTCCATCCTGCGGATAAAAAGAGATTCCAAACTGCGCCTGATTCGGGAGTTTCTGTTTTCAGTATAATTTCCATTCTTACAACCTTAATTTACTTACGGCTAAATTAGTTAAAATAATAATAATTTCTTGCTAACTTTACCGAAGTGTTTTGCTTAAAATAATATGGATCCGTTTTGAAAACATTTTTTCTTTTGCTTTCAGTCGCACTCGGCGTCATTTTTCCATTCGGACATAAATTTTCATTTCTTATACAATACTCATTAATGATTCTGCTGGTTTTTGCTTTTTTAAATTTATCCATCAGCAAAGAAATTATTAAGAAAGAACATTTTTATATTCTCTGCGCTAATTTTATTATTCCTTTTTGTTTTTATTTTGCTTTAAAGAGTTTTAATACCGATCTTGCTCTTGCCGCCTTTATATCGGGATTTTCTCCCACGGCGGTATCTGCCGCGGCTGTTATCCATCAGCTTAAGGGAAAGGTTGAATTTACCGCTTTTTCCGTTTTACTTACCAACTTTGCAGTTGCGTTTGCAACTCCTTTTATTCTTCCTCTTCTCATCACCGCTCATGTTCAGATTTCTGTTTTTTCTGTGCTTCTTCCTGTTGTATTTGTTTTTGCCGTTCCTCTTTTATTTGTTAAGATAATAAAAAAATATTTCAGGAATATTTACGACTGGTTCAGCCGCAGCCTCGAAATACCATATTATATTTTACTGCTGAATATCTATCTTGCCACTTCAAAAGCCACCCATTTTATCGGTCAGGAATACTCCGGGCCCAAACAGATTGTTTATCTTATCGCATTATCATCTCTGGTTATTTGCGCTGTTTCATTTTATATAGGAAGCCTTATAGGGGGAAATAATTACAGGCAGGAAACAATGCAATCGCTTGGACAGAAAAATAATTCTTTATCAGTCTGGGTTGCTCTTACGTTTATAAATCCTCTTACAGCGCTCGGCCCTGTATTTTATATTCTTTTTCACAACATATTTATCTCATTCCAGCTATACAGACATAACAAAGGTTAATGTTTTAATCATTCAATATCGTTTCTTATTTAAACCAGCCTGCCGGCTTTTCTGTCAAACAGTAAATAATTCATATTATATTATTAATATAGGGGCGTTATATGGTTTCTAAAAAAATTACCATAGCAGTACTGGTTATATTTACATTATTTTCATCCCTTTATGCGCAGAATACACCTGTTGAAAAAGGCCTTGCCGCAATTACAAAAGAAGCGGTACAGGCTCAGCTTGAGTTTCTTTCATCCGATTGGATGGAAGGAAGAGAAGCAACCACAAAGGGAGAATTTATGTCTGCCGATTATATTGCAAGTATGTTTAAAGTGTATGGATTAAAGCCGGCAGGCGATGATGTTATGCCTTCATTTTCAGGAAGAAGACCCTCCGGACAGCCTCCGGGAGGACAACCGGGACAAATGCCCCGCGTTCAAATGACAAAATCGTATTTCCAGAATATTCCTTTCGTAGCCTCTGAAGCCGGGGGCGAACAGATTATGGCTCTTGTACAGAAAGAGGGTTCTTTCGAGAAAAAAACCTACTTCACTTCGGGATCCGATTTTACAATGCAGGTTACCGGCGCCGGTATTGAGTTCACAGCTCCGGTTATTTTTGTGGGTTACGGCTATAAAAACGACGAAATAGGATATGATGACTTTAAAGGCATTGACGTTAAAGGAAAAATTATTCTGCGGGTTTCCGGCGTTCCGGGACAGGGAGACCCCAATTCGGAAATTTATAAAAAACTCGACCTCGGCGATTTCAGAAAAATGATGACCATTTCAAGAGATAAAAATGAAATTGCCCAAAAACTCGGAGCCGTTGGGGTTATTGAAGTTTCATCTACCATTGCGCAAACTATGAGAATGGGAGGCCCCGGAGGACCGGGCGGACAAAGAGGCGGCAGCCAGTATGCAAATTATCCTTTCAGATACAATACCAACATTTACGAAGGGGATGTTCCGTTTACTCAAAGCTCTCTCCGTTTAAGCCTTCCTGAAGATTCACTTAAAACAGGAATTGTTACATTAAATCTTAATCAGAAAATTACAAACGAAATTCTTAAAGACAGCGGAATAAACATCGCCGAATACGAAAAGAATGCGGTTGCAAAATCGAAACCGATCGGAAAGGAAATTAAAGGAAAATATATTTATGTAAAAGCCTCTTCAAAGACAAAAACCCTCCTCGGCAGAAACGTTCTCGGTATGATTGAAGGGGAGAATCCTAATGAAATTATTGTTATCGGCGGACATTATGACCACATGGGCAAATATAACGGATATATATGGAACGGCGCAGATGATAATGCTTCGGGAACCGTTGGCGTTATGACAATTGCAAAAGCAATTATGGCAACCGGAGTAAAACCCAAAAAGACAATTATTTTTGCAGCATGGGCGGCCGAAGAAAAAGGGCTCCTCGGTTCAAAATATTTTACCGATAAATTCAAAGATATTCAGAAAGTTAAATTGAATTTGAATTACGATATGATTTCAAGAAATACCGCCGCCGATACAGCGGGCGTTCAGGCTGGAATCGAATATTCAGAAAAATATCCCGTTCTTAAAGAAGCGGTTGAAAATGCAAATCAGAAATATAACATAGGCCTTCAATTGAATATGAGAGCGTCATTGCGCCCCACAGGCGGTTCCGATTATGCCAGTTTCTCCGCTAAAGATATTCCGGTTTATGCTTTTATGGCCGCTATGCACGACGATTATCATACCCCCACAGATCACGTAGAAAAAGTTGACATCAAGAAAATGACAAATATTATTAAGATAGGATACCTTGCTATTTGGGAACTTGCCAATATGGATAAGATTGAACCTGTTAAATGATCTGTAAAAACGGAAAGAGGCTGCGCACCGGCAGCCTCTTTATTTTTAACAAACTATCTCCTCTTTAATACCACTTATTCTTCTTCCAGAAAATGAAAAACCCGAGAACCGACGACAATGCCAGCGATATTATTATATAGAATGCATGGGGATTATCGCGCAGAGGGAAATAGACATTCATCGAAAATGCGCTTACTACAAATGTGGGAACCATTATTGCAATCGTTATTATATTAAGCCTTTTCATAAGAATGTTAAGGTTGTTGCCAACAATAGACGCCCGCGCATCCATAAGGCTTGCAATAATATTCGAATATATTTCCGCCTGGCGCGAACATTGGTTATTCTCAATTGTCATATCATCAAGAAATTCCATTTGTTCCTGATTAAGGCCTATTTTCGACGCGCTGTTCTTTAATTTTTCAATCAACACGCTGTTTGCATTCAATGCATTAAGGTAATAAACAAGGCTTTTTTCAAGTGAAAAAAGATTAATCAAATACTTGTTTTCCATTGATTGGTTTATTTTCTTTTCAAGTTCATCGGAAATAAGGTTGATGATACGGAGATGCTCAAGATAATGGAGGATTGACCTTGAAATAAGTTTAAGCGCTATCATTTGAAATGAATTTACGCGCGAGAACGTCTTGGCGTCGAACACCTGAATATCTTCCGAAAGCACGAGAACAAGCTTATCGCCGAAAATAAATATACCCGCAGAAGCAACTTTGAATAAAAGCTGCTCTTTATCGGTATAGTTCTGCGGCCTCTTGTAGATTATTGCAATATGTTCCGGCTCAAATTCGAGACGCGACAATTCATCGGGATCGAGGGATGAATTAAGCGTGTGTTCGTCGATGTTCAATTTTTCGGTAAGGTACTTTTTTTCGGCTTCATCGGGCTGTATATATACAAGGATATTTCCCTCTTCGCCCGGCGTTTCTTCGATTTTTTCTTTTTCTATGCGGTATTTTTTTAACATAAACCCTCGCGAGTAAGGTTTGGCAAAGGATAAGCACATTTTAAAATCTATTATGGAAAGTTAATTTATTTTTCCTCTACTGCAAATAGCCGGCGCGCAAAAACCGCTTTTTGTCCATTTTTTCTCATTCTCCCGTCTCTTTTTTATGACTATTTTCAAGGCTTTTAAGATAACTGTTGACATAGTAAATTAATTTTTGTAAATACAGTCAGGCTTAGAAATACCGGAACAATTCTCCTTTCTATAAGCAGAAGTTATTATTAATAACTAAAGCGGAGGAGATATGAAAGTATTAGGCTCATATGAGAAAGCAAGGCTTTATATTGAAGCCCACACAGCATCGGAATATGACCCGATAGTTCAGATCAAAAAAATTAATCCCGGCCCGTGCATCACAATTTCAAGAGAAACCGGAATTGGCGCTGAAAAGATATGCGAACTGCTAATTGATTTTCTTTTATGCCGTTCGAATCAGTTTTATAAGAACTGGGCATATTTTGACAAAAATCTTATTGAAAAAATCATTTCAGACCACGATCTTCCCTCTCATTTCCGCGAATTTCTTGAAACTGAGCGGGCTTCAGCAATTGACTCCCTTTTCGGAGAAATCCTTAAAGTGCACCCTTCAAACCTAAAACTGCTTCATAAAACATCTCAGACTATTTTACAGCTTGCCCGTTTCGGAAATGTAATTATTATCGGAAGAGGGGGAAATATCATTACGTCAGAGTTGAAAAACTCCTTTCACGTCAGGCTTATTGCCCCTCTCAAATTCAGAATTGCAAACGCGCAGCATTTATATAAAATGGACCGGAGAACGGCTTCCCATTTTATTGAAAGGGAAGACAAAACAAGGAAGCTTTTTATTAAAAAGTATTTTCACCGGGATATTGAAGACCCGATGAACTATCATTTAATCCTTAACACCTATCTTATGAGTTTTGAGGAAATCGCCGAAACAATCGGAAGCATTATTATTAAAAAATTTCCTTTTGCTTTTATTCAAAAACTTGAATATTCTTCATTTCAATAAAATTACCCGTACAGTATCTAAAGGGGAAAGTTTCTCTTTTCCCCTTGAATTATAAATTAATCTGTAATGCGTGCGGAATGTATAATCTATTGCCGGTTTAGAAAAATGAAACATCTATTATTCCTCTCATTATTTTTTTTTACAACAGCTTATTTATATCCTCAGAAAAACACAGGAGGAGACAAAATGGCGTTTAAAATTGAATGCAGCCAGTTTAATGACGGGGGTACAATCCCTTCAAAGTACACATGCGACGGGGCAAATGTTTCGCCTTCCCTTAAATGGAGCGGCGCGCCGGCCGGAGTTAAATCATTCGCTCTTATCTGCGACGATCCCGACGCCCCTATCGGAGACTGGGTTCACTGGGCGCTGTTTAATATCCCGCCCGAGACAACCGGACTTGAAGAAAATTTCCCTTCTGATAAAACATTTAAAAACGGAATGATAAGCGGATTGAATGATTTTAAAAAATACGGCTACGGCGGGCCATGTCCTCCTTCGGGCGCGCACCGCTATTTCTTCAAACTGTACGCTCTCGATACAGCATTAAAGCTTGGGCCGGGAGCCTCTAAAAAAGAAATTCTAAACGCTATGGCAAAACATATTATTGCTGAAACCCGTCTAATGGGAGTATATAAAAGAAAATAATTCAAAAAATTATTCCGGGGGTTATTAATGAAAAACCGTTTCTGCATTATTGTGGTTTGTTTTGCGCTGATGTTTGTTTATTCAATTCCGGCGCAAAATTCCACATTAAAAAATATTGATGAATATATTGCAAAGGCGCTTAACGACTGGCAGGCGCCCGGCGCAGCCGTTGCAATTGTAAAGAACGATTCGGTTATTTTTGCCAAAGGATACGGCGTTAAAGATATTAACAAAGGGGGCGCCGTTGATGAAAACACTCTCTTTGTTATTGCTTCGTGCACAAAAGCATTTACTACGGCGGCTCTTTCAATGCTTATCGATCAGGGGAAAATATGCTGGAACGATCCGGTTACAAAACATCTTAAAGATTTTCAGATGTACGACCCCTGGGTTACTAAGGAAATTATGATTAGAGACCTTGTAACCCATAGAAGCGGGCTCGAGACTTTCAGCGGCGATATTATGTGGCTCGGCTCCGATTATGACAGGAAAGAGGTTATAAGAAGAGCGCGTTATCTTAAACCGACATCAAGTTTCAGGTCTAAATTCGGCTACCAGAATATTATGTACAGCGCGGCAGGAGAAATAATCCCCGTCGTAACCGACACTTCTTATGAGGATTTTATTAAAACCAGAATATTAAAACCGCTCGGGATGAACCGTAGCGTTATGAGCATAAACGAGCTGGTTAAACAGGATAACATTGCAAGCGCGCACCAGTTCCGCAATGGAACAACAAGCGTTATCGGCTATTACCCTGTTGATAATGTCGCCCCGGCGGCGGCTATTAATTCTTCCGTTGCCGATATGGCTCAATGGATACGCTTTCTTCTTGCCGGAGGTGTTTATAACGGCAAAAGATTAATACAAACGAGATCATTTTATGAGCTGTGGAGCAGCCAGATGAGTTTAGGAGGCGGCGGAAATTACGGGCTTGGATGGCTTATATATTATAATAAAGGTAAAAAAGTTATAAGCCATAGCGGAGGAATGCCCGGGATGATTTCGGAGGTATGCCTTATTCCTGAAGAAAAGATCGGATTCGTTATTTTAACGAATATCGATTATAATTTTACTAATGTTATTAAGAGCCGTATTCTTGATGAGTATTTCGGCTCCGCAAAAACCGACTGGAGTAAACAGCTTCTTCCTTCTAAAAACTCCACCGATAATATGATTAAAGCCGAATATGCCCGGCGGGAAAAGAACAGAGCCGCCGATACAAAACCCTCTCTTGCGCCTGATAAATACTGCGGCTTATATGAAGACCCAATGTACGGCAGCTGCAAAGTATCGCTGAATGATGGAAAACTTTTCCTTGAAATGCTTCACTCGAAAACATTTAAAGGCGAACTGAAACATTGGGATTATGATACTTTTTATATCGATTGGGATGAAGTGTTCCTTACGCGCGGATGGATCAAATTCGATAAGGACTTCAACGGAAATATTAAACAACTTTCTATGGAAGTCCCCTGCTCCCCCGATTTTATATTTACCGAAATGCTGTTTACTAAACTGCCTGAAAAGAAATAATATAACAGGCAATTGATTACTATGACCTTCTATGTGAGCCACGGCGCGCCGTGACTCACCAGAAGTGTCAGATTATATCGCAACCATTACATCTTATTCATAAATGGTTATTCCATTCATTCCATTTGTTGTATATAACCGTTTATTACATATCCAATATAAGCGTATGTATGCTTCACCGCTCTTATTGTTGTTTTGTATGATATAGCGGCATACGGGTTCAATTTTGTCATTATAGCATACAATACTTGGCTCGTTACCAGATTTTGTTCTGTACAGTTGTGTAAGATATCCATCAGAATAACAAAGCGGCTGAGCATTTATTTCAGAAAATACAAGTGTTTTTCTCCCATTTGCATGTTGCATTTCCGGCGGCTTATAATAGTCGTCATCAACCAGCAATATCTTCGATTCTATGAAATATCCATTAAGATCATATATAAGCACTTTTCTCGACAATCTGAATGTAAAGTATATTTTGCTGTTTTGTACCTGGACATAAACAACTTCATACTTAGTGTATTCCGTTGAACCGTATTCGCTTATATCTGTGTATATGGGATTTCCTCTAATATCTACACCCTTACTTTTTATGCCAAGTAATATTTTTTGTTCATCTTTTATCGGCCTTTCGTTTTTAATAACGTATGTCGGATATTCAGGATTTGTTTCGGTTGTATATGTGTTTGCTTCGTCATAAACCGCTAATATATTATTTCCCCTATTACGGAAAGGCATAATTGTTACTTTTTTGGCGGCGATATTATATTTTTTAAGCTTAAAGGTTATGTCTATGAAATAAATTTCTTTATTTAACATTGCAACTCCCATAATCGGCGGATTTACCATGTATTCTATGTTTTTAAAATCAATGACATCGATCACTTCAAGGTTGTTGTTTGTTACATAAAATACCCTATCTGATTCAGGTATAACAATAAGAGTGTCTTTACCATATGAAAATATATTCTTTATTCCCCTTATATAGTACACTTTGTTTTCTGTTCTGTTTTTTAATGTCTCATGTTGCGATATTTTTTTATACACTTTTGCCGTTTTCAATTTCAACTCCGGACTTTTGCATGATGTCATTAAAACAACCATGCTAAAAATAAGTACAAAATAATGTTTCATTTTATTTCTCCATAAGCTGCAAGCATTTGTTTTGCCAAATGATTGCAGTAATATTGTTAGTTTAACGGCATTTTAAATTTATCATTCATATATAGCTTTCGTAATTTTATTGTTCCACAAATCGGCATAATAGAAGCACTTATCCCCCGCTGCAACAAAATTGTACATTAACATTTCATTTTCATGCCAATAAATTGATGTTATTTCGCCAGATTTAGAATTAACATTTATTATTATTTTGCGATTTTTATTGTTTCTCTCTGTTTCCAAAGCGCTTACATAAACACATCCATTATTATATGCAAGCCCTCCGATCATGCCCCTTATTGCATACGGCTGTTCTTTTCTACTCTCTAAGATGCTTTCATAATTGCGGTTTATGTTTTCTAAAGTTCTTAAATCTTTCTCCCAAATAAAAACGCCTTCTTTTGAATACTTTCTCATTACCGGTAATTCGTAAAAACAAGTATAGATATTACCCTCTTCATCGGAAACAATGTGTATAGCAGAATTTCTGTTTTTTGATTCTCCCGATATTAGCGCGCCAAATTGTTTGATTATATTTCCATTTATATCTTCAATCTTAATGAGATTATTGTTCGCTGCATCAGATAAAATAAATTGATTATATGTGTTAGCAGAATACTGGAAATTAGCGCTGATCTTAGCGGTAATTTTGCTCAGATAATTCCCCGTTAAATCAAACGCTTGGATGTCTTGTCTTGCTGCGTCTCCTACAAATATTTTATCGTTGGTTACATTTATACAGCATGGAAAAATAAACTCGCCAGGCCCTTGTCCATTTTTACCGAATATTTTTAATAGTTTAAGGTTCGAATCAAAGACTATTACACGACCAACATCCGAATCAGATACATATAATTTATTATTCGATGCGGTAATTCCGTTTATTCTTTTGAAATATTTATTGCTGTCTAAATCACGCAATGAATCGATTTCTACAAATGTTTTCAGTTTTACCCGCGGCGCTTCTTTATAATTGCGCCTATTTAATAAAAGAAGAGCCGTTACTATGGACCCTATTAATATAATAAGCGCCCATAAAACAAGTTTGTTTTTCATTTTATTCCTCCAAATAATAGAGCATTGCCATGTTTGTGTATCTTCGCTGCTCTGCGCTCTATTTATACATTAATATAAAAGAACTTATCTTTTACCCCGCCTTTACTCCCGTTTGCAGCCGGTTGAAAGGCTTAGCGGCGGCGCGATGAGGGGCGCCCACTGCGGGTAACTTTACTTATTGACTGATAATAATTATAGAACTATCTGCTGCAATACAAAGACCTGCATCTTATTATCTTATGTTTTAATTCTTAAAGCTTTGTTAAATATTTTCCTGTTGCATACTAAAATAAAATATATTCCCGCAAAATATTTTATTCTTTAACCTGAGTAAATATA
>Ga0153915_10001307_pt1 | contig 22922 bp, 9 predicted proteins | sample Opewatmetagenome_2_FD_107003 | JGI IMG/M metagenome (GOLD analysis project Ga0153915, IMG submission 107003) | Freshwater wetland microbial communities from Ohio, USA - Open water 3 Core 3 Depth 3 metaG | ecosystem: Environmental > Aquatic > Freshwater > Wetlands | place: USA: Ohio, Lake Erie...
GCGGGATATCATCGAAATATACGGCATAGCAGCAGTCCTTAGAGGAGGAGATATGGATGTTGAAGATTTGTTAACCCCGGGTCTTCGACCGCGGGGCTAAAATAATGCCACCCGCTCGGCGGGTTGAATAACGGAAAAAGCAAACCGCGGAACAATGCGCGGGGGAATTACATAAAAACCGGTTTTATTCAATAACCGTTTCATCAACGAATACGTAAGCCATTCCTCCTTTGCCTTTATGCCAGTCAGGGCAGAAGCCAATATTTTTAGCGGTTACTCTTACAAATCTTGTTTTAAGCGAATTAACTTTTAAGGAAAATTTCTTTATTATTCCCCCGGTTTTATCGAGAGGTATATCGTTCTTTACTGCCTGCGGAGCTGAAAAGTTAATTCCATCTTCGGAGAAAGAATAGCATACTTCAACAGGAAGGAATATCCACGAGTTAATATCCTGCAGGAAAGAGGTCTCGACTTTTTTAATTTCCGCGCTCTTTTCAAGATCAATTACATAAACCGGATCGTTTTTTTCAAAACCCTGCCAGCGCCCGTCGAGAAAATCTTTTGTGCCGAAAAGTCCGTCAACCAGTCCCGATTTTCCTCCGGCAGAATATTTTTCATTATATGCGCTTTGATAAGAGATTTGTTTTTTATAGCCCAGATGCCGGTAAGCGCCGAAATCAATATTATTTGTAACCGGCCGGATTGGCGATTCAACAGTCTTAATAACCGCCACGCCCGTTTCAATTCCTTCGGATGAAGCCTTTAAAACAATATCGCCGATTTCTTTTAATGATTGAATTATAATCTGGCATTTGCCGTTAAATAAGCTTCTTTTATAATTGCCCGAAAGATATTTATCCGCTTCGTGGCAGCTCGGATCGCCGTTGCCGACGCCAATAATGGCGCCTTTTCCTTCAATTTCAAACTGAATAAGATTTGAAGCAATGGGAACCTCTCTTCCTTTTGAATCAACGGCAGTGACATTAATAACGGAAATATCCTCTCCATCGGCATTAATAATATTTCTATCGGGAGCAAGCACAATCTTTGCCGCTTCTCCGGTTGTTTCAACTTTTGCGGTTAATGTCTTTCCGTTTTTAATTCCCCTTGCTTCAAGAACGCCCGGCTCGTAAGGAACATCCCATTCAAGGTGCGAATTTTGTTCCATTACTTTTTTGCCGAGGCTTTTTCCATTTAAAAATAATTCAACGCTTTGGCAGTTGCTCTGCACCCAAACATTTATAATCTGCCCTTCTTTCCCTTTCCAGTTCCAATGCGAAGCGATATGAAGAACATCTTTATCCGTCCACCATGATTGATAGTAATAGTAGTTATTTTTCGGAAAACCGCAGACATCCATAATGCCGAAGTGGGAGTTAATACATGGCCAAGAATATGGCGTTGGCTCTCCTCTGTAATCGAAACCTGTCCATATAAAAGCTCCGGCAAGCCACTCTCTCTGTGAAAAGAATTTCCACCATTTTTCGGCAATACTGCCCCAGCCGGGTTTATTAATATCTTTATCGCTTACATATCCTTTTTCTTTATCATTTTCGTAAATTCCTCTTGTGCATAATGTGCTTGCTTCTTCTGTTCCCCACAAAATCTGATCAGGGTGTTCTTTCCGGTATTTATCAATATCGCTGATATTCATATAATTAAATCCGCGGAGAGGAATAATCTCGTTAATGCCTTCAAAGGAATTGCCATTGTTTCCGGCATAGGTCGATAATCTTGTCGGGTCAAGTTTCTTCTGTATTCTTATTAAAGATTCTGCAATTGCTTTGCCTACGGGAGTATTCTGAATCGCAAATTCTTCATTGCCGATTGACCACGCAATAACCGACGGGTGGTTTCTGTCGCGCAGAATCAATGTTTCAAACTGTCCTGCCATTTCGGAAGCGCTTCCCATCAGACGGTTCTCATCAAGAACCAGCATGCCTAGGCGGTCGCACGCTTCGAGAAGTTCGTTTGTAGGAGGATTATGGCTTGTCCTGTATGCATTAACCCCCATTCCTTTCAATCTTTCAATCCTGTAATATTGCAGTCTGTCGGGAAGAGCCGAACCCACGCCGGCATGATCCTGATGATTGCATACTCCTTTAATTTCAACGCGTTTGCCGTTAAGGAAAAATCCTTTGTCTTTGTCGAACTTAATGGTTCTTATTCCGAATGCAGCTTCCCTCCGGTCGATGATCTCTTTGCCTTTATGAATAACAGAGACGAGTTTGTAAAGATTAGGCTCTTCAATTGACCACAAGCAGGGGGAGTTCAGCGTAACCCGCTGGGTAAACACGCCCGATTCATCTCCGGGCAGAGCGATTTTTTTTGATGAGATTGAAGCGGCTGTTTTCCCGTTTTTATCAATCACAGTTGTTACTATCGTAAATGTTTCCCCGGCGCCATTCTGATTGCAGACTTTTGTATCAATGTTTATTAAAGCTGATTTCTCTTTAACCTCGGTTTTTACAAATACTCCGTATTCAGGAATATGCAGGGGGGGGGTTTTAATAAGCCAGACGTGCCGGTAAATGCCGGCGCCTTCATAAAACCATCCTTCATACTGGCTTGCGTCAACTCGCACAACAAGAGTATTTCTTCTTCCGTATTGGATATAATCCGTAATGTCGAAAGAAAACTCATTATATCCGCTGAGGTTTCTTCCTATAAAATGTTCGTTAAACCAAACGTTGCAGTCTCTGAAAACCCCGTCGAATTTAATTATAAATCGGTTTCCTTTTTCTTCTATGGGAATGATAAAAGATTTTCTATACCAGCCGATGGAAGTTTCCGGGAATTGCCTTCCTACGGGTTTATATCCGTGGCTTTTAACATCGTCATTGTTGATATTTACAAAACCGAGTTCCACCGCCCAATCGTGAGGAAGATTAACTGTTCTCCATCCGCTGTCGTCGAAATTAGACCTGATTGCCCCTGTTGCCGATCCTGCTTTGGCAAAAATAGCATCAAGCCCGTAATCGAAATCTTCTTTAACGGACGAGGCGCTTCCGAGGCGAAATTTCCAATCGAAATCCATCAGCAGTTTTTCGCGCTGCGCTAAAAGCGCCGCGGAGGAAAAAAGCGCCAGTAAAATTGAAACCGTAATAAATCTTTTATTCATTCCCATTGTCAGCCTTAAAAATATTATTTCACTATAATTTCATCTGCAAACAGCCATGCTTTAGACCCTTTGCCCGAATGCCAATCAGGGCAGGTTCCCTGATTTTGAGCATATACCTTAACAAAACGCGTTTTTGCGCCGGCTATATTTGCAGTATAAGTTTCAGGCGCGGTTCTGCCGTTTTCAGAGGGAATAATATTTGTTATTTCAAACTTCTTAATAAAGTTAATCCCATCTTCCGAAATATAGAACTCAACTTTTCGGGGAGGGAATATATGAGCGCTTATTGCTTTTAAAAATCCCGCGCTTATCTGGCTGATTGTTTTTATCTCGCCGAGATCAATTACAACTTCAAAATCTGTTTCTTTGAATCCTTGCCAGAGACCGTCATTAAAAGAGGAAGAACCTCTTATACCGTCGGTAAGCGCAAAATCTTTAGTAGAAGAGTATTTGGAAGCGTAAAGTTCTTTATAGGTCACTTTTTTCCCGAATGCTTCATGCCTGTCGAATTTTAATCCAGCCGTATTCAAAGATTTTACGCCGTTTTTAAAAGCGCGGGCATTAATCTGTGAAGATTTATCAAGCGAAAGGCTTTTTTCATATTTAGGGGAAGAAGCCGCAGGTTCCGTTCCATCGGTAGTATAATGAATTTCTGCTTTGGAATCGGCGCAGTTTATGTTTACGTCTATAACGCTTTTTTCAATGTTAAGAGCTGGGATTATGGTTATATCAGGTTTGTAAAAGGGAATTTTATCCGTTCTGAATGATGTTGCAGGCAGATTATCTTTATTAAATAGATTTGATGTATCGGTATCGGTAAACGCAAAACGGACGGCGGAAGGGTTTGTAATGTCTTTATTATAAACAAGTACAGTATTTTTATCAATCACCGCTTCGGCGCTGATAAAATTCATTTTATTATCCGCAATTGTAAATCCTGTCAGTTTGTTTCCTTTTACGGTCAAACCTTTGCCGGCATAATCGAAAAAGATGCGGATTTTATTCCCTTCTTTTACGAAATTTTTATATAAAGGCCCCGAATATGCAGCGATGTTCGCTTTATATGTTTTTGCAAGAGCCCATAAAGCAAGCCGTTTGCCGACTTCCTGTTTATTTTTCGGATGAATATCTTTAATATTTCCGATGTCCATAGTAACAGCCATGCCGGTGTTTTTTGCGGTGGAGAGCGTTTTTGTCTGAGCTTCCCTTAAAAATGCCGATGAGTTAGCGTCGTCGCCGTAATTATATGGAGCAATCTGAACGAAATAGAAAGGAAAATCTCCGATATGCCATTTATCGCGCCAGCATTTTATCATTGTTGTTAATAATGTGTTGTACCTATCGGCATTATCTACGTTAGCTTCTCCCTGATACCAGATAGCTCCCTTGATGGTATAATTAACAAGCGGATTTATCATTGCATTAAAAAGTTTTGCAGGCTGATTTGGAGGATTGCTGTTATTAAGAGATAAGTAATATTTTAATTCATCGTTCTTTTCAAGGTACGATATTTCAGTCCATGCTTCAGCCGGAGTACCGCCCCAGTTTGTAGAAATTAATCCAATGGGCGTTTTTAAAGCGTTATAAAGCTCCCTTCCGTAAAAATACGCCGTAGCGCTGAAATTTTCAACGCTTTCAACTCCCGGCATTATCCAATTGGCTTTACAAGTATCCATGGGCGCAGCCGAAGTTGCCTGCGTTACCTGACATAATCTGATCTGCTGGTAACCGTTCTTGGTCAGGTCCTCTTTCTCAGCAGGGAAATATTTATCCCACCCGCCGAGCATTTTTATTGTGTATTCCATATTCGACTGTCCCGAACAAACCCAGACTTCGCCAAGGAGCACATTATTTAATACAATCTCATTCTCTCCTGAAAGAGTAATTGTATAAGGGCCTCCGGCTTTAACGGTTTTTAATTTAACAAGCCATTTGCCGTCGGCGCCCGTAATAACTGCAACAGGCGACTTCATCCATTCAGCTTTGACGGTAACTTTTTCACCGGGATTTCCCCAGCCCCAGATTTTAACTGTTGTATTCTGCTGAAGCACCATATCATTAGAAAAAATGCCGGGCAGTTTTATTTTTCCCGGAATGCTTTGAATAGATATAAACAGCAATAATAGAATAATACTTTTTTTCATTATAGTTCCTTTATTGTTTTACAATCTGTTCAGGAGCGCCTTTTGTTTTAAAGACAACTTTTACAGTTAAAGGTTTATCTCCTGTAAATTCACAATTAAAATTAATTTTATGCCTGCCGTTGGTAAGTTTAGGAATTGAAATATTGGCCTCGACCGTTTTGGAATATCTTCCTTTGTTGTCGTATATACGGGCAGTTGTAGAGCCTTCGCAGACCAGTGTTTCATTGTTGCTAAGTTCAACATTGTATTTAAGTTCCGTAAAGCCGTCAATTTCAAAGACGGGATTCTTTACAGTTCCCGTTCCGCCGGAGGCTTTCAATTTAAATTGGATAGGCTGTTCACTATCGGCGTTTGTATATTCCCATTCTGCAAATACAGGTTCGCCCGGCTGGCGTTCGGTCTTTTCGAAAGCATATTCCTGCGAAGCGTGATAAGGATAAAGATTCCATGTTTTTTCATTTACCTTTTCAAGGTGAAATTCATATTTCGGATTTTTCAGCAATGCTCTCTGCTCCGCTGAAAATATCTGTAACCGTCTTGCATTTTCCCATTCTCGTATTGCATTGAGTATCTGATTGGTTTCGGGATTGTTTTTCAGATCAGGATAATCGGCAACAAGCGCAAAGCCCGCATTGTAACCGGCCGCTCTTGCAAGCATCCATTCCATATCGGAAAGGGTTGTTGTAGATTTCATTAAATACCAGCCGAGCATATTGGGGAGGTAATTCCTTTCGAGAAGAGCCTGATTGTCGATTCTGTACTGCTGCATATTCTCTCTGAATCCTTCATACCAGGGTTCTCCCCAGTTGCAGTAAGTATTTATATGCCAGTAAAAATGTCTTGAATTACTCGTCCCGTTGATAACCATGTGGTCAAGATTATCATAAAAATCTTTGGCAAAGAGGTCAATTGCATAATCCCCCTGTCCTGTAGCGCCGCATCCTTCGTGTCCGTCAAAATCCATCTGGCTTAGTCCGGTTTCGTTGAACCGTTTGGCAAGATTCTTTGCAATCTCCCTCTGCATCTCAATATTGGGGAAGAAAATCTTATAGCCGTGATCGGCAAGTTTACCGATTATAGAATTTTTAGAATGAGCGGAAGCCTTGGTTCCGAACGCTCCTCTTTCGCAGTCAAGAAGGGTGTAGGGTTCGGCGGCTGTTACTGTTCTGTATCTTATAAGCTCGTTATCTATAATAACAGTATGAAGTTTATTCGACTTTTCATTATTGAAATATTCAGGCGAAGCTACGGTAATATTTTTATCCGTTTCATTTATATCGGAAGTAATAACGCTGAATCCTGTTTTTACAAGCCTTTTATCGGGTACAGGCGTAATATACGGATCATTTGTATTTATAAAGTTTGTAAGAGTGTGGGCGCCAAGTTTTATTCCCATCGCTTTTGCTTTTTCAGCCCATTTCTTTAATTCCGAAACTCCGCCGGGAAAATCCTTATTGTTAACTTCATATCTTCCCCAGCTGTTGAAAAGATTCATGTGGTATAAAGATCTCAGGTTTGCCTGCTTGGTATATTGAAGCAGTTCATCAAGGTTGCTTGTGGAATAATCGGCAATTAAATATGACCTTCCGCTTTCGGGAGAAACTTTTGACCACACGCCGTCAATCATAGGATGGGGGAGGCCTTCTGCAATCTCAATTTCGCCTATTCTGTTCAATGCTTCTTTCTCGGCGCATCCGAAAAGAGCTATTTTAGAACCTTCGATTGTTTCTCCTTCAATCGGTTCAACCGGCATATTAGGCCATGAGTCATTCCAGACTGCAATGTTTCTTTTCTTTGAACGGTCGATGGAATACGCCTGAAGAATGCTTCCCCAGTCTTTTTTCTCTGCAGCACGCCCGCGTCCTTGTTCAAACCCCTCATCTTTAACCGGGTATCCGCCGACAGTTTTTATATTAAGAGATTGTATTCCTATCGCATAATCGCCGTCTCTTACAACCCCGATAATTTCTCCTACGGTTTTGCTAATGCTGGTTGATATAGGCCCCCAAAATAAAACATCGGCTTTGCCTTTCGGTTCCATTCCGGTGACTTCAAAAACAAGGTGGGTGGGTTTCTCTGTAAAAGTTATAAAAGTTTTTATGCCGCTTTTAGGGTAGGAGAGTATAATCAGTTTTTTACCGGCATCATATTGCGCAGATGAAGGTTCTTCAATATCATTCCCGGTTTTAATCCTTGCCAGTGGAGAGGGCTTTTCATTACTGCAGTATTCTTTCCCTTCGGCAGAATTATACAGGCTTACGATGTTTCCCCTTGAGTCAAGCTTAACTTGAAAATCTTTGGTCTTTAATTCAAGCTTGCCGGATTGAGCATATAAACAATATCCGGCGAATACGAACACAAATGAAAGTAATAATATCAATTTTAACTTATGCATTTTTTATATCCCGGTTTATTATTGATTTACAATGGTTATTCTTTTTCCTTTTTTAGTTTCGAGTTCTATAATTGAGCCTTTGATTGATTTTGATTTAACATCGCCTGCAATTTTTACATTGCCGTCAGGATAAGGATTATTAATTTTAACTATGCCCCCTTTTTCGGGATAAATAGAAACAGATTTAATAATTCCGTTTTTCCTTTCTGCAGAGACAAGAAAAGCTCCTTCCGTTCTCAGCTTGTCGAATGAAACATCTTTCCAAACATCGGGTACAGCCGGAAAAATTCTTATAAGGTTATTATGGCTCTGGAGAAGCATTTCCTGAATCCCTTCTGCAAAAGCAAAATTTCCTTCAAGAGTAAAGGGCCGGTAAGTGAAATTTGATTTCCCGGTTTTGGACTGATCGCCGTTCAGATGAAAACTATTAGGAGAACAGAAACAGGATGCAAAAATGCGCAATGCCTCGGCGGCTTTTTCGCCATTCAAAGCTCTGGCGTACATACTGCCGAGCCAACTGTAAGAATATCCGCACCATAATTTGGGTCCGAGTTTTTCAAGATATTTTAAGGAAGCATCTATTATATCTTTATCTTTTTCGTTTTCATAATCAAGAAGGCCGAGGGGGTGAATGGCCATTAAATGAGAGAAATGCCTATGGGATTCTTTCAGTTCAACACCGGGGGCTACAAGAAGTTCATTGCCGGAAACAGATAAGTTCGGCCATTGAGATAAGAGCTTTTCCCATTCAGCCGCATCTTCTTTTTTATTCAGAGCCGAAGCCATTTCACCGGCGGCTTTATAAAGCCAGCGTATTAAAGCAAGATCATAATTTGTAGTTTCTTTGAACCATGCGGTTATCCGGTTATCGTTTATTTCGGGAGATGAAGAAAGGGGGAGTTTCCTTATGCCGTTTTCAATTACAGATATATTCGTAATGAAATCGGCGCATTGTTTAATCCATGGATAGGCCTTCGATGAGAGAAACTTCTTATCCATACTGTAACGCCATTGAAGATAAAAATGGTGCGAAATCCATGCGCCGACTGTAGGCGAAAGAGAATATTGAGACCATCCGCCCATTGCGTCTCCATTTAAGGCCGAGACACCGGGGAAGTTCAATCCCTCTGTTTCAAAAAAACGTTTTGTGTAATCGAGCGCCTTATCTTTCCCGTTCAGAATCCAGTCGATGAATACCTCCGCTTCTTCAAGATGGTTTGAAGAATAAGAAGGCCAATAGCTGAGTTGTGTATTGAGGTCATTATGAAAATCTCCTTTCCAGGGGGGAAGGCGTCTGTTATCTGCCGTCCAAACTGCCTGAAGAGTTACAGCCGGAGCTCCTTTCCGCGATGCGCTTCCGAACTTATATAATTCACGGTACCACTGTGTTTCAAGAAGCGTATCAGGAATGCTGATTGATGATTTACTCCAGAATTTGTTCCACCATTTAGTGTGAGCATCGAAATGAGAATTATAATTTTTCGCCGTAACTTTCTCATCCGTTAAATTTTTATTTTCTTTATATAAACTGTACGGCATATTTGTGGCAATAGTCCATTTGCAGTAAAGAATGCCGTTAAAGCAGCTCCAGACAACGCGGATTTTAAATTCAATATTATCATAGCATTTCTGGGTATATATAATTTCATTTGCTGTTTCTGTTACAATGGGCGCAGGGTAACCGAGCCTTTGAAGGTCATTCCCTTCCGGCCCGCTGTTGGAGCCGGCAACAATTTTTTCGTACGTGAAAGGAGGCGGATCAATTCTCGGTTTTAGTTCATTTTTCAGTCCTTCTATTTTTATCCATCCCGATGAAGATGATGCATCTACAAAAGAAGTAAGCTTTATTCCGTTTTTCCACTTAATTTCTGCGGCAGCATCGCCGAGGTATAGATCGGCATATTCTACATTGTCAATTTCTGGTATGTCAAATTCAATTGCTCCGGCCGGAATTTTAGTGGGCGTGGCGACATTATCATAAGGCTCATCAAGAAGTTTCTGCACAGGGGAATAATCGTTTTTATTAACCTGATTTATAACCCAGGAAAATTTGTAATTATGGTTTGCCGATTCCATTGCGGAACGGTGGTCCCACAAATCGGCTCTGTCGAGAGCAAAACGGAGCGAACTTCCTTTCTGCCATATTAAAGCGCCGAGCATTCCATTTCCGAGCGGGAGTCCTTCGTCCCATTTTGAAGGAATTGACGAGAAATGAAAACTGTGTTTGCGGACATGTTCTTTAACGCGGCTGTATTGATAACCGTTTATCATTTGATGGGAAAAGAAAAGGAAGAGAAGTAAAAAAGCGGAAAAACCGCGAATTTTCATGTTACCCCCAAATTACGGGAAAATAGCTTTTACAAAGTTTGCATAAAGAATCTGGAATATCAAGTAAAAAGAGAAAAAAGATAACCGAATGAAAAAGGCTCTATTACAGAGCCTTTTTCAATGGTAAAAAAAATCAATTTTTAGTTATTTTTTCTTCTCAAGAATAAACTTTCCTTTTGCCGGAGAAGCCGGATTTGTCATTACGCGGTGAACCGGATAATCATAACCGCGTCCCCATTGTGCAACAATGTGCCTGTCGAAGTAATTCCAGAAAAGCATTCCGTCATCCGATTCGGCTTCGAGCAGATATGCAGCGACATTTGCATTCTTCTGTCCCATCGGCACAAAAACAGTTCCGGGGGAAAATTTCTTTGTCTGTGTAAGGTATTCTCCTTTTATGGAATTAGTATAATGTCCCTGATTGGATCTCTGCGCCGGTTTCAACTCTGAAATTTTAAATGATTCCACTTCCATCGAAATAGTGTCTTTCAGAATTGAATATTCGATCCCGTGTGTCGAAAGGAGGGAAAGCGCCTGAGGGTCGCGGGTTGTAATAAAATATCCGAAAGGAATTTTTATTGAACGTTTTGCAAAAATATCGCAAAAATAAGGAAGCACAGCGGGTCTAATTCCTCCTGTTCTCCTCTGTCTGGTGCGCCCCTGGTCGTCTTTATATGTTTCCATTTCAAATGCGCGCACTGTTATTTTATCTCTCGAAGGTCCGAGCTTATATTCAACCGCAAAAGAATCTGATTTCGAAGGGTTCAGCCCCCTTGCAATTGTCTGCGCGTCTGCGTCGGCGATAAGTTTTTTAATATCGTCTTTGTTGGCGTATGCAAAATCTAAAATTGAACGGAGAAGATTATAACATCCGTAAACGCGTGTTTTAAAATCGGAATAAACATTATTTTCATTCAGGAAAGAAAGGCGGTTGCGCAGCCCCGCATAGTTTACAACATATCTCGGTTCGTGGCTGAATGTTTCCCATCCTTTTGTAATATCCATTCTGTCAATATATTCGCCGTAAACGATATTTAATGTGCTGTATTTTTCTTTCAGCGTTTTGGATACATCGGGGAAGAACTTATCGTGCATATAATCTCTTATTTTTAATGAGCCGTTAGGATTAACCGCCCATGTAAAAGTAACCGGCTCTTCGTGCATTGAGCCGTCCGTTGTATGACAGTCCACTATTATCGCAGGGTCCCATCTGTTAAGAACATTCTTAATAAAACCCTGTGTCTCGGGAGTTTCGGCTTTCATAGCATCCCTGTTTAAATCAAGGTTTTGTCCGTTATATCTTTCGCCCGCTCCGTTTGCCGGGCCGTTTTGTCCCGGGCGGTTTTTCTGCAGCGGCGCAATTTTATCATTTCCATCAGGATTATAAATGGGGCATATAAGAAGAAGAACTTTATCAAGGTATTCAGGTTTTTTCTTCGATAGAATATCGCGGGCAAGCATTAGAACGGCTTCTTTCCCTTCTACTTCTCCGGCATGAATATTCGCTTTATAATACACTACAATCCGTTTGTCGTTCTTTAAAGCGGAAGGGCTCTTTGGAAGAGGGTTTCCGATAATTATAAGAGGAATTTCTTTTCCCTCGGATGATACGGCAATAGTCTCAACTTTTATATAAGGGGCTATTTTTTTCAACTGTTTAATGTAATCCATTACATCGGCGTGAGTCGAGGTGGATTTAAATTCCGATTTCTCGGCTACCGTTAATAACCGGTTTTTATTCTGCGCCTGAAGAAGCTGTCCCGTAACGGACAATACGGCTAATATAAAAATAATATGTAAGGCTTTATTCATTTTTAACTCTCGTTTCTTAAATGACAGTTCAAAGTTATTTAATTGCGGTAAATTAATAAAAGAGGGGGGAGAATTACAATTTAAATTTCATTTATTAAGGTTGTATTAAACGGTACGGTTAAACTTAAGGATAAAGGTTGTTCCTTCGCCTTTTATACTTTTTACGGAAATGTCTATTCCGTTAAGTTCGCAGTATTTTTTAACGAGGGCGAGACCAAGCCCGTTTCCTTCGAATTTTCTCGTATATCCTTGTTCTTCCTGAGTAAACGGGTTGAATATCTTATCCATAAATTCTTCCCCTATCCCGATGCCCGTATCGCTGATTTCGCAGACCAATGCGTCATCTTCATCGTTGAAGGCCTTTATGCATATAGACCCAGTTATTGTATATTTAATGGCATTGTCAATCAAATTCGCAAATATCTGTTCAAGAGTATAATTATCCCCGATTATATTCCCCTTTAAAGCATTATTTTCAAGTTTAAGCTGGAGCGATTTTTCCTTTGCGGAGAGCTGATATTCGGGAAGGATGGAATAGAGAATATCTTCAACCAAACTGAGCTTTTCGGGAATAAACTCATATGTCCGGGTTTGTATTTCCGACATGTTTAAGAGAAGATCGACTGTGCGGATAATTCTTTTTCCTGCATTGGAAATACTTTTAAAACCCTCTCGTAAATCCTCATCGATTTTATCTTCAATTTCAGAGCGGATAAGGTTGGAAAAACTCAAAACTACATTTACCGGAGAACGGATCTCGTGAGACATCTGGGCAAGAAATTCCGATTTGATTTTATCGGCCTGTTCCGCTTTTTCTTTCGCATTTTTCAATTCTTCAGTTCTTTCAATTACGCGCTGTTCAAGTTCCGAATTTAATTGTTCCAGTTCGGTATTGGCATTCTGTATTCTTTCAGCCTGTTCTTTAACAATTGCCTGCTGTTTTGAAAGTTCAGCTGTACGTTGCCAAACCAGATGCTCAAGATGCATTTTCTGCCTGCTTAAATATCTTGTCCGTATATAAAGAATTGAATATAGCAATCCACCCGATATAAGAAAGAGCAATATTTTAAACCAGATAGTTTTCCACCAAGGGGGGAGTATGTTAATTGTTAACGAAAAGCCTTTTTCATTCCATACCTTATCATTATTAGACCCCTTCACCTTAAATAAATATTTTCCCGGCTCCAGCGTATAAGCCGCAATCCGGTTGTTGTTAGCCCGGCTCCATGACGATTCATGGTTTTCCATTATATATGTATAATGATTTTTTGAGGGGGATTCGAAATCGAGCGCCGAAAATTCCAAACCGATAATATTCTCATCGTAGTTCAACGTAATTTCTTTTAATTCCTCAAAAGAATTGTTTATTAAAATCCTGCCGTTAAAGATATCCCCCGGATTAACAGGTTTATTCATAATGGTTAATCCGGTCAAGAAAACCGGGGGCACATGGGAATTGGAAATGATTTTTGCGGGGTGAAAAATGTTGAATCCGTTTATTCCGGCAAAATATAACTCTCCTGTTGAAGAGGTTAAAGAAGGAAATGTAAATTCATTGCCTTGAATGCCGTCTTCGGTATTATAATAAATGTAGTTGTTATTTTTATCGTCGTACTTAACGAGCCCCTGTGCAGTTCCAAGCCACAATGCTCCCGAACTGTCTTCCTGCATTGTGCAGATTAGTTCATAAGGCACGCTTCTGAAATCGACTTTTTCGAACTTATTTTTATCGGGATAAAATTTATTAAGGCCGTTTGATGTCGCTATCCAGAAGTATCCGTATCTGCTTTCAACAATGTCATTGACTTCAGAACTGCGTATGCTGTAAGGGTCTTTTTGGTTGTGGGTGAAAACTGTAAACTTTTCAGAACCGGGGCGCAATAAATTTAACCCATTAATTGTGCATGCCCAAAGATTATTTTTAGAATCAATGTATAACCGCCATGTATATGAATTGCTTAATCCTGATGGATCAGACTGTGAATCTGTAAATGTCTTTATCTTTTCGGTAAGAAGGTTCACCCTTATTATGCCGGAATTTGTCCCCAGCCACAGGTTATTGCCGCTGTCAATTCGGATTGTTATAATCGGGTTTTTAGAAATGGAATTTATAAGCGACTTATTTCTAAAAGGATTAATGACATTTCCCGACGAAAGAGAAAGAGCAAATAAACCGCTTTCGCTGCCTACCCATAAAATATCATTTTTAATTTTTTTATTTGTATAAACTGTCCATAGCGTATTTGTAGGCATTCCCGGAAGAGTTTGAGAAAAGAAATTTGTGAATTTATCTTCTTTGCGCGAATATTTGTTCAGTCCGTCTAATGTTGCAAACCATATATTGCCGTTCTTATCTTCGGTCATGCCGAAAATTTCGTTACTGCTTAATGAACTGTCTCTGAGAGGATTTTTTTTATAATGTAAGAAGCGTTCATTCCTGAATTTTAGCCTGTCAATTCCGTTTGCTCTCGTTCCAATCCATATGCCATCGTTTTTATCCCGGTAAATAACCCGTATTGCGTTGGATGCGAGGCTCTCAGTATCGTAAAAATTATTCTGTATTAATTTCTTTTTCCCTGTCTTGGTGTCGATTGTAAAAATACCGTTATCTGTTCCAATCCACAGTTCATCTTTAGCAGCAAAGATAAGCGTTCTTACATACACAAAAGAATTGTGGTTGCCGGCAGAAAGGGGGTAATTTTTGCATTCACCAGTATTAATATTGTAATATGCCACGCCTGCTTTTTGTCCCAGCCACAGCCCTCCCTCGTTATCTTTTTCCATGCAGGTAATGGTGCGGCCGGTTGATAAGGGAAGATTTATTCTGGAAAAGGTTTTTGTTTTAGTATGAAAAAAGTTTAATCCGTTGGATGTTCCTATAAATATGCCTTTATCTTTACAATTCGTAATGGAGAAAACAAAATCATCGCTCAAAGATTTGCAGTCCCCGTTTTTGTTCAGGTAATTGACATATGTGCCGTCGGCGGGGTTGTAAACAATAAGGCCGCTACCGTAAGTCCCTATATATATCAGTCCCGAATCATCCGAGGAAAATGAAGAAACATATAAGTTAGAATTGATTTTTTTAGGAAGCGGGATAAAGAATTTGTTGGTTTCCCTTGAATAAACGCAGACTCCCGCTTTTGTGCCCACCCATATTCTTCCTTTTGAATCTTCGAACAAAGCCTGGATGATATTATTTACAAGGCTTGTAGAATCATCTGCATGATTTGTATAGTTAACAAATTTATATCCGTCAAACTTGTTCAGCCCTGTCGATGCAATCCAAAGAAACCCTTTATTATCCTGTAATATGGCAGTAGCATAATTTTCAATTAAGCCGTCGTTTTTTGTATAATGTTTAAATTTATAGCTGTTTATTTGTCCCCAGAGCGGAAAAGTATAAAGCAGTGTAAAAAGTATAAGCGCAGCTTTTCTCATTATCTATAATTCTTAGAGTCTTATTTGCACATAATTGAACAGAATTGTCACAAATTAAATGAAAAATCTAAATTTATCAAATGTTTAACATCACTAAAAAAAGATTTTTAATTTGAATATCTGTTGAAAAAGAATCGGTAATAACGTAACCTTGAACCTTGGGATTAGTCTAATACAAATACAAGGATGCAAAAAATATATTACAAATAAGGAGCCGCTATGAAGAAAAGAATGGTATTTTTTATTCTTACAAGTCTGTTTACTTTTACATTGTGGGCGCAGGAAAAGAAAGAAGAAGTTAAAACTCCTAAGCCTCTGGAAATAAGAGATATAATCAAATGGAAAAACATCCGTAATACGGTCATTTCGAATAACGGGGAATGGTTTGCTTACTATATTGTTCCGGCGGAAGGGGACGGTGAAATAATAATTAGGAAAACAAAGGAAGATAAAGAATATAAATTTCCGACCGGAGATGCCGGGATATACGGCAGCGCTGCTTTCTCATACGATTCCAAATGGGCGGCTTTTGCTACAAGTCCTAAATTGTCCGAAACCAAGAGCCTGAAGAAGCAGAAAAAAACGGTTTACAGCGGGGTTACAATCGTTAATCTTGAAAACGGAGAAAAAAAAGAATTTGAAAAAGTTAAATCGTTCCGCTTTTCAAGAGAAAATTCTGAATGGATTGTATTAAGCAAATATGCGCCCGAAGGGCAGCCTCAGGGGAAAGATAAACCTTCTGGAACCGATATAATTTTAAGAGAACTTGCATCAGGAAAAGAATTTAACTTTGGCAATATATCCTCTTTCTCTTTCAATAAAAGCGGGGAATGGCTTGCAATGGTCATCGACGCCGCCGATATGTCGGGCAACGGAATTCTTCTTCGCAATATGAGAACAGGAGTCCTCCAGCCGCTCGATAACGACAAGGCTGTTTATAATTCGCTTGGATGGACTGAGAAAGGAGACGGGCTTGCAGCTTTGAAAGGAGTTGAAGATAAAAAATTCGAAGAGAAAGTTTACAGTATTGTCGGATTCAAAGATTTTACCAAAGATACGCCTCAGAAATTTACATACAGCCCGAAAGATGATAAAACATTCCCCGAAGGAATGGGAATAAGTGTAAACGGGGGCATAGGCTGGAGCGAAGACCTTAATTCTTTTCAATTCGGTATAGCCGAACAGAAGAAAAAGGAAAATGCCGATGAACAAAAAGATAAGGCAACCGCCGACGATAAGCAGGCAAAGAAAGACTCGGTTCAGGCTGATGTAAAAAAGGAAGAACCGAAAAAAGAAACGCCCGAAAAAGAAGATAAGAAAAAAGAAGAACCGAAGAAAAAACCTGAAATTAAAGTTGAAGATGATGAACTTCCCGGACTTGTAATCTGGCACTGGAAAGATAAAAGGCTTCAGGCTCAGCAGCAGGTAATGGAAAACTCGGATAAAAATTATACATATCTTTCTATTTATGATGTCGGAAGCAAGAAGTTTACCCGGCTTGCCAACGACACACTGCGCCGCGTTACTATTGTTCCGAAAGATAAATACGCGCTTGCTTACGATGAAACTAATTATGAGCTTATGGGGAATCTTGACGGCAGGGATTATAACGATATTTATGTCATTAATATTTCTACCGGTGAAAAGAAACTTGTATTAAAAGAAAACCGTTGGAGCATGGGAGCTTCCCCGGACGGGAATTATCTTCTTTATTACGATAACGGGCATTATTTTACTTATGAATTTAAATCGGGTGAAATTTATAATCTGACAAAAGATATTCCTGCAACATTTATTGACGTAGAAGACGACCACAATGTTAAGAATCCTCCCTGTTATCCTATCGGATGGTCAAAAGATAGTAAAACCGTACTCCTTTCCGATAAATGGGATGTATGGGCTGTGCCTGTTAAAGGAGGCGAAGGGATAAATATTACCGGAGACGGTAAACAAGATAAGATCAGGTATCAAAGAAGAATTACGCTCGATTATGAAGAAAAAGGAATTGACCTCTCGAAACCTCTTTATTTTTCCATTTACGGTGAATGGACTAAAAAAGGGGGAATTGCAGTCGTAAATTATAAAAAACCGGGCGCTAAAAAATTATTGTGGGACGATGCTTCCTTCACGTATTTGTTAAAAGCAAAAAATGCCGATGTTTATGCTTATACCAGAGAAACCACAAAAGAATATCCCGATTATTATATAGCGGGAGCCGATCTTGCTAACGGAAAGAAAATTACCGATGCAGGTTCTCAGATTAAGAATTATCTCTGGTCGGACGGGGCAATGCTTGTCAATTATAAAAGCGATAAAGGAGTTTCCCTGCAGGCGGCTTTATACCTTCCGGCCAACTATGAAAAAGGAAAAAAATACCCGACTATAGTTTATTATTACGAAAAATTATCGCAGGGGTTGAACAGTTTTACCCGTCCTTCCGCTAACGGATTTAATAAATCTTATTATACAAGTCAGGGATACGCTGTTCTTATGCCCGATATAGTTTATCAGGTAAACGATCCGGGAATGTCCGCTGTATGGTGCGTTCTGCCGGCCGTTAAAGCGGCTATTGAAACGGGAATTGTAGATAAAGACAGGATCGGAATTCAAGGGCATTCATGGGGCGGATACCAGACGGCATTTTTAATCACACAGACGGATATGTTCAAAGCCGCAGTTGCCGGAGCCCCGTTAACCGATATGGTAAGTATGTACAGCCTTATTTACTGGAACAGCGGTTCCGGTAATATGTCTATATTTGAAAGTTCCCAGGGAAGATTTACAGGCAATTACCTCGATAATTTTGAAGCATATATAAGAAATTCTCCTGTTTTCCATGCTAAAAATGTTACTACTCCTCTCGTAATCCTGCATAACGATAAAGACGGGGCTGTTGACTGGACTCAGGGAATTGAATATTACAACACACTCCGCCGGCTTCAGAAGCCTGTTGTAATGCTTCAGTACAAAGGGGAAAACCACGGGCTTGCAAAACCGGAAAACCAAAGAGATTATACAGTAAGAATGAAAGAATTTTTCGACCATTACCTTATGGATAAACCGATGCCCGACTGGTACGAAAAAGGAATTGCGAACCTCAAACTGAAAGACCATCTTAAAGAGAGGACCAAAGCGTTAAAAGAGAAAATTGAAGATGTTAAAGATGCCAAAGCGGTAAAAGATTCAAGCGATAAAAAGAATTAACTGATTATTATTTTTCTTAAAAAAGGTCTGCCACGGCAGGCCTTTTTTATTAGCCGGCAAAAATTCGTGTAATCTCTTTGAATGACACTGAATTTAATTTATCTTTGCCAACGAAAAATTTAAGTTATTTTATGGCGCGGAAGAAGCAGCAGAAACTTGATGAAATAAAGACTATGACGAACGTGTTTTCCTCAGCGCAGGAAAATGTAATTCAATTGATAAAAGATTACTTCGGCGGCGGGAAAAATTATACGCTCGAACTCGGCTGCGGAAACGGAGACTATACCTGTAATCTTGCTTTAAAATATCCCGATAGATGTTTTATTGGGGTTGACCGGAAAGGGAACAGAATATGGACTGGTTCAAAAAATTCAACAGAGGCGAATCTTAAAAACAGCGCATTTCTTATAACCGCTATTGAAAGAATTGATCAGATATTTGAGGAAAATTCAGTTGAGGAGATATGGATTACATTCCCTGATCCGTATCCCCGCAGAAGCAGTATGCATAAAAGGCTTGTGCATCCGAACTTTCTTGAACTATACAGAAAAGTCCTTATCCCAGGCGGAAAAATAAACCTTAAAACCGATGATGATATTTTATATCAGTACGCCGGCCTTGTTGTCTCGCAAAACAATTATACGCTTCATAAGTCCACCGATAACCTTTATGATGGGAGCCCGTTGGAATTTGAAGAGACAATACAGACAAAATATGAAAAAAACCACTTAAAAGAGGGAAAAACGATTAAATATATCTGTTTTTCACTCCTTTGAATAAGGCGAAACAAATCCGGGCGCAGTCCGTCTAGAATATTCTATTGATAAGAAATAAATCCTGTTTGGTAGTTACAGCAGAGTAATATATTTTTATACCCTAACAATAAATAAATGAGGATAAAATGAAGAATAAATTATCAAAGATAATGCTTTTCTTCTTACTTTTTACTTTTACTATTTCTGCTCAAAGTATTCAATGGCAGAACCTTGATACCGTAAAAGCAAAACGGTTTGATACCGGTAAAATGTGGACGTTCGATTATCCCCCCACGGAATATTGGAAAGAGACATACGGATTTGCGCCATCGCAGGAATGGCTTGATAAAGCAAGGCTGGCTTCCGTTAGGTTTGCAAGCTGGTGCAGTTCTTCTTTTGTTTCTGAAGACGGATTGATTATGACTAATCATCATTGTGTCGATCAGGTGCTTGATGCTTTCCAGAAAGAAGGGGAGAATATTGCAAGAGACGGTTTCTTTGCCCCGACTCTTGCCGATGAAAGAAAAATACCTAATTTATATGTCGATCAGCTTATTAAAATTGAAGATGTTACAAAGCCGATGACAGAAGCAATTAATTCAGCTAAATCTGTTGACGAGAAACTTCAGGCAAAGAATGATAAATCGAAAGAGCTTGTTGAGAAATACAAAGCCGAAAACCCCGGTATGAAATGCCAGCTTGTTCAGCTTTATAACGGCGGAAAGTATTCGATGTATATTTATAAAACTTATAAAGATGTCAGGGCTGTCTATATGAATGAACGCGATATGGGGCTTTACGGCGGCGACCCTGATAATTTTACATATCCCCGTTATGATGCCGATTTTGCATTTGTACGCGTTTATGGCGAAGACGGACAGCCTTTAAAGACAAATAATTTCTTTAAGATGTCGGAACTCGGCCCTCAATCGGGCGAACCTCTTTTTGTTACCGGTAATCCCGGTTCAACATACCGCTTAAAAACTGTTGCACAGCTTGAGTATTTCAGGGATATATCCTACGCATTTCAGGTTACGGTATTAAAAGGACAATTGAAAATATTATTTGAACTTGCCGCTTTGTATCCTGATAAGGCCGATACATATCATAATCAGGCCTTTTTTGTAGGCAATTCTGCAAAATCGCTTGGCGGCGCGCTGGATGGATTGCGCGAGCCTGAATTTATGGCGCGTAAAAAAGATTTCGAAAAGAAATTCAAAGCCGCTGTTATGGCTAATCCGGAACTTAAAAACAAATATGGCCATCTCTGGGATGGCATTGAAGGCACAAGAGCCGAAATGAAAAAAACGGGATTGGAATTAAATGCGTTAGGATTCAGTATAAGCCAGTACATCAGTATTGCCAAAGGAATTTATAGCCTTGCTAAAAAAGGCCCTATGCTGCAGGGGGATGAGCTCGAAGCTGAACTGAAGAAATATATCCCTGAAGAAATCGATAAAGTATTTCAGGAAAAATTGCTTGCATTGCAGATGGATATGTTTTATTTAGCGCTCGGCAAAGACAATGAACTTCTGAAAAAAATATGCGGCGGCAAAACAGGAGCCGAAGCGGTTAAATATCTTCTCAATAATTCATCTATTTTAACTAAAGACGGTGTTAAAGACCTTGCAAAACAAGGCTCTGAAGCTGTTCTTGCTTCTAAAGATCCGTTTATTACATTTGTAAGAGAAACTGCCGATAGATTAGCAGAACTGCGGAAAAAAGCTACGGAAATAAATAAAACAGAAAAATCGATGGAAGAAGAACTCGGCCAGGCGTTATTTGCCGTTTACGGCACAAGTATTCCGCCCGATGCTACATTCACGCTCAGAATTTCAGACGGCGTTATGAAAGGATATGAGTATAACGGTACAATTGCTCCCGAATACACTACCTTTTACGGATTGTATGACAGATACTATTCGCATAAAAAACAATATCCATGGAATCTGCCTGCAAGATGGGTAAAACCTTCGAAAGATTTAGACATGTCGGCATCATATAATTTTGTTTCCACAAACGATATTATCGGCGGAAACTCTGGAAGCCCGATTATTAATAAAAATCTTGAAGTTGTAGGGGCTGTTTTTGACGGGAATATTGAAAGCCTTCCGGGCAATTTTATCTTTGATACAACCGCGAACAGGACGGTTTCTGTATCGAGCGCGGGAATTTTGCAGATTTTGAGCAATATTACGAATGCTAAGAGAATTGCTGATGAATTAAAAGCGGGCAAGATCGTAAAATAAACAAATTTGAATAATTTGAATTTGAAATGCCGGCATTAAACGCCGGCATTTTTTTTGGTGTCTAAACTAAGCAGCGCTTTGTTTAAAAGTAAAAACTGTTTTAATTTTATAACTTAATTATCCAATCAAAAAAGGTGGATTATGAGAAACAAATTATTTACAAAAATCTTTTTGCTTTTACTTTTTATTTATCTGCCGCTTAACGCGCAGAAAAGTTTTAACCCCGATACGGTTAAAGCCCAGAAGTTCGATACAGGAACAATGTGGACTTTCGAGTATCCTCCGTTTGAGTATCTTAAACAGGTTTACAATTTCACGCCGACCCAGGAATGGTTTGACGATGTACGCCTTTCAGCATTAAGGATTCCCGGATGTTCCGCTTCTTTTATAAGCGAGGACGGGCTTCTTATGACTAATAATCACTGTGCGCGCGGAATCCGCCGCCAGCTGCAGAAAGAAGGGGAAGACCTTGCGAATACCGGCTTCTATGCCGCTACTCTTGCTGATGAAAGGAAAATTCCCAATTTTACAGCAGAACAGCTCGTTTATCTGAAAGATGTTACAAAAGAGGTGCTTCCTGCTATGAAAGAGGGAAAAACCGAAAAAGAAAAAGTTGAAAAAAGGACTGCCAAGATTAAAGAATTAAGTGAAAAATATGCTAAAGAATTAAATCTTAAAATAGATATCGTTTCATATTATAACGGCGCAGTTTATTATATGCAGGGATTTAAAATTTATACCGATGTCCGTTATGTATTCCAGCCTGAAGAAAGCATTGCTTATTTCGGCGGCGATCCTGATAACTTTACATATCCCCGTTATAATCTCGATTGTACATTCCTCCGCGTTTACGAAAATGATAAGCCGGTTAAATCGGAGCATTATTTTAAATGGAGCCCCAACGGCGCCAGCCCGGGAGAACTTGTTTTTACGGTAGGCAACCCCGGTTCCACAAACAGGCTTAGAACAGTAGCGCAGCTTGAGTACATGAGGGACGTTCAGTTCAGAAACAGCACTTTCCAGATGGATAATCTTTATAAAAAGTTAGACGAACTTAAAAGCATTAATCCTTCAAAAGCGCAGGATTATGAAACACAGCGATTGGCATTCAGCAACAGCCAAAAGAATAATTCCGGTTATTACAATGCCCTTCTCGATCCTTATGTAATGGCCAGAAAGAAAGCTTTTGAAAAAAAGAATCAGGATTTTGTTATGAAAAATCCTGAATTGAAAAAAGAATACGGGCATGTTTGGAAAACAATTGAAACCGCAAGAAAAGAACTTAAAGAAATTGATACCAAACTTGCCGCCTACAGCCCGAATATGCAGTATTCATCCCGTTATCAAACCATTGCAAATCAGCTTGTAAGCCAGGCGCGTCTTGCAAAAATGACTCCCGCTGAAAAAGAAGCATACCAGGCTCAGCAGCGCGGACAATTCCCCGGCGGCGCAAGACCGGGAGGAGCACCCGGA
>Ga0153915_10001308_pt1 | contig 22912 bp, 15 predicted proteins | sample Opewatmetagenome_2_FD_107003 | JGI IMG/M metagenome (GOLD analysis project Ga0153915, IMG submission 107003) | Freshwater wetland microbial communities from Ohio, USA - Open water 3 Core 3 Depth 3 metaG | ecosystem: Environmental > Aquatic > Freshwater > Wetlands | place: USA: Ohio, Lake Erie...
TTAATTGCCTTTACGCCGTCTTTATCGTTCCCGACTCTGCTGACAAAATTACCTTCACCGGTTAGTTTTTTGATGTGATACAAAAAATTGAAGGGTGCACCTCCGGGAGTTTTACTATCCGGGTATACATCGAAGAGTATCTCACCGATAGAGGTGATTCGATCCATTAGATTGTAGGATTCAACTTAAAAAGAAAATTACTTATCATCTTTTATATCGGGGTAAATTATATCAAAAGGAAAATAATGACAGCCAGAGTTATTATTCCTTCCGTCACCGGTTTTGTGTAAATCTGATATTTCTTTTTAAAACTCCCCCAAAGCTTTGCAACAATTATCATCAAAACAATTAATAACAGTGTAGCTGCACTGCACTCGAGAACGTTGAAAGTATCTGAAACTAATTCTTCAAGACTCTTTCCACCCCACACTTTCGAATAAATAATCTCAAGATGAAGCCAGTAAATTAAAAGTGATTCTCTGCTTACATCGAGCACAAAGGATTTTTTTGTGTTCCTTTTGACTGAATAATACCAGAAGAATACTCCCAATGACAGTACATACCCTAATCTTTCATATAAGAAGAACGGATTGGGTCGAATAGTCATTAAACTTGTATTGAAAATACCGGAAAGAAATAATCTACAGAAGGCAATGACAATGATACTGTAAATAAATATTTGTTTAATGAAATACTGTTCCCCATTCTTATTCCTGGAGATAACATAATACCTTGAAAAGACTGCTCCTGCCAGTAAAAAAAACGACCATGGAAATAAAGGGAAAAACGAACCATGAGATTTGTTCAAATAATTGGCAAAGAAGACCGGAAGATAATCCGTAAATTCAATCTTCCATATTACAGGGGAAATTAAACTTATCAATATTGTTATGGTAATAATTAAACCATAAAATAATTTGTCACTCTTGATGACAATTCTTAAAACAAGCAATAACAGTAAGCCCGCAGCTATACATTGAAGAATATCTACATTGAACCAGGTAATTAATTGCGGCAATGATGTTTTATTAATTACTTTGTAAAAGGAAAAGTAAGGAAGATGAAGTGAGTAACCGGCTAAAAAAATCAGAAAGATACGGCTGAGCTTATTCCAGAAATAAATTCCGAATTTCCTAAGGTCGTCAATTCTTCTTTCTGAGGATATGATGAAGGCAAATCCGCTTATAAATAAAAAGGAAGGAGCAACAAGTCCGTTTATAAAATTGAGAACTTCAAACCAGGATGTTTCCTTTAGCGAGGGGATCAGGAAAGCGTTAAAAACATGTACTTCAATCATTACAATCAGTGCCCATCCCCTGAGCAAATCAGCATAAACAAAACGTGTACTGTCGGTTTTCATTACAGGCTGTTATTATGATAATAATATATCCGCAATATTATTCGAAACAGGGGAACAAAATATTATCAAAGTCCGGCTCTACTTATTATATATATCCTCTTTACCGGCATCCGGAATTTTGGGTGTCCAGTCTATCCCTTCACAAGGGAGGAAGGTTCTCGTCGGATGCTTATCATATTTCATACAAAGGACAGCCGTACGATCGAAGTGTTCGCAGGAAGAACATAATGTCGAATGAATAACGTCTTTATTTTTTTCTTCAAAAAGTCTGTAATGAATTACTGCGGGGTGAATCACCACTCCGTAAACAGCCATAATAACTACGGTCCACCAAAACTGAAATTCAATATAGTCCCGCGCTATCCATAATACCGGGATCAGGATGGCCGTTCTGATAATTGTCCAGAATACTATCTCACCCAATTACCGCTCCGTGTTATTAAAGAATAACAATACTTCATTACATTAACCAAATTCATTTACTATAAAGATAAAAAAAATAATTCAGATAAATTATAAAATAAGTAAGGTATTCAGAAGGTATGTTTTTCAGCTAAAATAACAGGAAAGCATTTACTTGCTGTTATTTAATTAATGTATTAATATTAAATATTGTAGTTTTTGTTTATTTTTGTAAAAAAAATACCCCGGATTTTCGGGGTACTGTGAAATAGCTTGGAAGATGCGTGAGCGCGGGTGGGCTCGAACCACCGACCCTCTGCTTAAAAGGCAGATGCTCTACCCCTGAGCTACGCGCCCGTGCAAAAATTGAGAGCTACAAATATAAAAAATAGAGTTTCTTATTCCAAATTGATATATTCTCTTCATTTATTAATAGGGCCTTGATGACAAAAAATTCTAAGATTCTGGTTTGTGATGATGACGAAACTCTTTGTTATTTGTTGAAGGAGCAGTTACTCGAAGAGGGTTTTTCTGTTGATACAGTTTATGATGGTCAATTTGCCATTGAAGCTATCAAAAGAAAAAATTATGACATTCTTCTCCTTGACTTAAATATGAAAGAGGTTTCGGGCGAGGAAGTTCTTAAATTTATTTCCGATTACACTGCATCAATACAGGTGATAATTCTGTCTGCACAGTCGGAAATCAGAAAGGCGATTGAATGCATTAAACTCGGCGCGTATGATTTTATAACCAAGCCGTATAATTTTGATGAACTCCTGGTAACAATTAATAGATCAATCGAGCATAAGGAACTTATTGTTAAAAATGCAATCCTCTCCAGTCAGGTTAATAAAAATCAGGCAAATACAATTATCGGTGAAAGCCGCGAGCTTCAAAAAGTAATTAACCTGGCAAATAAATCGGCAATGTCCGATTCCAATATCCTGATTGAAGGGGAAACCGGTACGGGAAAAGAACTTTTCGCAGAGTATATCCATAAGCATTCTGCGAGAAATGATAAACCATTTGTTATTATAAATTGCGCATCGCTGCCTGATCAGTTGATTGAAAGTGAATTGTTCGGTCATGAAAAAGGAGCGTTCACAGATGCTAAAAATACAAAGCAGGGATTGGTTGAAATTGCGCATGGAGGAACACTTTTCCTTGATGAAATCGGTGAATTAAGCCTGGCTCTCCAGCCAAAATTATTAAGATTCCTGGAGAACGGGGAATACAGGCGAATCGGAGGTGTAACAAATTTAACCTCAAATGTCAGGGTAATCGGTGCCACAAACAGGAACCTCCTTGAGGAAGCTGATAACAAAAATTTTAGACGGGATCTTCTGTTCAGGTTAAATGTTATCACATTAACTATACCCCCGCTGCGGGGAAGAAAGGAAGATATAATACTGCTCGCTGATCATTTTCTTACAGCAAAATCATCCGTAAGAGCCCCGAAGAAATTATCTCCCGAATCGGAAGCACTTTTATTGAATTATGCATTTCCCGGAAATATCCGCGAGCTTGAACACATAATAGAACGAGCAATAATTTTCGCCGAGGGGGATGTTATCAGACCGGATGATCTTAATCTTCCTCATACACCTTCAGTTAAGGGAGCAGTAAATGTAACCGAAGAAACTGTGGAAGACGTGTCGGTTTTGAGTATGGAAGAAGTCGAGAAACGGCATATTGCAACCGTCCTTAAACGAAACAGGTGGGACAGAACTCAAACAGCTAACCAGCTTGGTATAAGTCCAAAAACTCTTTATACAAAAATTAAAAAATACGAAATCAAACAGGATTAACCGATAAGTAAAATGTTAACACCACTGGTTTCTAAATATTTGATTACCGATATTTTAGAAACAGATGATTCTGCATATGCTATTACAGATTTGAAATATAGAATTATCTGGTACAATGAGGAATTTAAATCACTGATTGATACCAAAAGGATCAAGGGAAAATTTCTGGCAGAGCTGCTTGAAATTGATAAAGAGAATCTGGAAAAAGCCTTGACCCAGATAACTAAAAGTACCCCTCTGAGAAATGAAAAGCAATTAATTTCGATTACGCCTCTTTTAAGAAAAGGAAAAACCGAGGGATATTTTTTTAAGGTTCAGAATATTAAACAGGATACCGTACGGGAAATCTCGGGCTCGGATTTGATAGAAAAAAACCTCAGCTTTCAGGTCGAACAGCAAAATATACTTTCACTTATAGTAAAAGAAAAATCACTCGCCAACCTGGCCGGGGAAATATTAAACAAAAGTATTGAGCTTTCTAAAAGTGATTTCGGGGTAGTGGTAATATTCGATGAGGGGAAAAAATATGAATATATCACCCGGGACAATAAAGATATAATCAGAAACCCCCAGGAAATGAAAAGGGAAATAGGAGCTAATTTCTCCTTCATTACAAAATGGCTTAATGTAAATAAACATTCTCTTCTTGCTCTTAATTATCCTAATAATATAGGATTTAATCTCACAAGATATTTCCAGTGTGAATCTTTAATAATTTCTCCCGCTTTCTTTGACGAAAAACTTTTGGCGGTTATAATAGTCGGCAGAAAGAAAGAGGTTTATTCAACTTTAGAGATAAATAACAGCGAACAACTTGCCGTGCTGCTTGCTTTTGCTATAAGCAGTATTAAAACAAGAGAACTAAATACCACATTGGAGAACAGACTCCTGCAGGCTCAAAAACTTGAAACTATAGGAAAACTTTCAAGCGGAATGGCGCATGATTTCAGCAATCTTTTATCGAGTATCTTCGGCAGCCTGAATCTGTTGAAAAAAAGAGTGCCCGAGAATGAAAACATTTATAAGTTGATTGATAACATAGAAAATTGCTCTGTCAGAGCCCGTGACCTTACTAAGGGTTTACTCTCATTCGGTAAGCCTACCCCTAAACGTAAGGAAGTTATTAAACCGAATAGTTTAATGAATGAAATTTCAAAGGTAATTTTACAAACATTTCCGCAAAAAATTACTTTCAAAAGTAATATTGAAACAAATCTGTATGATGTACTGGGAAACAGTACGGAAGTGTACCAGGTTTTATTAAACCTGTGTGTGAATGCAAAGGAAGCTATCGAAGGAAAGGGAGAAATAGTTCTGCGGGCATCAAATATTACAATCGATGAGGATAATATTTTTAAATACCCTTTGCTGAATAAAGGTAATTATGTTCATTTCTCGGTTACCGATAACGGGGTTGGTATAGAGGAGGAAAACCTGCAGAAGATATTCGATCCGTACTTTTCTACAAAAGTTAAAGAGACCGGTTCGGGATTGGGTCTGTATGTCACTTATGGAATAATCAAAGCACATAATGGTCACGTAGAAGTATCAAGTACTATCGGCAAAGGAACAACCTTTGACGTTTATCTGCCTGCTTTTGAACCGGCCGTCTCGGAAAGACAGGCACAGGCGGATAAGATAATCCTTCTTGTTGATGACGAGATTATGTTAAGGGATCTGCTTGCAGAGATGCTTGAATCAAATGGTTATAATGTAATAAAGGTGGGCTCGGGCCTGGAAGCATTGAAGGTGCTTACCGAGGAAATAAAAGTTGACCTGGCTATTATAGATTATAATATGCCAGATATAAATGGACTGGAAACAATACAGAAAATAAGAGAATTGAAGTTTACTATGCCTGTAATTCTTTCATCCGGCAGCACAGTGCTTGAGGAAAATCTGAACTTAAAAGATGTGGGAAAAACAGCAATACTTTCTAAGCCGTATGAATTCGATACTATGTTTTCCACTATACAGAAGCTTATCTGACCGGGAGAGGCCTTGCTCTATTTTTTATCAACATCGATCATTTTAATATTCTTAACATAATCAGATAGCACCGGTTTTTTTATGGTGTGCAGCTGGTTAAGAATATCATTTATTTCCTTGATCGCTGTTGTAATATAATCCAGACGTTTATTTATTGCTTCTGTTGATATCGCTTCCTTGCTTAACTCCCTTTTGATTGCAGCAGTAGACAGGCTCATTAATGTCAACGGCTGTTTGATTTTATGATTGGCAGTTACTACGGTAGCAGCGAATAATTTGCTTTTCTCTGCTTCGATAAGTTGTTTCTTTGCATCCGAAAGTTTTAATGCCGACTTAACCCTTGCAAGAAGTTCAACTTTGTTAAAGGGTTTTTTAATATAGTCGAAAGCGCCTGCTTCCAATCCTTCTTTTATATCTTCGGCTTCAATTTTAGCTGTAACCAGTATTATAGGAATGTGAGAGGTTTCTTCATTGATAACCAGTTTTTTACAAACATCTAATCCTGTTACATCTGGCATCATTATATCGAGAAGTATAAGATCCGGTTGTTCCGCTATAGCTTTGTTTAATCCGGATTTGCCTTCATAGGCCGTGAGTACTTCATAGCCTTCACTTTCCAGCCTGTCCTGCAGGAGGAATACATTTTCGGGGATATCATCTATAACGAGAATTTTTTTCATTTGACTGCAGATTTTAATTTGGAGAATAGTCTTTCAATTTTAAATGCCATTGAAGCAGAGTTTACCGGTTTTGATATATAATCATCAAAACCGTGCTTTAATATTATTTCTTTATCCTCTACCATGGCTTTGGCAGTAACAGCAAAAACAGGAATGTTCTGCCATGCTTTATTTTGTTTGATTCTTTTTAATGTCTGAAATCCATCCATATCGGGCATCATAATATCCAGGAGAATAAGATCGGGAATTCTGGTTGCAAGGACCGCCAGGCATTCTCTTCCGCCTTTGACCATTAAAGTATTACAGTTGCAGGATGATACTATCTCATTGAGCGTAAAAAGAGTATCCGGATCATCATCAACAATAAGGACTTCGCCCCGGATGTTCTGCATTTCAGAGGGTTTTTCCTCAATTTCAATGGCTTCAACTGAATCGGGTTCTGCGTTCCCGGGTAATTCGATTGAATTTGTGAGTTCAAAATCTTCCTGAAGCCTTATCCTGTCTCTGACTACTTTGAGTACATCAAGAGGATGTCCTTTTGTTTTCACCGTAATATTTTCAACTATATTATTAAGCGAGTCCTTATCATCTTCACTAATCTCATCATTGGTGCTGATTATTATTGGAATATCCCTTGTTTCCCTGTGTGTTTTTAATTTGTGGGAAAGTGTTATTCCATCAACCTTTGGCATCAGTAAATCAAGAATGATAAGATCGGGCTGAGTTTCTTTGATTTTGCTGAAAGCAAGCTCGCTGTCTTTTATATAATCAATCCTTACATCTTCATTTATGAATTCACGTCTGAAATTCTCAAATACGGTTTCATCATCATCTACAATTACTATTTTTTCAATTCTTTTCTTGGCCTGTTCCTCAATTTTATTAAATGCATGAGTAAGCTTCTCGGAAGAGATTGGTTTAACAATATATTCATATGCCCCAAGACCATATCCAAGATTTCTATCACTTATAATTGATACAAGTATCACCGGAATATCCATGGTCTCCGGATTTTCCTTCAATTCTTTCAGCACATTCCACCCATCCTTTTTGGGCAGCATTATATCCAGTGTGATTATAAAAGGCTGGATAGCAATTGCTTTTTTGAGTCCTTTTTCACCGTCTTCTGCATATTCAACTTCGTAGCCTTTCGACATCAGGTACTGTCCGATGGTGTACCTTACATCCGGATCATCATCTATTACAAGAATCGGGTGTTTACGATTCTTTATAAGCTTTTCAACGTTAAGGTGAGGTACAACTTCTTTCTTCTTTTGTTCAATGATTACCAGAGGAATTGAAAATGTAAATGTTGATCCTTTCCCTTTTTCACTTTTTACACTGAGCGTTCCCTTCATAAGATCTGCAATTTTTTTAGAGATGGCTAATCCTAATCCCGTACCGCCGTATTTTCTTGTGATAGTTCCATCGATCTGACGGAATTCCTCAAAAATAATTTTTTGGTCTTCTTCGGATATACCAATTCCCGAGTCAATTACATCAAATCTTAGATCTTTATTATAGGATTCCGAAATTTGTAATTCTACTGTTCCTTCATTTGTAAATTTAACGGCATTCCCCAGAAGATTTATCAATACCTGGATAACTTTCCCCTTATCGGTATTAATTATTATCTGGGTATTGGTTTTTTTAACGACTTTGAACTGAATATTCTTATTAATCAATAAAGGAGTGACCGAAGCGTTTACCTCTGCTACCAGGTCCTCAAGTAAAAAATCTTCCAGAGTAACATCCATTCTGCCTGCCTCAATTTTAGAAAGGTCAAGAATGTCATTAATCAGACTCATTAATCGTTTACCGCTGTTTAATACAACATAAAGTCTTTCTCTGTCCTTTGCTTTAATTGATTGATCATCCAGCATTAACTCTGTTAATCCGAGAATTGCATTCATCGGAGTTCTTAGTTCATGGGACATACTTGCAAGGAACTGGGATTTCAACCTGGTTAATTCTTCGGCTTTTTGTTTTTCAACTTCAAGCTCTTCGGCTTGCTGCTTTAATTCATTATGAAGCTTTGTTAGAGTATCATTCTGGGTTTTTATCTTTAAATTCTGTTCCTGATAATTTTCATTTAATAATTTCAGATCACGGATCAGTTTTTCCATTTGAACCAGTGCAATTGCATTTGTGAGACCAATTGCAAGCTGTTCCTGGATTTTTAACAGGTAATCTTTAGCTTCTTTGGTAGGCTGCTCAATTCCAATTAATTCAAGTATGGCAATTACATTGCCGTTATAGATGATTGGCTGCAATAATAAGTGCTTCAAATTGAGCGAAATTAATCCCGTCTCTGCAACCGGCAGACTATCACCCGATTCGATTTCAAGCGGTTTATGATCTTTTAATATAGGAGCAAAAAGACCGGGTAATTTATCTAATGACTCCCTTTTGATTCCAAAAGAACTAATTAAGTTAACTTTATCATCCTCCACAGTATAAAGAGCTCCGATAGTAAATCCGCAGGTGCTTATAATTTTCTTTAATGCTGCATCTGAAATCTCCGACAAGCTTGGATTTTGATTCAGCAATGTTATAAACTCAGAATATTCATTTTTAATTCTCTGATTTTTATTCAATTCGTCCATCATTATATTGAAAGCACCTGCGAGCTGCCCGATTTCATCTTTGCTTTTAACTTCAATCCTTGTGCTGAAATCTCCCTCCCGCGTAGATTCTGTAGCAAGGTTAAGCTGCCTTATCTGCTTTCTTATTTTGTCAGTAAATACAAGTGTAAGGATTAAAGATAGAATTGCCCCTACCACACCTATTATAATTATTAAGTAACGTATATTAACGCGCAGATCCGCCGCTTCGTTTATTGTGCTGAATATTAAGAAATTAATGTCTTTATTTTCTGTCATCCCTGCCGAATTAAAGATAGATGCCACCAGATAAGTAGATTGTTCATCGGAAGAGTAGACCGAAGGATTCCCGTTTACTGATAACACGGAATAAGCTTTTTTTAACTGAAGAAAATTTTTGTCGTTATTTTCAGAATTTGAAACTTCTACGGGAATATTATCCCAAATTAAAGCAACATCAGCATTAATTTTGGAAGAGATATTATTAAGAAGTTCATTTGATAAATATCTCCCGTAGTAAATATCATTCCCTCCGGGAGAATGGTAAACCTTTAATGCTACAAAAGGATTATCTCCGAGAAACATTTTTAAATTGAACGGCTGAACGGGAAAAACTATTTCTTTTTTCCCAATCCGGTTTTCAACATTTTCCCCGCCTGCTTTAATTTCGAAAATAAAGTCTAAATTGTCAGTCAGATTTTCAATTGATGAGTAAAGACTTTTACCTGAATTTTCAATCCTTAAAAAATCATCTTCTGAATTCTGAAGTAATTCTCTGTAGGTATAGAGGAAATCATTTGAGGAATTCTGCAAATGTTTTGACTGCTGGGAAGTGAGCACATTGTACATAATTGAGTAGAAGGCAACGGCAGCACTCCCCAGAATGATAACAACAATTGCAAAATTAATGATTAGTATTCTTAAACTGAGTTTCATAATAAGCCATGAAAAGAGTAATATTTACAGGTTGTCTTTTTGAAGTACCTTACGAATTGTAATAAGTAGTTCATCAAAATCATAAGGTTTACTGATAAAATCGCTGGCTCCCATTTTAGCGGAGTCAATAGCACTTTTAACATCAGCATATGCAGTAAGTACTATTACTTTAGATTTTATCTCCTTCATTTCAAGTTCCTTCAGAACGTCAAAACCATCTTTGCCCGGCATTTTCAGATCCAACAGAACAAGATCTACCGGTTTATTAGCCAGGTAACTAAAAGCTTCATCACCATTGTTTACAAATTCGGCATCATAACCTACTTCATTAAGTTCTTCCTTTAACACAGAACACAAGTTTTGATCGTCATCCACAATTAGAATAGTTTCCATGACTTTTAATAATTATTTCTCTATAGGAATAGAATTTAACTGGTAGTATTTTATCCTTTGTCTGTTCTTCATGATTTCGTCTTTAATCAGGTTTTCCGACCTTGGCCCAGCTAATCTATCCTTAAGCGTAGGAATAAGCTCTGCTTTAATCAGGATTACTAGTTCTTTTTTAGTATCCACTACCTTATCGCTTCCGGTAAGATATCTTATACCGAAAACCCACCAGGGTAAATCTTTAAGGAAAGGAATACCTACTCTATCAGTGGTTTGTTCATTGTCATACAATCCGCCAAGAATAGTCTCTTCACCGTCAAGCATAACTATTTGAGTTGTAGCGGTGGTTTTCTTTATCTCCGTGGTTGTTTCTCCGGCAGCGAAAGAGCTTCTCTCCACGTTAAGTTTTAATAATGTATAGTTTATCCCCTCTTCTGTATAGACATAAGGGGTAACTTCGATAATGGTCCCTGTCGGGAAGAATTTTTCTACTACATTTCCCGCAAAATCTCTCTGTTTAACGGAGAAATCTGAACCAACCTGAATCCTTCCCTGTTGGCCTTCACGTACAATTACATTGGGACTTGCTATAATGTCTCCGACACTTTCACTTTCAAGAAATTTAAATACTGCAGTAGCGTCTCCGAGGAAGTTACCGGATTCAAAAGTCCCGTGGCCATTTACATCAAAATTATTTCCCTGAGTTTGGGTTCCTGTTCCAGTTCCTGTAGTTACAGGCGTAGCTCCGGTACTCAGTTCTGTACCCAGATCAATTCCTTTACCGGATAGCAAGAGCCTCCAGTCAATACCTCTTTCTCTTGATTTATTCACATCCTGCTCGAAGAATACGGCAGAGATTTTAACTTCTCTTGCGTTAACCGGAGCGTAGTTATCAGATGTTCTATTCTGATCCGATTCCTCTCTTTTTTTAACCACTATGACATTTTCCTTTTCTTCATAAGCATAACCATTATACTGAACAACCACAACGAGTGCTTTATCATACGGCATATTATTTATTTCTATCCCTATTGGTGCATCGGAACTGACCGTTGAAACAATATTTTTGCCCGTGAATTTTTCACTCACTTTGCTCAATAAATCGATTGCCTGACTAAAAGGAAGGGAGGCCGACATTGTAACTAATTCTTCGGGATTTGTATATCCCTTAAATTCCTTTTCCAGGTATTGCTGTGAATAGGACTGAAAAGTCAGTCCAAGAATTAAAAGCAGTGTTATTGTAAATGTTTTCATTTTTCAATCTCTCTCTATTTATTGACCTTTTTTATTGTTTTTTGATTCTTCTTTTACAAGTTGCAGATCAACTTTTTCTATAATACCGCCCTTATTCAGGATGAAGCTCACAATATTTCTTTCATAATCTATTTTTGTGAGATATCCAAGGTAAACCTGCTCGCCTTCCCACAACAGGTAAGTATTCCCCTTGCTGTCAGCAATAAAGGCACCTTCCGGAACAAGCGCAAGCAATTTAGCGCCCTGTACATCCAGCAAATTATCGAGGTTGGGCGGAATTTCGTTTCTTATTAATGGATAGAATGCATCATACAATGGTCTTGCTGTCAGATTGTTTTCCAGCATTTCTGAAGTTGCAAATCTGTTGTCTGATGAGTAATAAGCATCGACATCCAGATCGAAATTAACAAGGAAGTGTGGCATTCCCTCTTCATCAGTTTTGATGAGATTACTGAGAGAAACTGATTTGATCTTCTTCAGCTCTTTACTTTGCTCAATCGCATAGATAAGATGCCAGACATCATCGTAAGTTCCTCCACCACTTACTTTATATTGGTGGAAGAAAAAATTCTTATCCGGTTTCATGTCTGCATATTCTATATTCATTGTCGTTTGGTCTGAATAACTGTTGCTTAAATCATTCACAAAATCATAGAACTTTATGGATGATAGATTCTGAGGAATATTAAATTTCCTTGCTGCCAGTACAGAATCCAGAACAGCTGCACGTTCCTGTAAATCCTGGTATTGTTCTCTCAACTGGGTAGAGTTGTAAGAATGTGCTTTCATCTCGTCGAGCTTTGCTCTTTTATCATTAAGTTTTCCTCTCTGAAAGACCAGGATATATATGCCGCCCACAACTAATATCAGAATAAGCAGAGCGACTAAACCGAGGGTACTTTTTAATTTTCTGTTCATTTTGCGACGCTCTTCTTATTATTATTTAATAAACTAAAACTTATTGTGAATTTATATGCATTTTGATCCCGTAGTGCTTCAAAGATCATATTTTTTAGTGTAGCACTTTCAAGTGAATAGGCAAACTGAGTAACTACTGACTTATTTACTGCGTATCCGATGAGTACTATATTTTTATTCCCATCTACTGAAAGATTGGTAAGCCAGAGATTGTGTTTGGCTGCAAAGAAATCCGAAATATTCTGAAGAACGTCTGTCCAGACTGCGGTTCCGGCAGAGGCGGAATCAAGTATGGCCTGAGTTTGGTCAAAACCTTCAATCTTTGATTTCAATTGCGAGATCCTGCTTAGCGTTTCCTCGTTTTGCCTGCTTAGAATTGTTTGCTCGGTAATCTGCTGATCAAGTTGTCCCATTTCCATATTGTTTTTAAGAATCGATTGAGTAATGAACAATGTGGCAATAAAAAGGAGAGGGAGCATCAGGTAACCATGCCATGCAAACTGAATAAATTTTTGATCTTCTTTGACGTATTTTGGAAGCAGGTTTATACCTTTGGTGCCTTCTTCCTGCTCATCTATAAATTCAGTTCCAACTGCTACCGGGACACTAAAAGCCGAGAATTTTGATTTGGTTTCTTCATTCAGGGCAGAAAGGTCAAGATCGTCAAACTCCAACCGGGAGACATTTGCTTCAGGGAATGTGCCGTAAAATGACAGGATTAAATTTTCAGAATCATCTTCACCGCACACAATTATGTTATCAAGTGAAGATATTCCGCCATTCTCCATTTCCAGTAAAATTTTGGAGAAATAAACATCATAGGTATGAAGATTGGATGTGCCGATATCAAGTGTCGTTCCTATGTGTTTTAATTTTCTGCCATGCAGGAATATCAGTTTGCTGTATTCCTTACCGATATAGACAATAAGAGAATTGTCATCCGGGAAGAATTTCTTCCTTTTTGAAATGTAATAAGCAAGAGATATTTCTGCACTTTTAACCGTTGCAATTTTATAATATCTCCTGCCATTGTAACGGGCAAGTGAGTTGATAAATTTTATGCAACTTACTTCTCCACCCAGGAAGACCGACAGAAGTGATTTGTCTGCCAGTTCAATGTATCCAAGATTCTCGCTGTCAATTGTAACATTCTTTGCTTCCTGGATATCATTGATTATTTCCTGTGTTACTTTGGCTGGCTTTGGATATTTGGAACCTTCAAATACATGGTAAAAAATAGCCGGTTCCGTTAACGCAGGAATAAACTGAGCTGTGCTGAGATTTATTCCCGATAGTGCATCATTCATTATTGAGATAGATGTTGATTCAGATTTTGATGCGCTAACCGGTCCGGTGCTCCTTTTCAACCCTTCGATCTGAAGATCTTCCGTATCGAGTTGTAGGTTAGCCAGACTATCATCTGTTGCCATAACAGGTTGTACAACATCCGTAGATGCTGTTTTCAGAACTTTAAGCTTGCCATTCTCTTTGCTGAGTACGGCTGCTTTTAATTCTGTTCCTTCACAGTATATACAAACTAATGGTTTCATTATGCTGCCGATAATATTTGATGTATTCTTGTTTTATTATTTGCGTATGCAATGGCTGTCTCAAGGGAAATTTTCTTAATCAGATACAGCCTTTTAAGATCTTGTTCCAGGGTGATCATTCCTTGCGGCCCACCCTGGTTTATCATCATGTAAATTTCACTAACATTATTATTTTTGATGGCTGCTTTAACACTCGGCGTTACAATTAATACTTCTTTCGCAAGTATTAGTTTTCCATCCAGACCGGGTACCAACTTTTGAGAAACTATGCAGACAAGAACATCTGCCAGCCTGTTCCTGACACGTACCTGCTCGGTAGGATTTGTTTCTGCAACTATTCTATCGATTGTTTCTGATGCCGATGAAGTATGCAGCGTAGAAAAAACCTTGTGCCCGGTATCTGTTACTTCAAGCGCAGCCATTATCGTTTCCGGATCTCTCATTTCACCTATTATTATTATATCGGGGTCCTGTCGTAACGCTTGAATTACACCATCTCTGAATGACAAAACATCACGCCCTACTTCCCGGTGACGAATGATACACGCTTTTGAAGTATGCACATATTCGACGGGGGATGCGATTATTACAACGTGCGCCGGATCAATCTGGTTATGAGCGTCAACTATTGCGTCTAAAGTGGTAGATTTACCTGACCCTGTTATACCTGTAATAAGAGTAAGCCCGTTCTTTATATACATATGACTCAGGGTTCGGATAACATTGGGGTGAAATCCATAAGAGTCTAATGGTCGGATTGTAGAATTTATAGCACGCATATTCAGTGCAAGTCCATCAAGATCGAAATATGCATCAGCTCTGAACCGTACATCCACATTTTTCCTTGTGTAATAAAATGTATAACTAAAATCCAGATTGCGTGTAAGTGCCAGATGTTTTCTCTGATTGCTGTTCAGCATATTAATTATGAAAAGAGCAGCTTCATCGTCTGTAATTTGAATAAATTCTTTTATTCGTTGTTTATCTCCTTGTATCCTTAACCAGATATATCCACCATTTCCATGCCCGCCTATTTCAATATCCGATGCATCCATTTCGATCATACTTGTGAGAAGCTTATTTATATAGTTCCTCAATAAAATCCTTTTATCAGAACTTAATTTTTCGATATTCTCTAATAAATAAGTAACCCGATCGGGACCGATTAACACAGGGGGGATTGTACTGCAAAATTCATTAAGTACTTTTTTTACCTCTGGTATAGTAAGAGCAATATCTTTAGTTTGTTTACTCGTCATAATTAATAATATGTTTTATTTGTCTTTTTAATGCTTTTTCAATTTCTCTGTTTTTTATTCTTCAGTAGTTGCTGCAATTACTTCCTGTATTGATGTTAAACCCAGTTTCACCTTATCAAGTCCTGACTCTCTTAAAGTATTTGTTCCATCGCGATGAGCCTGCGCTCTTATCTTTTCTTCATCAACTTCAATACCAGAACGAACAATGATTTGTCTGATTTCTTTTGTAAAATACAGGGCTTCATGAATTGCCAAACGTCCCTTATAGCCCGTCTCATTGCATTTTTCACAACCTTTTGGCTCGTAAATCGTGTAATTTTTCCATTCCTCAATATTCAAGCCAGCGGCATTCATTATGGTTTCGTCAAAATTTACCACTCTTCTCTTGCAATTATTACATAGACTCCGGACAAGACGCTGAGCCACAATTAAATTTATAGCATATGCTATAAGAAATGGTTCTATACCCATTTTATATAAACGCGATACTGCGCTGGGTGCATCATTGGTATGCAGTGTCGAAAAAGTTAAGTGGCCTGTATTTGCAAGTTTAATAGCCACTTCCGAAGTTTCCTTATCTCTCATCTCTCCTACAAGGACAATATCGGGATCGTGACGAAGTATAGACCTTATTGCCTGGTCAAAATTCATTTTATAACCAATCTTTAGTTGTCTTGCTCCCTGTATTACATACTCAACAGGATCTTCAACTGTCAACACATTGACGGATGGATCGATAACCTGATACAATGCGGCAACCAGTGTTGTACTTTTACCGCATCCAGTTGGTCCGGTCAGAATCACCATCCCCTGAGGCTGATTAATTGCTTTTATAAAAGACTGTTTTGCATAACCGGTCAATCCCAGCCGATCAAGATCAGTAATTACTTTTCTATCATCAAGTATTCTAATGACTACACTTTCAAACTTATTTTTAAGTTCTGTTCCAACCATAGGAAGAACAGATACCCTGAAACGAATAACGTGCCCGTCAATCTCTCTCTGAATAAATCCATCCTGTGCCCGTTCCCTTTCAAACCTATCCATGCCTTTTGATCTGTCTTTTACTACAGCGACAACAGCCTCGGGCAATGTTCCGTCCTGAACATGCCATTGCTGAAGATTTCCGTCTATTCTCAATAGTATATCGGTCTTATTATTCATTTTGGGAACGAAGTGAATATCGCTCGCTCCTTTCCTTACCCCCTCTATCAGTGCTGCTTCAACCAGGTTGATTAATGCACTTTTGTTTATTTCGGCATCAAGCTCATCTTCATCGAATGAATTCTCATCATCTTCAATCTTTATCTCGGCATCCATTTCCTCCATCATTTTTAAATAAACGTTTTCGGGAGGAAGTATAGTGGTTATTAGTTTTTCATAATCTTTTTTCCTGATAAAAATTATCTCATATTTCTTAGCATTTAATCCAAAAGCTATTTTAGGAATATTGCGGTCAGTCGGATCTATCGCAGCAAGTATAAGTTTATCCTTCAATCGCTCATCGTACATGAATGGAATGATTTTATGCGCAATCATTTGCTCTTTAAGTGATTCACCGGAATTATTGATCATCTGTTTTATTGATTCGAGTCTCTGCGGAGGAATATCCTCGGGACGAGTATCGAGCTCTCTGAAAGCATAAAGAATAGCTACTTCCCTGAATATCGTATCATGATCATAACCAAAATCCTGTACTAAAATCTGCGCAAGATTTCTTCTTAATTTATTCGTATCATGAGTTTTGGCATTTAATGCCTTTTCTAAGGTTGCCGAATCAATAATGCCTTTTTTGAATAGTAAAAAACCGATTTTATCGGTCATTTCCAGATTTGTTTCTATCATACCTTATCGCTCTGAATGTAAGTTATATTGTTTGCCATTCCGGGTGTTTTAGGATGAACTGTAGCTGTTTCGGCCGAAACGAGGGTTAATAAAATCATTACTACCATGATGATCATAGCAATAACCACCTGTACTATCTCTATAAAATTTTTAAGTTTATAAACAGTTTCTGCTTCATAATAATTAGCTAGCTGCAATGATGTATTTTTTATTGTTCCTGTCTCTTCGCCCGAATGAAGTCTTGATAAAGCAGTTTCGGTAAAAACTCCTGATGCAGCAAATGCATCGGTAATTCCTACACCTTTTTTAACCATCAGGGGTATAGCGATATTCTTAATTCTATCCTCAAAATATCTGTTACCTGCTGCCTCTGATGCTATCCTGATAGGTTCAATGCTTTCTGCAGAACCACTATAGAGGGTATAAAAAACTCTGCAGTAAACCTCTATTATAGTTTTATGTATCAGGTTGCCGACGAGAGGCAGCTGAAATAACATTTTATGGAAGATTACTATGCCTTTTTTCGAAGTAGCCCATTTCCAGAATATTATAGGAGGAATAACAAATAGTGCTGCAAGAATATATCTGTATTCAATTAGAAAATCGCTCATCTTTAAAGTAAACGCAGTCATCGGGGGAAGTTCAATTTTGAACCTAACAAATAATTTGGCTGTTTCCGGGAATATGTATGCGACATAAAATACTACGGCTAGAAAAAGAACGAAAATTGTCACAAGAGGAGTAATAAGCGCGCTTCGTAAATTCTTTTTAAATTCCTGTCTTCTCTCAAGGAACTTTGCTGTTGCTTTGTATATCTCTGCCATATTACCGCTCTTCGAAGCAAGTCCCAGCATATAAGCTGTAAACTTTCCGAATACATTCTGATATTTTAAGAAGGTGGCTTCGCTGTCTGCTCCTTTTTTGAGATCGTTATTTACTTCTTTTAGTGTGTCTCTTAAGGTTTTATTTTCAGTATCATTCATCAAAAGAGTAAGAATTTCATTGTACGGCAATTTCTGATCTAAAAGCTCCGAACTGATTTTAACAAAAGTTACAATTTCTGATGTGGGTGGCTTTTTGTTATAGTCCAGTAATTTTCTGTTTACAGAGATGACCTGGTAACCTAATCTGGAAAGGGCATCTTCAACTTCCTTTTTTGAATATGCTTTTTGTTCACCGGAAATCGGTTTTTCATTACCTTTTCTCACCTTATATAGAAAAGTTGATTTCTTTTCTATCTGTTTTATTTTTAATTGATTCTTTTCGGCGAGGCGCTGTATTTTTTTCTTCCCTTCAGTAAATGAGTTAGCTGAAAGAGAACCGTTGATAGCCTGTCCGTTTAATTTTTCTGCAGTAAATTTTAGTTCAACCATGTTAAAATTGCTTTTATTTTTAATTTTTGAGTTAACTAAGCAATTCTCATTCCAAACTAAAAAGGCTTTTTTTGCCCATTCTGATGGACTTACTAATGGTTCTTATTAAATGATTACGTCAGATATTGTAAGTTGAAAGTGAAGAAATGATTAATGAAATGACCAGATCCCTGAGACCCTACTGGTAAGAGCCCCTGCGAATAGAACGAGAAATTTTGGTTGTCCGGCTTCTTCTTTACAGATTATACTCATGTTTCTTATCAGCCAGGTTAAAATTTTTCTGGAAGTCTTTATTTCCGGGAGACAATTTAAGTGCTTCTGAAAAATATATTTTAGCCGAATCAATTTTCCCTATGGTAAAATAAAATACCCCGAGATCATTAAAATAAAATGGATTCTGCGGTTGGTATCTGCTTGCTTTAGACATTAACTCAATTGCCTGATTATATTTTTTCGATTGGCTAAAATAGTAAGCCAGAGATGAGTATAAATTGCTCTTTTCTTTTAAATCGGCAATATTAATTTTTTCAAAATCATTTTTTAATCTCGCGGCTTTCTCATAATTACCCGATTCAAGGTTAATTTTAATTAATTTCAAAAGATTGACGGGGTCATCTTTCTGAAAAGATATAAGTTTTTCTAACAGGTAATTCGCTTTATCTAAATTCCCTGCTTTCTCATATGCAAGCTCTCCTTTATAATAATATTCTTTTATTCCCGGTTTAAGATCTATGGCTCTTTCTGTACACTGTGCCGCTTGAATATATTCTTTATTATCAAAATAGTAATAGCCTAAACCCATCCAGTATGTCGCACGCTCAGGATAAATTTCCAGCACACGTGACCAAAAAATTTTACCATTCTTGTAATATTGATTTTCCATCAGGTTAAATACAAAAACATAAGTAAAGAATATTAAGAATAAAACTGATGCAATTACTCTGGTGGTGTTTATTTTCCAGAGGGATAAACTTTTTAATGATTTAATGAATGACACGAATATGAGTAAAATTCCAAAAAAGGGGAGGTAATTTCTGCAATCAATATAATTGAATTCTCCATCACTTGCGGGCATCCTGACAAACATTGACGGCAATAGAAATAACAAAAAAAATATTATTCCTAAAAGAGAGATCCTTCTTTCAACAATCTTATTGGTAAAAACGTAGATTAATATAGGAGCAGAGAAAAGGATACCTAATATTACCAGTATTATGTTTGTCATAGATAATGGTGATAAGTCAAATAGATAAAATATTTTGGCGATGTACTCAAAAGGAATATTCATATTCTGGAAGAAAGAAGTTATGCTCATCTCGTCCCTCATAATTACGGGGGATAATAAGAACCGGAAAATAAGATAGATTAATACCGAAGGTATAAAAGCTATACATAAACTTATTAGCTTTGGTTCTTTAAATATTGATTTCCAATTACTTAAACGAATTTTGAATAAAATATAATATAGAACTAATACAAGGGAAATTAAAATTCCAGTCTCTTTGCTAAACATTGCTGCGCAGTAATAGAATGAGCTTAAGAATAAAAATTTCTTCCTGTCGGTTTCACAAAATTTTATGAACTCATTGAAAGATAGTAAGGCAAATAGCGTAACAATCAGATCATTTCTTCCCGCAATCCATGAAACTGCGTTTATATTAAGAGGATGAATGCTAAATAACAGAGTGAGAATTAAAGAAAGCAAATCCTCTCCGCTAATTCTTTTCAACAATGAGTAAACAAGAAAAGAAACAATAATATGTAAAAGAAGATTAGTCAGGTGATACATCGTTGAGGATTGACCTGCAATTGCCGTATCGATTATGAAGCTAATCATTATTACCGGACGGTAATATGTGTCAAATAAATATCCTCCCGTGAATGCAGAAGGTATTTTTGAAGGGTGATCTATTTTTTGAAATTCCTGAAATACGATTAAGTTATCATCCAGATACACATAGTCAAATGCGAGGTTCCGGGCATAGACTGTACAAATGGTAAGCAGTATAATCAGGTATTTATAATTCTTCCTCAAGAAAATCATCATTACGTAATTAAATATTGTTTTTTTTAATAAACATTTTTAATGCCGGAATCAAATTATGTTTGAATAAGTTTATTTAAAATAAAAAAGGCTGTATGATATACAGCCTTTAAACAGAATGTTCAAATCATATTATGGATTTATGATGTGTGAACGGATTTGAGTAGGGGTAACAGTTGTTTCAACAGTCCATAAATATGATACATCAATTGGTTTAGCTGTGAGAACAACCTGTGAATCAGTAACAGCAGGCACTGTTTGTGTCCAGTCTGCATCACTTGAAACTCTTAAAGCTTGGGGAAGATTGTTAAAAAATGCAAGAAATCCCTGACCACCATTAGAGGTAGTAAATGAATTTCCGCCACCGCCCATTGCTACCGGTTTCTTGTAATATTGCTGTGCCATTGCACCAAGATTGGTTCCCTGAGAAACAAGTGAATCCTGGGTAGAAGTTTCAGCATTGGCGTTGAATAAACTGATACCAACTACTACAGCTATACCAACTACGATAACACCAAGTACGATTAAAAGAAGTTGTTGTTGACCCATTACAGATCTCCTTACATTGTTGTGATTAGTTTGTTAATGTTGTTTCTTTTAGTTACACTCAATAATTTTTGTTAAGCTCTTTCTTACTTAACAGGATTCGTGCCATTGTTTTATCCGGTCAAGTTTTAATTCCTCTTATTATAGATAAGGCCGGATTCTAATACCTGATTTTTTATTGGAATTTTACCGGTAATGTTTTCTTAGATGGAATTAATTACCGTTTTCCCGAGAGCCAGATTAGAAATCTGTTTTTCATAGCTCCAGAGGATTATTAACCATAATTTCAAAGACAGGTACTTTTAAGAAAATAATATGCCATACACATATTGAAGATTTAACCTTAAAAATTTCAGACTCCCCCGGAATAATTTTACTTTTCTGTAACTTTTACAAGTAATTTTAGATATTTTAAGTTAATTCAAATACTTAATGGACTTAACTTTTTGTCGAAAATCCTAGACGACAAATTTGACAACAAAGATAGTTCCCTAACTATAGAACCGGTTTGTAGTTAATCTTTTGTTTAAAAACCACTCATTTCAGCTTTTGTAACTCTTCCCGGCTTCACTATATAAAACAGTGAATCTATATTATTAATTAAACTGGTCAGGATTATCGTCCCCTTCCACTTTTATAATTAAAAATATATGGTACACTTGAATTGGGTCCCATTTAAAGCAAGACATCTAAATACTTTTTGTCAGAATCGATTTGCTTTTACTTTTATTCGAAAAATTAAGTCCGGCGTAATTTCCCGACAAGGATTAACAATCCGGGTTCGATTTATTTCTCACCGGGCTTATGCTTAAACATCATACATTTGTTTCTCGTTCTTTGTAATTTTGAATTTACACCCTGAAGAATGGGGTAAAGTTTTATTTTTATACTATTACATTAAAAAAGGTAATTATGAACACAGGCAGAAGTCAGAGATTATTTGAAGAAGCAAAAAAAATAATTCCCGGCGGGGTTAACTCCCCTGTGCGGGCTTTCAAATCTGTTGGAGGAGTTCCGTTATTCATTACAAGAGGTGAAGGATCAAAATTTTATGATGTAGATGGAAATGAATTTATAGAATATATAGGAAGCTGGGGTCCGCATCTTTTCGGACATAATCCCTCTTTTATAAAAGAAGCATTAAAAAACGCACTTCAGAATGGAACAAGTTTTGGAACGCCAACTTCTCTTGAAGTAGAAATGGCAAGACTTATAACAGAACTTGTACCTTCTATTGAAATGATCCGCATGGTAAACAGCGGTACGGAAGCCACAATGAGTGCAATCAGAACCGCAAGAGGCTATACAGGAAAAGAAAAATTTATAAAATTCGAAGGATGCTATCATGGTCACGCGGATTATTTTTTAATCAAAGCCGGTTCTGGTGCTCTGACTCTTGGAATTCCAACAAGTCCTGGGGTTACAAAGGGAAATGCTGCAGATACTTTGCTTGCCGATTATAATGATATTGAATCTGTGAAAAAATTAATAAGAGCAAATAAAAATGTGATTGCCGCAGTAATAGTAGAACCCATCGCAGGTAATATGGGTGTTGTTCGTGCTTCCGGTGAATTTTTAAAGTCGTTGAGAAACCTGTGTGATAATGAAAATATTATCCTCATATTTGATGAAGTGATGACCGGATTCAGAGTATCGAAAGGGGGAGCTCAGGAATTATTCGGTATAAGACCCGACCTTACTACTTTCGGCAAGATAATAGGCGGGGGCTTACCTGTCGGTGCTTTCGGGGGTAAGAAAAAAATCATGGAAATGATAGCCCCGACGGGTCCGGTTTATCAGGCTGGGACATTAAGCGGAAATCCTCTGGCAATGGCTGCTGGTTATGCTGCACTAAACCATATTAAAAATAATCCCGGAATTTATGATATCCTTGAAAGTAAAGGAAAATTCCTCGAAAATGGTTTTAAGGAAAATCTAAAGAGACTTGGTAAGAA
>Ga0153915_10001309_pt1 | contig 22904 bp, 17 predicted proteins | sample Opewatmetagenome_2_FD_107003 | JGI IMG/M metagenome (GOLD analysis project Ga0153915, IMG submission 107003) | Freshwater wetland microbial communities from Ohio, USA - Open water 3 Core 3 Depth 3 metaG | ecosystem: Environmental > Aquatic > Freshwater > Wetlands | place: USA: Ohio, Lake Erie...
CGCGATGACGGTCTTCTTTCCGGCGTGGGTGCAGCTCGGCTCGCAGCGGACGCGCGGCATCGACGCGATGGGGCAGCGCCTCATCATGCTCGCCGCCATCATCCTGTCGCTCGCGCTCTTTGCGGTGCCAGGTGCGCTGGCCGGCGGCGTGATCTGGCTGATCTTTCACCGTATCGCCGGGGATGTGGTGTACGTGCCCGCGGCGATCGTCTTCTCCGCGATTGTGCTGGTCGAAGTCCTGGTCGTGACGGAATTGCTCGGCCCGGCTTACGAACGCATCGACATTACGTCCGTCGAGCGCGGCGAGTAATCAGTGACCGATTTGTTCGTAGGTGCCCGTTGAGGGCTTCTGATCTGAGTAGCGGACGGTTTCGCGTCCGTCGACGATCTCGGTGATCCTGTAAATCACGGTCGAACTTCCACGCATCTGTATCGGCCGCGCGGAAATCTTGTTGATCTTCGTGACGTAGTCCTGCGTCTCCTTGTAGGGCGGCACGGCCTGGCCGTGCTTGTCCACGGCGCCGGGGCCGGCGTTATACGCCGCCAGCGCGAGGACTTCGTTGTTGGAGTAGCGATCGAGCAGTTGCTTCAGATATGCGACGCCGCCGCGGATGTTCTCGGCCGGGTCGAAGGCGTTGCTGACGTGAAACTCCTGGATGGTCGCCGGCATCAGCTGCATCAGCCCCAGCGCGCCTTTCGGCGACTTGGCGAGCGCGTTGAAGCCCGACTCCACCTGCACTACCGCGCGCACCAGATCGGTGCGAATGCCCTGCAGCCGCGCGTTCTCGCGAATCAGCATGTCGTAGAGCGAGCTCTTCGTCGTGTCAGCGGAGCGTGTCGAGCGGATCGCGTCAGCCTGCGGGACGACGTAGGCGCGTTCGGCGCCGCCCTTCGGGCGGTCCGACAGGACCAGATGGCCGTTGCCGTCCGTCCACGTGTAGATCTGCGCCTGGGCCGGGGAGGCCGCTGCCAGAGCACACACACAGATGGCTGCGCCGAGAACAGGAAGTTTCAACGAGACCTTGCCTACCGGGGGTATCGGCCATTCTAGCCGACAGCTTCACGTCGGCGACCCTGAAAGGGTCGCCCTGCGAAAACCGTACGTAGAGCGGCCTTTTAGGGCCGCGGAGCAAGGAGGCGCTCGACCACCGACTTGCTCGCGTCGAGCATCTCGTCGATCTTTTCGGGCTGTTTTCCGCCCGCTTCCGCGAAATCAGGCCGTCCGCCGCCGCCACCGCCGACGATGGGGGCGATGTCTTTGACGATCTGGCCGGCTTTGATCTTCGATGTCAGGTCCGCCGTGACGGCCACGACCACGTGCACCTTGCCTTCGCCCGCGGACGCCAGGATCACGACGCCGGACTTGATCTTCGCCTTGAGCGAGTCGGCGACGCCGCGCAGCGCGTCTTTGTCGAGGTCCGCGACCTTCCGCCGAACGAGCTTGATGCCGGCGACTTCGATCGTGTCGTCGGCTTCACCAGATCCGCCGCCGCTGCCGGTCGCGATCTTCATCTTGAGCTGCGTGACTTCACGCGCCAGACGTTTGCTGTCCGTCTGCAGACGCTCGATGGCCTCGACGGCCTGATCCGGGTTCACCTTCAGGACGTCGATGACGGCCTGAAGCGACGCGCGCTGCTGCTGCGCCCACTCGACCGCGCCACTGCCGGTCACCGCCTCGATGCGGCGCACGCCTGCCGCGACGCCGCTCTCCGCCAGAATCGCGAAGAACCCGATGTCGCCAGTCGCGCTCACATGCGTGCCGCCGCAGAGCTCTACGCTGAAGCCAGGCACGCTGACGACGCGCACCTTGTCGCCGTATTTCTCGCCGAACAGCGCCATTGCGCCGGCGGCGATGGCCTTCTCCGGCGCCACGTCGACGTCGGTCAACACAGGAGTATTCCGATAGACCTGTTCGTTGACGATGCGCTCGATCCGATCGAGTTCCTCGCGCGTGATCGCCTGGAAGTGGACGAAGTCAAAGCGCAGCCGGTCGGGCGCGACGAGCGAGCCGGCCTGCTTGACGTGCGTGCCGAGCACCTGGCGCAGCGCCGTGTGGAGCAGGTGCGTGGCCGTATGATTGCGGCGCGTCGAATCGCGGACGTCCGCATCGACTTCCGCAGTGACGATGTCGCGTGCCGTGAACGCGCCGCTCGCGACGCGTACGTGATGCGCGCGCGGCGTGCCCGCGCCCGTGCGCGCGAGGCCCTCGACGGTCGCCACGGCGCCGGACGCATTCGTGATCCGGCCGGAGTCGGAGACCTGGCCGCCGGCTTCGAGATAGAAAGGCGTTCGGGCGAGCGCGACATAACCACTGTCACCCGCGCTCAGCGCCTGCGCGGGCTGCCGATCTTCGGTCCACATGGCGACGATCGGCACACCGGTGACCTTCGTCGTCGCATAGCCGTCGAATTGATCCTTGAGCGACGGGTCTTCGAGGACGAACGCGGACTCTTTCTTCCCGCCCCCAAAGCCGCTCTTCGCGCGCGCCTTGTCGCGCTGGCCTTCCATCGCGCGTTCGTACGCGTCCTTGTCGACGCTGACGCCCTGCGTCGCGGCCGTGTCTTCGATGAAGTCGAACGGCACGCCGAACGTGTCGTAGAGCTTGAACGCGGCATCGCCGGACAGGACCTTGCTCTTCGTGCCGCTGACTTTTTCCAGCTCGGCTTCGAGGCGGGGCAGTCCCTCGGTGAGCACGGCGTCAAAGCGGTGCTCTTCCGCGAGGATCGTCTTCTCGATCATCTCGCGGCTGGTGCGGATGCCCGGATACGCGTCGCCCATCTCGCGATCGAGGACGGCCACGAGCCTGTGCAGGAACGGCTCGGTGAGGCCGAGGTGTTTCCCGTGCCGCATCGCGCGCCGCATGATCTTGCGCAGCACGTATCCGCGCCACTCGTTGGACGGAATGACGCCGTCGCCGATGAGGAACGTCGTCGATCGGATGTGGTCGGCGACGACGCGCATCGAGATGTCGGAGTGTTCGTCCGCGCCGTACTTCCGGCCCGTGAGCTCGCCGATGCGGTGGAGCAGAGGCGTGAACACGTCGGTGTCGTAGTTCGACGTCTTGTTCTGCAGCACCGCCGTGATGCGTTCGAGGCCCATGCCCGTGTCGATTGACGGCGCCGGCAGCGGCGTGAGCGTGCCGTCCGCGCTTCGCTCGAACTCCATGAAGACGTTGTTCCAGATCTCGATCTCCGGGTCGATGCCGCTGCCGCCGCGGACGAAGTAGATCTCCGAGCAGCGGCCGCACGGGCCGGTGTCGCCCATCTGCCAGAAGTTGTCGTCCGTCCCGAGTTCGAGGATCCGTTCGGCCGGCACGAGCTTGCGCCAGATCTCGTACGCCTCGTCGTCGCGCGGGATGCCGTTCTCGCCCTTGAAGATCGACACGACCAGCCGATCCTTCGGCATCTTCCAGACCCCGGTCAGCAGCTCCCAGGCAAACGCGATCGCGTCGGCCTTGAAGTAGTCGCCGAACGAGAAGTTGCCGAGCATCTCGAAGAACGTGTGGTGGCGATGCGAGGGCCCGACGTTATCGAGGTCGTTGTGCTTGCCGGAGACGCGCATGACCTTCTGCGACGTGGTCGCGCGTGTGTAGTCGCGTTTCTCCCGGCCGAGAAAGAGGTCCTTGAACTGGTTCATCCCGGCGTTCGTGAACAGCAGCGTCGGATCGTCGCCGGGCACGAGCGGGGAGCTCGGAACAATGCGGTGGCCGCGTCCCTCGAAGAACTTGAGGAAGGAGGCGCGGATCTCGTTGGAGGTCATTGCTCTAATGATACCGTCCGGCTAAAGCCGGACGCTACGACCGGACGTTACGGCCGGACGCTACGGCCGGACGCTACGACCGGACGCTACGGCCGGACGCTACGGAGGGCCCGGAGCCGTGCAAGCACTCGATCCGGCTCGAAGCCCTGTCCGACGAGGTAGCGATACAGGCTATTGAACTCGCGGTCGTCGGCGATGCCGCTGCCGCGGCGCAGGCGTTTGGCGAGCGCGGCGTCGAGGAGCGCGTCGGCATCGAGCCCGCCGAACACCTCGTCGACCGCGCGTTTCGCCGTGGACGCCGCGATGCCGGCGCTTTCGATCCTGCGTTTGACGCGGAGCTTGCCGCGCTTGCGGACGGACGTCTCGCTGCGGGCGATGGCCTCGGCGACGCGCGTGTCGTCGATAGCGCGTTCCTCGAGCAGGCGGGCAACGGCTTCGTCGATCTCCGGCTCGTCGTATTCCTTGCGCGCAAGCCGCTGGCGGACCTGGGCTTCGGACAGCTCGCGCCGGCCCAGCATCTTCAGCGCGTCGACGTACGCGCGCTGCGCGTTGCCGGCCATCCTATCCGCCGAAGCGGGTGATTTCGGGAGGCTTGCCGCCGCCGATGACGGCCTGCGCCATCTGGTCGCGGCTCATGTCGGACGTGGTCGAGATGCCCTGGACCCTCAGCTTGAACTCGTCCACGTTGCTCGCCCAGCGGAGCGCCTCTTCGTACGACACCAGGCCCTGCGAGTAGAGCCCGAAGATCGACTGGTCGAACGTCTGCATGCCGTACTGCGACGTGCCGGAGGCAATCGCGCTGTGGATCAGCGAGGTCTTGTCCTTGTCCACGATGCAGTCGCGGATGAACGCGGTCGTCACCATCACCTCGACGGCCGGCACGCGGCTCTTGCCGTCGGCGCTCGGTATCAGGCGCTGCGAGATGACGCCTTTGAGCACGCTCGCCAGCTGGAGGCGGACCTGCTTCTGCTGGTGCGGCTGGAAGACGGCGATGATGCGGTTGATCGTCTCCGTCGCGTCGAGCGTGTGGAGCGTCGAGAAGACCAGGTGGCCGGTTTCGGCGGCCAGCAGGCCCGTTTCAATCGTCTCGAAGTCGCGCATTTCGCCGACGAGGATGACGTCCGGATCCTGACGCAGCGCGCTGCGCAGCGCGAACGCGAACGACCGCGTGTCGACCGCCACCTCGCGCTGGTTGATGATCGACTGCTGGTCGCGATGCAGGAACTCGATCGGATCCTCGACCGTCATCACGTGCGCTCTGCGCGTCCTGTTGATGTAGTCGATCATCGCGGCCAGCGTCGTGCTCTTGCCGCTGCCCGTCGTGCCCGTCACGAGCACCAGGCCGCGCTCTTCCGCGGCGAGAGTCTTGAGCACCGGCGGCAGGCCGAGCTCGTCGACGGTCTTGATCTGGGTCGGGATGACGCGCAGCACCATGCCGACGGTGCCGCGCTGCTGGAACACGTTGACGCGGAAGCGGCCCAGGCCGGGCACGCCGTACGCCAGGTCGACTTCGTTGGCGTCTTTGAACTTGTCCGCATGGACCTTCGACATCACCGCCGCGCTCATGGCGACGACGTCGGCGTGGTCCAGGCGTTTGTCTTCGTTGACGGGAATGAGCGCGCCGCGGAGGCGCATCATCGGGTAGCTCCCGACCTTGATGTGAAGGTCGGAAGCCCCCGCGTCTACAGCAGTTCTGAGCAGGTCGTTGACATGCACGGCGCCTATATTATCGGCTCTGTCCCGCCGCCACTTTGGGCCTCTCGCGGAGGGACGCTTCGGCCGGGTAGACGTATGTCAGCCAGCCGTGCCGATCGGGCACTTCGCCGTTGATGACCTTGAAAAACGCCGTCTGCAGCGCCTTGGTGATCGGGCCCGGCTTGCCGATGCCGACCTTGATCTTGTCGACCGACCGCACGGGCGTCACCTCGGCCGCGGTGCCGCAGAAGAAGACCTCATCCGCGGTGTACAGCGACTCGCGGGGCAGCACGGTCTCGGTGACGGTGTAGCCGGCCTCTCGCGCGAGCGTGACGATGGAGTCGCGCGTGATGCCGCCGAGGATCGACGACCCGAGCGGCGGCGTGTAGATCTGGCCGTCGCGGACGATGAAGAGGTTCTGGCCGCTGCCTTCGCTCAGGTTGCCGTGCACGTCGAGCGCGACGGCTTCCGAGTAGCCGTCGGCGACGGCTTCCATCTTGATGAGCGCGGAATTCGCGTAGTTGGCCGTGCACTTGGCCATCGCCGGCAGCGTGTTCGGCGCCATGCGCGTCCACGTGCTGACCTTCACGTCCACGCCCTCTTCGAGCGCGCCGGCGCCGAGGTAGGCGCCCCAGTCCCACACCATGATCGCGGCGTCGACGGGATTGCCCAGCGGGTTCACGCCCAGCGTTTCATAGCCGCGATACAGCAGCGGACGGATGTAGCACGCCTTCATCTCGTTGACGCGGATGACGTCAAGGACGGCGTTCATCCAGCCCTGCAGATCGAGCGGATATTCCATCCGGTAAATCTTGGCCGACTCCATCAGCCGGCGCATGTGCGGCTCGAGGCGGAAGCACGCCGATCCTTTCGGCGTCGAGTAGCACCGCGCGCCCTCGAACACGCCGCTTCCGTAGTGGATGACGTGGCTGGCGATGTGGATCTGGGCGTCCTTCCAGTCCACGAGCTTGCCGTTCATCCAGATCTTGCCGGTCCCCGCGAAACCCATAACCACCCCTTATGAAACTATCTTAACGTGGATTGGGCGGTTGAGAGATCGGGCGAGTTGGTGACTTATTGGCCTTCGCCGCAGAACGGGCATCGGCTTGCACGCGCGTGCAGGGGCTTGCGGCAGTGCCAGCAGAAGCGGGGCGACAGCGGCGCTTCGCGCGCCTTGAGCCGCGTCTGGATCTCTTCGCTGCCCTCAGTGTCCGAGCCCCCGCTGAGCGGAGCCACGAGGCCGCTCGGGCGCGGGGTCCGGCGCACGACGGTGCTGCTCCGGGCGGCGAGGACCTCCTCGAGCAGCTCCCCGGCGCGCTGATAGCGCGCGTGGATGTCCGGCGCCATCGCCTTCATGATGATGTCGTTCAGCGCCTTCGGGATCTTCGGATTCCTGGTGCGCGGCGGGGAGACCATGTCGCCGCGCATCAGCCGCTCGAGATCCTGCGGCGACGGCGTGTCGTACGGCAGCATCCCCGTCAACATCTGATACATCGTCACGCCGAGCGAGTAGACGTCGGAGGCGAAGACGGCCTTGCCGTGGAACTGCTCGGGCGCCATGTACGGCGGGCTGCCGATGACCGTTGTCCCGTGCGCGGCGATCTCGAGGAAGCGCGACGTGCCGAAGTCCGCGACCTTCAGCAGCCCGTTGTCGCCGACGAGGACGTTGCTCGGCCGCAGATCGCGGTGCAGGACGCCCTGCTTGTGCGCGTGATCGACGGCGTTGCAGATCTGACACGTGTAGTCGAGCGCGCGCGCCATGTCGAGCGCGCCCTCACGCATGATGATCGTCTCGAGCGTCTCGCCCGGGACGTACTCCATCACGATGAAGAAGACGTTCTCCTGCTTTTCGGCGGTCAGGATCGTGACGATGTTGGGGTGATTGAGCGTCGCGAGCAGGCGCGGTTCGCGCAGCAGCTCGCCGAAGTCCACGCCCTGCTTGTGCGGGACCTTGAGCGCGACCTTCTTGTCGATCCAGGTGTCGTCGGCGAGGAAGACGGTGCCGAAGCCTCCGCTGCCAATAGTCGAGAGGATCTTGTATTTCCCGACAATCTGACCGCGGAAGAACATCCGCGCAGAGTATACCAGTTAGTACTGCCTGCTTATCACGAAGGCACGAAGGAACACGAAGGACACGAGGAACAATTCAGTACAGGAAAGTGTGTCGTGATCTTCGTGCCCTTCGTGTCTTCGTGATGAAACGATGCCGGTAGTCCGTATAATTCGCGACGTGCATCGGTTCTTTGCGCCGGGCCTCGATCCGGGAGACGAAACCGTCACGCTGCCGCGCGACGAGGGCGAGCATCTGACGCGCGTGCTGCGCATGGGCGTCGGCGACACGGTGTCGGTCTTCGACGGCCGCGGCCACGAGTTTTCCGCGCGCGTCGTCTCGGCTGAGCGTCGTGACGTGCGCGTGCAGCTCGTGTCGCGCATCGATCCCGCCGCCGAGCCGTCCGTGGCGCTGACGCTGGCCCAGGCGGTCATCAAAGGCGACAAGATGGACGACATCGTCCGCGACGCGGTGATGCTCGGCGTCGCGGCCGTGCAGCCGCTGGTGACGGCGCGGACGGAGGCGACCGTCGCGGCGCTGACGAACGGCAACCGCCTCGATCGCTGGCGGCGCGTCGCGCTCGCGTCGGTGAAGCAGAGCAGGCGCGCGGTGCTGCCCGACGTCCGCCGTCCGCTGACGCTCGAGTCGTTCCTGCAGGATCCGCAGACGGCGCTGAACCTGATGCTTGTCGAGCCAGGGGCGCCTGGCGTCGATGCCGTTGCCGAGCCGCTGTCAGTGCTGCAAGGTCAACCGGTCCCGCCGGACGCGACGATCTTCGTCGGTCCCGAAGGCGGCTGGACGGAGGGGGAGCTGGCCGCAGCGCGTGCTCACGGCGTGCGACTTGTGACGATGGGACATCGAACGCTGAGGGCCGACGCGACGCCTGTGGCCGCCATCAGCGTGCTGCAGTTTCTGTTCGGGGATCTCTGAACGTCCGGCTAAAGCCGGACGCTACGATTGCCCGGTAGCGTCCGGTGCCCGGTAGCGTCCGGCTTTAGCCGGACGTGTGTCAGCGCCCGGTAGCGTCCGGCTTTAGCCGGACGTGTGTCAGCGCCCGGTAGCGTCCGGCTTTAGCCGGACGTGTGTCAGCGCCCGGTAGCGTCCGGCTTTAGCCGGACGTGCGTCAGCGGTTGACCCGGAAGTCCTGCGTCTTGATGTCGCCCTCGCCGAGCGTGACGCGTGCGGCGCCGGCGCGATGCTGGTCGAGGTAGGCCGGCTCGAACCACTCGCCCTGCTCTGAAGGGTCGACCGTGACGATGTAGTACTCGCCGGCGGGCAGGTTGCGAATCTTGAACATGCCCGTCTGATCGGGACGCGTCGTCGCGATCTGACGCGACTGCGGACGCCACGCGGCGCTGTTGGTCGAGAACGCGAGAATTGTGTACTCGGTGACCGCGTTGCCTTGCGCGTCGGTGACGCTGCCGTCGATCTCGTTCACCTTGTCGGTGAACGTCAGGACGACGTTGCTGATCTTCTGACCGCTCCGGATGTCGATCGGCGTGTCGGTGACGTCGCGTCCGTCGATGGTGACCGACTTGAGGTTCCAGCCGCGCAGGCCGCCGCCGCCGTTCGGGCGAATCAGGTGCGCGCCGACGCTGACGCCGTCGATGGTGAACGTCCCGTCCTTGTTCACGCGCGGGTTCGGCGCCGGCCCGATGTTGTCGTCGGGTTCGGTCGACGGCGCCGTGATGCGTACCTGCGTCAGATCGGCGGGCGGACTGGTCGAGCCCGGCTGAAACACGAGCGATCCCGACAGCGAGCCGCCGGTCTGCAGGATGACGACGACGTTGGCGATGTCGCCGCTGCTGACCGAGAGCGGCTGCGACGTCGACAGCGGCGCGTCGCGATCGTTGTTGCGCGCCCGCAGCGTGTAGAGGCCGGGCGGCACGTTGGCGATGCTGAACTGGCCGTCCCAGCCGATGCGCCCGCCGTAGTTGTTGCCGAGGCCGCCGGCCCGCGTGTTGCCCTGTGGCGCGAGGTTGACGTTGCCCTGGGCCGTCCACGATCCATCGGGGTTTTCGACGTGGCCGCTGACGCGTGCCGTGCGCACGAGCTGCAGGCTGAAATCGATGTCGCTGACTTCCGAGCTGACGCCGACGGTGATCGCGCGCGCTTCCGCGGCCGAGCCGACGCCGGGGTAGTAGGTCGGCGCGTACATCAACTGATCCTGCTCGTCGGCAGCCGCCCCGAAGTCCACGAATCCACCACGGCCGCCACGGCCGGCGAGCGCCGGCGCGGCGCCGCGACCAACGGCGGCGGCGACGGCCGCAGCCGCGGGACCGAAGCGTCCGCCCAGCCCTTCGTTTCGAGCGACCGCGCTGACGTAGTAATCACCGGGGTTGAGGCCCCACAGGCGGTAGACGCCGCGATCGTCGGTCTGCGCCTGGCCCGCGGGCACGAGGCGGCGATCGCCCTGCTGGTACTGGTAGCGCATCACCTGGACCATCACGCCGGCCATCACGTCGCCGGTTTCATCCGACACGCGGCCGGAAATGACGCCGCCGCGCGGCAGCGCGAAGTCCACGCCTTTGAGCTGCTGGCCGTCGAGGAGCTGGAGCGGCGTGCCGGCCTGCAGCGGACGGCGCTGGCCATAGGAGAGCTGGATGTAGCCGTTTTTCGACGCGTTGATCGTGTAGCGGCCGGCGGGAAGGTCGGTGAAGTCGAACGCGCCGTTGTCGTCGGTCAGCGTGCCGCGTCCGCCGGGCAGTTCCGCCGCGGAAATGAAGATCCGCGCGCGCCTGATCGGACGGCCGGTGTCGCCGGCAATCACGCGCCCGCTCATCCGGCCGGCCGGTGTCGTTGCCGGCGTTGTGCCCTGGGGCCGCGCCGACGTATCGCGGGCGGGCGCCTGCGACGACGGCTGCTGAGCGGAGCCTGGCGCGATCATCGCGCACGCCACGAACAGCGCCGCACCAATCGCCAGGCACCGGCCGCCCGTCACCGTCATTAATTCAATTTTATGGTAAACCCGAGCCACTCGTCCTCTTGGACGACCGTGACAATCGTCTGGTTGGCAAAGGCGCGGCGAACCTCGTCGCGCTCGGTTGCCAGCACGCCACTGACAATCAATACGCCGCCGGGCCGCACGGCTCTTACCAGCCGCGCCGCCGCGCGAATCACCAGTGCGCCGGTGAGATTCGCAAGGACGACATCAGCAAACGGTAAGTCTTCCGTCATCAGATCGCCGACGACGAATTCGACGTTTGTCACGTGGTTGCACTCGAGATTCTCGCGAGCCGCGGCAATCGCATCCGCGTCGTCGTCGATCCCGAGCGCGCGCGACGCGCCGAGCTTTGCGGCCGCGATCGCGAGCAGCCCGGATCCGGTTCCCACGTCGAGCACGAACTTGCCGCGCAGGTCGATGGCCTGCAGAGCCGCCAGGCAGAGCCGCGTCGTGGCGTGATGTCCTGTCCCGAATCCCATCGACGGTGGGATCGCGATCGCGATCGCGTCGGGATTGGGGATTAGGGATTTGGGATTTGTGTGAATCGTGATGCGGCCCACAGTGATTGGGGCGAGATCCTGCTGAGACTTCTTCGCCCAGTCCTCGTCGTCTACGTCGATGGCGGCGACGAAAAAACGTGGCCGCAGCCCGGCGAGGGCGCGGTCCCGGATGTCTGGCGTAGCGAAAAAGATTCGAAGAGTGGCGTCGCGCTCTTCGACGGCGGTAGGCGAGTAGTCGTCAGCGGCGGCAAGCACGAGATCGTGATCGCCGGTGACGTCGACGGCGGGCCAGGTCTTACCCAAACATGTCCTTCACGCGATCGAACAGGTTCCGCTCGTCCTGTTCCTCGTGCCGTTTGCGGGGCTCGAACTCTTCCTTCGGCAGCGCCTTGGCGAGATGTTCGAGCGCCTGCCGCTGTTCCTTGTTCAGCTTCTTTGGCGTCGTCACCTGCACGGTCGCGAAGAGATCGCCGCGCCCGCGGCCGTTGACGTCGGGCATGCCTTTACCGCGCAGGCGGAGCGTCGTGCCGGTTTGCGTGCCCTCGGGGACTTTCACTTTCTCGCTGCCGTCGAGCGTCGGGACGTCGATCTCGCCGCCGAGCGCGACGGTCGGGAAGTTCACCGGAATTTCGCAGAAGAGATTCACGCCGTCGCGTCTGAAGAACTCGTGCTCCTGCACATGGATGACGACGTAGAGGCTGCCCGGAGGGCCACCCGCATGGCCGGCTTCGCCCTCGCCCTGCAGCCGCAGTTGCTGACCGGTCGCGATGCCGGCCGGGATCTTCACCGTGATCTTCCGTTCCCTGCTGACGCGTCCCGCGCCGCGGCAGGTCGTGCACGGCTTGGTGATCATCTGGCCCGTGCCGCGGCACTGCGGGCACGTGCGGGCGACGGTGAAGAACCCCTGCTGCGTGCGCACCTGGCCCTGGCCGCGGCAGAGATTGCAGACCGTCGGCGACGAACCGGGCGCGGCGCCCGTTCCTTTGCACGGCTCGCAGTTTTCCTGCCGCGGAATCTGGATCGCGGTTTCGGCGCCCGTCGCGGACTCTTCGAAGGAGATTTCGAGGTCGTAGCGGAGGTCGGCGCCGCGCTGCGGACCGCCGCGGCGGCGGCCGCCGAAGAGATCGCCGAAGCCGAAGATGTCGCCGAGGCCGCCGAGGATGTCTTCAAAGCCGGTGAAGACGTTGGGGTCGAAACCGCCGGCGCCGGCCGCGGACGCCACGCCCGCGTGGCCGTAGCGGTCGTAGGCGGCGCGCTTGTCGGGATCGGCGAGGACGGCGTACGCCTCCGCGCATTCCTTGAAGCGCTCTTCGGCGTCCTTGTCGCCCGGGTTGCGATCCGGGTGGTATTTCAGCGCGAGCTTGCGATACGCGCTCTTGATCTCGGCGTCGCTTGCGGTTCGTTCGACGGCGAGGACTTCGTAGTAATCCCGCTTGCTCACGCGCTTGCTCACGCTTTGGCTACCTTGACCATGGCCGGACGCAGCAGCCTGTCGCCGAGCATGTAGCCCTTGCGCAGCTCGCTGATGACTTCGCCGTCGCGATGATCGGGGCTGACCTCGTGCATCACGGCCTGGTGGATATTCGGATCGAAATCGGCGCCGAGCGCATCAATCGCGCGGACGCCGCGCTTCTTCAGCACGTCGTGCAGTTTCACGTGGATCAGCTCGACGCCCCTGCGGTACGCCTCGGCTTCGGGCCCCGCTTCGACCGTCAACGCGCGATCGAAGTCGTCGACGACGAGCAGCAGCGCCTCGAGCAGATCCACGACGGCCTGGTCGGCCTGCTCGCGCCGCTCGCGCTCGATGCGCTTGCGGTAGTTGTCGAACTCGGCCGTCTTCCGCACCCAGCGATCGTGGAAGTCGTCGCGTTCGCGGCGCAGCTCCGCCAGCGGGTCGGCCGCGGCCTCTGCGTCTGGGGCAGTGGGCGGAGCGGGCTCGGCCAGCGAGGAATCCGCCGCGTCGGTCACAGGTTTGTCAGCCATGGCGGTTAATTCGGATCGCGCAGCACGCGCGAAACAGCTTGAGCCGCGCCGTCCACGACGTCGATGGCTCGTGGATATCGCATGCGCGTCGGGCCGATGACGCCGACGGTGCCCGTCGAGCCGTCCTCGCCGTAGGTCGACGCGATGAGACTGAACGATCGCAGATGCGGATCCGGGTGCTCGGCGCCGATGACGACGGTCAGGCCCGGGCCGTCGATGTACTCGTTGAGCAGACGGACGAGCCGCTGTTTCTCTTCGATGAGATGCAGCAGCGTCTGCAGCGTGTTGAGCGTCAGGCCGTGCGTGTCCTCGAGCAGCGATGCGGCGCCGTCGATGTAGATCGTGCGGCTTTCCGGAAGATCCGCAAACGTCGACGTCGCCAGGCGCATCGCGCGGGAGAGCAGCGTGTCGTACAGCAGCAGATCCTGGCTGATGCGCTCGAGCACGGCTTCGCGCGCCCGATGCAGCGGCAGCCCCGAGAACTCGGCGTTCAGGTAATTGGCGGCGTGCCGCAGGTCGTCGGCGCTCAACGGCTCGCTGACGTCGATGACTTTCTGAATCACGTGTCCGCCGCGCGCGACGATGACGACGAGAATGCGCGCGCCGCCGAGCGGAATGAACTCGACGCGATCGAACACGGCCGCCTCATGCGCCGGGCGGATGGCGAAGCCGATGTGTCCCGACGCCTGCGACACCATGTGCGAGACCTGCGGCAGCAGCGAGTCGAGCAGGCCGTCGCCGTGATCCTTGCGCAAGCGGGCTTCAACCGCCTGCGCCATCCGGCTCGGACGTTTCGTGTCGAGCAGCAGGTCGACGTAGAACCGGTAGCCGCGATCGGTCGGGATGCGGCCCGCCGAGGTGTGCGGCTGCTGAACGAAGCCTTCGTCTTCGAGCCTCGCGAGGATGCTGCGCACGGTGGCCGACGACACGCCAAGCCCCGCCGCGGCGACAAGCAGCGACGACGCGACCGGCTCTCCTGACGCGATGTATTCGCGCACAAGAGCCGCCAGCACGCGCTTCGACCGATCCTGGGATTCCAGACTCATGGATGTGAAAGTTCAGGTACTGTCTGGCAGTCGCAGCGAGAGACTGCTAAGGCAATTATACACAGGTCAGAGCCCCGCCCGGCCCGCCAGCGCCCGCGCTGCGGCCTCGGCCTCGGCCGCAATCTCGGCCGGGTCGACGCGCGTCGGCGAAAACTCATCGACCAGGACGTCGCCGCCCACAATCGTCGTCCGCACATCACTGCCGCGGGCGGCATACACCAGCGTCGAATACGGGTCGCGGTCGGGCGCCAGGTGCAGCCGCCCGCGATCGACAACGATGACGTCCGCGCGCTTGCCGGTTTCGAGGGATCCCAATTCCTTTTCCAGTCCGAGCGTTTTCGCTCCGCTCCTCGTCGCCATCGTCAGGGCATCGCGCGCGGTGAGGACGCCGGGACTGCGGCGCGTCGCCTGCAGCAGCGCCGCCAGCCGCATCTCTTCGAACATGTCGAGCCGGTTGTTGCAGGCGGCGCCATCCGCGCCGAGCGAGACGGTGACGCCGCGCTGGCGCAGCTCCGCCACCGGCGCGAGTCCCGAGCCGAGCTTGAGATTGGAGCTGGGGCAGTGCATCACCTTGACGTCGTGCTCGGCCAGCAGCGCCTGCTCGCGATCGCCGACCCAGACGCAGTGCGCCGCGCACAACCGCGGCGAGGCGAGGCGAACGGCGGCGAGATACTCGACGTTCGACAAACCGGACAGCTCGCGGACGATGGCGACTTCCTCGCGCGACTCGGACGCATGCGTGTGCACGATCGCGCGGGTCTCCGCGGACAGGCTCGCGACGGCTTCGAGCAGCTCGCGCGAACACGACACGGCAAAGCGCGGAGCGAACGCCGCCCGCAGCCGGCCGCCGGCCGCGCCGTCCCATCGCCCGCGCAGGCCGCGGCTTTCGTCGAGCGCGGCGTGCGCCGTCTCCTGCAGCCGCGCCGGCGTGCCCGTGGTGACGTCCATCAGGCACTTGCCGATCGTCGCGCGGATGCCGCTTTCGGCCGCCGCTTCGAACACGGCATCCGTATCGTGCACGGTCTCCATCGTCAGCACCGATGTCGTGCCGCCGAGGAGCAGTTCGGTGGTGGCGAGGCGCGTGGCGGCGCGAAGCGAGGCGGGCGTGTGCGCGGCTTCGAGCGGCCAGATGCGCTTGCGCAGCCAGTCCATCAGCGGCAGGTCGTCCGCGTAGCCGCGGAAGAGGGTCTGGCAGAGATGGACGTGCGTCTGGATGAAGCCGGGAAGGACGTAACCGCCGCGCGCGTCGATGACCTTGTCGTGAGGTTCCGTGATCGTCTTCGCGATTAAGGCGATCACGCCATCGCGAATCGACACGTCGCCGTCGACGACGTCGTACGCGTCGTTCATCGTGACGATGAGACCGTTGCGGATCAGGAGCGAAGGGAGAGCTTCGGCGGTTCCCACTTCATCGACAGCTCGCCCGCACCTCGACCCGCCATCTTGCCGTGCTTCACGGCGATGAGCTCGGCCAGGATGCTGACGGCGATTTCCTGCGGAGTGACGGCGCCGATGTCGAGTCCGATCGGCGCGTGGACGTGCTGGAGCGCCTCGGCCGGCATGTTGTCGGCCACGAGCTGCTCGTAAATGCGCGCGACTTTGGCGCGGCTGCCGATGAGGCCGAGGTAGCGAAGGTCGCGCGGCGCCAGCGCGCGCAGGGCTTCGAGGTCGTTCGTGTGGCCGCGCGTGACGATGACCGCGTACGCATGCGGCGGAAGATTCGCCCGCGCGATCCACGCCGGAATGTCCTCGACGACGACTTCGACGGCGTCGGGGAAGCGCTCGCGGTTGGCGAACTTCTCACGGTCGTCGACGACGTGGACGCGGAAGCCGACTTCGTGCGCGACGCGCGCGAGATGAAAGCCGACGTGGCCGGCGCCGACGATGTAGAGCTCCGGTGAGGGTTCGATCGGCTCGATGTAGACGTCCATCTGTCCGCCGCAGATGAGTCCGGTTTCCTGCGCGAAGTCGTCGTCCAGCTCATAACGCACGAGCTGGGGCGTGCGGTTCGTGATGGCCTCGCGCGCTTTCCAGAACGCGTCGTTCTCGTAGCAGCCGCCGCCGATCGTGCCGACGATGCGGCCGTCGCCGAAGACGAGCATCTTGGCGCCGACGCGCTGCGGCGTCGAGCCGGTGGCGGAGACGATGGTCACGAGCGCGGCCGGTTCGCCACGGTCGAGCGCCTCGGCCACGGCGGCGAAGACTTCCTGGTTCACACCGCGATTATAAAGGCAGGCCTGAAGGCCTGCACTACGACTGTTAGCAGGCCTGAAGGCCTGCACTACGACTGTCAGCAGGCCTGAAGGCCTGCACTACAACTGTCGTAGTGCAGACCTTCAGGTCTGCCGTCACTTCTGCTCGCAGGTCATTGCCGGCACCGTGCCTTCGATGAACGCCGAGCGCACGGTCATCGGGCATGCAGGCGTGGGCAATTTGCCGGTGACGCGGTCGATGTCGGCGAACGTCACGCCGTCGGGGACGCTGAATGGCACGCTGTCGCGGCCGGCGAGCGCGCGCATCATGTATTCCGTCCAGATCGGCAGCGCGGCCTGCGCGCCCGTGAGTCCAACCGGCTGGTTGTCGTCGAGGCCGACCCAGACGACGGTCAGCAGCTCGGGCGTGAAGCCGACGAACCAGGCGTCGCGCTTGTCGTTGGTCGTGCCGGTCTTTCCGGCCGCGTCCAGGTTGAAGCCCATGCCGCGGGCGGCCGCGGCCGTGCCTTCGTCGATGACGCCGCGCATCATGTCCGTGACGAGGTACGTCGTGTCGGACCGGGCAATTTCCCGCAGCCCGGTCTTCGGTTTCTTCGTCACGTCCTTGCCGTCGCTCATGATCTTCAGCAGGTGACGGAGCGGACGGACGGATCCGCCGTTGGGGAACAGCGTGTACGCCGTGGCGATTTCGTACGGCGTCGCTTCGAACACGCCGAGCGCGATCGACGGATACGGCTTGGGCGGGTTGCCGATGCCGAGCTTCTTCCACAGTGCCGCGACGTTCTCGTAGCCGGCCGCCTGCGCGACGTGAATCGTCGCGAGGTTCAGCGAATGCGCGAGCGCATAGCGGAATGTGACCGGCCCGAGATATTCCCTCTCGTAGTTCTCCGGCGTCCACACCTGCTCGTCGAACTCGAACGTCTCCTGCTCGTCGAGCGTGATCGAGGCCGGCGTGATGTCCGTCCGTCCCTGCGCGGCGGCCTGTTCGAACGCGGCGAGATAGACGAAGGGCTTGAAGACGGATCCGGGCTGGCGGCGCGAGACGATTGCACGGTTGTACTGCGACTGGTTGTAGGAGCGGCCTCCGACAAACGACAGGATCTCGCCCGTGCGCGGATCGAGCGCGATCAGCGCGGCCTCGGCCTTGCCCTTCTTGCGCTTCGGCAGCATCGCGTCGACGTTCGTCAGCCCCCGGCGCACGGCGTCCTGCGCGAGCCGCTGCAGATGCAGGTCGAGCGTCGTGTACACGTCGACGGCCTTGTTGGTGGTCGTCGTGAGGCCCGGATAGTCGTCGTCGAGCGTCTGGCCGACGTAATCGACGAAGTACGGCGCTTCGGCCTCGAGTGCGCGCTGGACGACGACGAGCGGTTCCTGCGCGGTGCGCTCCGCGGTCGGGCGATCGATGTATCCCGCGTCGGCCATCGTCATCAGCACGACGTTGCGGCGCTCGCGGCACCGCTGCGGGTTGTTGAACGGCGACAGCGCCGAAGGCGACTGAATGACGCCGGCAATCGTGGCGGCTTCGGCGAGCGACACGTTGCTGACGTCCTTGCCGAAGAACAGCTTCGAGGCTTCGGCCACGCCGAAGATCGCGAACGACCCGCGCTGGCCGAGCGGGACGTTGTTCAGATACATCTCGAGGATGTCGTCTTTCGACGCGCGGCTCGTGAGGATGATCGAGACAAACGCTTCGAGGCCTTTGCGCTTGAACGACCGCCGGCGCGCTTCCTGCAGTGAGATGCCTTCGAACTTCGGCAGAAAGACGTTGCGGACCAGCTGCTGCGTGATCGTGCTGCCGCCGGCGAGATAGGAGCGGCGTCCCGTTGCGTACGAGGCCACCGCGCCGACCACTCCGATCGGATCGACGCCGGGATGCTCGTAGTAGCGGCGGTCTTCGATCGAGAGGACGGCTTCAACAAGCCGCGGCTGAATCGCGCTGAGCGCGACGGGCCGCCGCTTTTCGCGCTCGCCGGCGACGATGGACGAGAGGACGGGCGCGTCGAGCGTCAGACGTTCCGTGACGCGCGGTCCGAGCTGCAGACGCGTGACGTGATCCGACAGACGGATCGGCGCGCCGCGTCGCGGCGCGGGCGCGCCCGGATCGGCCAGCCGCTGAAAGCTGACCTGGACGACCTGGCCCTTGAGCTCGGGCGGCCGCGGCACGATGGACACCGTCGCCGCGCTGACGACGAACTCGCCCGGCTTGTCGAGCTTCGGCCGCTGCGCGTAGCCGAGGTCGTTGAGGCGATCGATGAGCTGCTGGTTGGTGAGCGACTGCCCGCGGTAGATCTCGAGCGGCCGCGCGAACACCTGCGGAAACACCTTGTCGTGTTCGCCGTGCAGGCTGTCGTCGATCAGCCGCGAGAAGCTGACGTAGTAGTAGCCGAGGATGCCCCAGGCGACGGCCGCCACGGCGAGCACCACCATGGCGAGGACGCGCACCCAGCGCCTGCGCCACATCCCGGCGACGCGGATCCGTACTCCCTTGTTAGATCGTGACAACCCAGTGCGTCCCCATGTCCAGTGGCAGCTCCTGCCAGAGCCTTTCGACGAACGCCTGTCCGTACTGGTTCAGGAACCACACGAAGGCGATCGACCGTTCCTGCGGGTACCCGTTGGGGAAGGCGAGCGCCCGTGTGCGCTGGAACTGCCGGCGCAGCGTGTCGTTGCGCCGTTTCGCGGCCTGAATCGTCTTGCCGTGCAGGTTTTCGAGGTCGTGCTGCATGCGGCCGAGCGTGTTCTTCGCCGCGCCTTCGAGCGTCGGGTCGAGCGCGGGCACGGCTTCGATCACCCGGCTCATCCGTTCCTGGATCGCACGTCCAGCCGCGGCGAGCGCGTCGTCCACTTCCGGCGGAATCTGCGTCTTCAGCAGCTCGTTGAGCGCGCTGTCGTCCTGCGACTGGAGCGACTCGAACGCCACCTCGTATTTCGACAGGAACCGCATCGCGGCCGAGTCGAGAATCGTCGCCGTCGCGCGGAAATACATCAGCGGCATCGGGAGGCCGAAGCGCTCGTACACGTTCCGGAGCTGACCGAGGTACGCCAGCTCGTTCGGGCCCGCCACGTAGCACACCGTCGGCAGGACCGTGTCCTGAACAAGCGGGCGGAGCAGGACGCCGGGGCTGAAGCCGGCAGGTCGTTCAGCGGCTTCGCGCACGAAGTCGGCGGGCTGTTGGATCGGCCGGCGCGTGCCGTCGAGCCGGAACAGCGAGACGCCGTTCTGACCCGACGACTGGACCTGCGCGTGATAGCCGCGCGCCGCCAGATCCGCGCCGGCGGCAGCGGCCAGCTTCGCCGTCTGCCCCGGTGCGGACAGCTCGCGGGCAAACAGGTCGCCGACCAGCGGCTTCGCCGCCGGGTCCGACGCGTCGTACACCACCAGGCCGCGGTCACCCAGCACGCGTTCGAGGACGCGGCCGAACGCGTCGGCCATTCCGGTGCCCGGGGCGTAGGCGGCGCGAAGGTCGGCAAGGAGGCCGTCGCGGAATTCCGTCGGCGGGAGAATCTGTTCGAGCTCGGCGAGGACCGGAGCGATCTGCTCGTCCACCGTGATGGCCGAGACCGGCACCGGATCCCCGGGCGCGCGAGCGGGGAGGGCGACGGTTTTCGGCGCCATGTCGGCGTCGAGCACCGTACACGACCGGACTTCGTCCCAGTCGTGATCTTCCGATTCGATCCAGAAGACCGGCACGGCCGTGACGCCGTGCTCGCGTGTGATCTGCTCAGCGAGCTTGACGGCGGTCAGCGCCTTCAGAATCGTGTAAACCGGTCCGCCAAACAGCCCGGCCTGCTGCCCGGTGACAACGGCAACCGCGCGAGGGTCGGCGAGCTTCGCGCCCGCCGCAACGGCAGCTCCCGATGCGCCGCGACGCTGCTGTTGCGCCCGGACGACGGCGGCAAGCTCCGCGAGACGACGGGGATGCGCCTGCGTGCGGGCAATCGCTGCCGCCCACGCGGATTTTTCGGTCGGATCGCCGGAAAAAAACGGCGCGAGTCCGCTGAAGGCGTAGACGTAATCGGCGGCGAGCCGCTTGATGCCCGGCATCCGCCGAACGTCGACACCGAGCGGGGCAACACGCGTGGAACTTTCTACTTGCACGGCAAAATACTGTACACGATGTGCTACGATTACTGCGCCTTCCTTCATTACAGGAGTCTCGACTGCACACGGAAGCTGCCGGCTCCGCGCCGCCCGACGCCTTCGGTCCGTTTCGCGTGCTCCACCAGATCGGCAATGGTGCTTTGGGACCGGTTTTCCGCGCGTATGACCAGGAACGTGATCGACTCGTCGCCATCAAGCTTTTCCGTCTCGATCTTCCTCCCGAACGCGTCCACCAGCTCGTCGGCGAATTCGACAAGCTGATCGCGGCCGAACTGCAGCATCCGGTCATCGCCGCGCCGCGCGCGACGGGCATCGACGGCAACAGCGCCTACCTCGCGCAGGATTTTGCCGCAGCCGACTCACTGGACATCGTGATGCGCGAAAACGGCGCGGCCCCGGCCGCGCAGGCGCTTCGTGTGGCCGGCCAGCTTGCCGAGGCGCTCGACTATGCGGCCGATCGGCAGATCGTCCACGGCGCGCTTCACCCTCGCGACATCCTGCTCTCCGAAGAAGACATCCGCATCGTCGGGCTCGGCGTGGCGCGCGCGCTCGAACGGGCCGGCGTCACGGCGCCGGTGCGCCTGCCCTACGCCGCGCCAGAGCGGATCAATGAAGAAGGGTGGGATCGCAGCGCGGACGTCTTCAGCCTTGCGGCCATCGTCTACGAATTGCTGTGCGGCCGGCGAGTCTCCGGCACCGGAAGCGAAGCCGCTGAAGGCCTGACGGAGGTGCCGGGCGGCGACCTTGAATCCGTCCAGCGAGTGTTCGCGCTGGCGCTGGCGTCGGATCCCGCGTATCGCTTCGCGACGGCTACGGCGTTTACCGACGCGCTGAAGAGCGCGCTCGGCGTTGAAATGGTCCCCTCGGAAAGCGCGCCGAAGCCCAAGCCGAAACGGGCGCGCCCGAAGCTGCGCGTCGTGGCGCCCGAGCCGGAGCCCGCACCGAGCGAAGCCGAAGGGCCTGCCCTGAGCGAAGCCGAAGGAGCTGCCGTCGAAGAACCGGCGTTGCCGCTGCTCGAAGAACCACAAGAAGAGGTGGCTGCGCCGAGACGGCGGCGGAAAGTACCGGCGCCGACACCTGTGGCGATCGAGGCCATGGCCCCGCCCGCGGTGAGCGAGGTCGAAGAGCCGAGCCTGCCGCTCGTGCTGAGCGAACCCGAGCCGGTCGTGGAGCCCGAGCCAAATCCCGAACCCCAAATCCCAAATCCCATCTTTGTGCAGCCGCCACAGCAGCCTTCGTCCTCCGTGTGGCCAATTGGCGTGGCTGCGGTTCTCGGTATCGCCCTCGGATTCGGCGCCGGCTACACGGTCGCCATCCGCGACCGCGCCGTCGCGCCGGCCGCAGCCGTGACGACGACGCCGGCAACGCCAGTGCAGTCACAGCCGGCGGGCAAAGATTTCACGGAAGTTGCCGCTGCTTCCGTCGTCGAACAACCTGCGGTCGAGAAGACCGTCGCTGCACCCGCGCCGGAACCCGCCGCGCCCGTAGCGCCGGCTGCACCGGCCTTTGCAGGCAGAGTGCTCGTGCGGTCGACGCCGTCAGGCGCTCGCGTCATCGTCGACGGCAAGGATCGCGGTCAGACGCCGGCGACGATTGGCGATCTTGGCCGCGGCGAACATCGCGTGCGCGTGGTCCGCGACGGCTACACGACCGCCGAGCGGCGCGTCATGCTGTCGCCGTCGCAGCCGTCGCAGTCGCTCTCGGTGCCGCTGGCACGCGAGCCGCGCGCGCGTGCCGTGCCGGCCCGGCTTGCTTCGCCGAAGCCGGTCACGGCACCATCGGCGGAGGCGGGCGCCCTCGTCGTCGAATCGCGTCCCGAGGGAGCGGCCGTGCTCATCGACGGACGTGAGGCCGGCACGACGCCGCTGAGCCTCAGCGACGTCCCCGCAGGCAGCCACGCCGTGCGCATCGAGCGCGACGGCTACCGCATCTGGACGGCCGCCGTGAAGATCTCCGCGGGAGAGCAGAACCGCGTGACCGCGTCCTTGGAAAAGTAGTGCGGGCCTTCAGAGAAAAGTAGTGCAGGCCTTCAGAGAAAAGTAGTGCAGGCCTTCAGGCCAAAGTAGTGCAGGCCTTCAGGCCTGCTGATGCAGTGGAGAAGTCGGACCTTGGGTGATAAAGAAGCCATTCTCGCGCTCGAAGACGGCACGTGGTTCCGCGGCGTCGCCGCCGGCGCCAGCGGTGAAACCGGCGGCGAGGTCGTGTTCAACACGAGCATGACCGGGTACCAGGAAGTGCTGACGGATCCGTCCTACTCCGGACAAATCGTCACGATGACGTGCCCGGAAATCGGCAACTACGGCGTGTCGGACGAGGACGGCGAATCGCAGGCGCCGCACGTGGCGGGTTTCATCGTGCGCGAAGAGTCGCCGATTTCGAGCAACTGGCGCGCCGAAGGCACGCTGCGCGACTACCTCGTCAGGAACAAGATCGTCGCGATCGCCGACATCGACACGCGCGCGCTGACGCGAAAGCTGCGTTCGGGCGGTGTCATGCGCGGCGTCGTCATGACCGGCAGCCAGCTCGATCCGGACGCGCTCGTCGAGAAAGCGCGCGCCATTCCGAAGATGGAAGGCTCCGATCTCGTGCGCGGCGTGACGACTGCGAAGACG
>Ga0153915_10001310_pt1 | contig 22881 bp, 23 predicted proteins | sample Opewatmetagenome_2_FD_107003 | JGI IMG/M metagenome (GOLD analysis project Ga0153915, IMG submission 107003) | Freshwater wetland microbial communities from Ohio, USA - Open water 3 Core 3 Depth 3 metaG | ecosystem: Environmental > Aquatic > Freshwater > Wetlands | place: USA: Ohio, Lake Erie...
ACGTCGTGGCTGCGGCGCTCGGCAGCCTGCAGGACGAGCTGGCCGGCGATCACCATGACGTCGCGGTCGAGCGGCTCCGCCAGCAGCAGGCCCACTGATGCGGAGCGACGCGATGCGGGGAGCAGCGGCGCTTCTCGCCATCGCGGCGATCACGTGGGTTGACACGTCGTGGCTCCACGTATCGAACGCGACGACCGTTGCGCTGACGTTCCTCCTTGTCGTCCTGGTCGCGGCCGCGACGACGCGGCTGCGTGTCGCCGTCATTGTGTCGATCGCGGCGATGCTCTGCTTCAACTTCTTTTTCCTGCCGCCGGTCGGCACGCTGACGATTGCCGACCCCCAGAACTGGGTCGCGCTGTTCGTCTTTCTCGCCGTCAGTCTCGTCGCCAGCAATTTGTCGGCGGTCGCGCGGGCCCGCGCCACTGAAGCCACCGCGAGGCGCGACGAGCTCGGACGTCTATTCGATCTCAGTCGCGATGTGTTGCTCGTGACCGGCGGCGCTGAGGCGTTTGCCGTCCTGGCGCGATACATCGCGCGGCGGTTCGACATCGACTACGTGGGCATCTGCATCCCGCGCGGAGACGGCTGGGAGGTCGCCGATGCCGGGTCCGTGTCGTTGTCGCTGAACCACGCCGAGCTGACGGAGGCGTTCGCGGGCGTCGAGCATGCGCTCGAGTTCGATGCGCGCAAGCGCACGTACGCGGGCCATCGCGTGACGGCGGCCTCGTCGTATGCCGTGCATCTGGTGCCCCTCCGTCTCGGCACCAGGCCGATTGGCTTCCTGGCGGCGGCTGGAGCTCCCATTGAGCCCGGCACGCTTGACGCCATCGCCGGCGTGGCGGCGATCGCAATCGAGCGCGTCCAGTTCCTCGAAGAGCGCAAGAGCGCGGAGATCGCGCGGAAGAGCGAGGAGATGAAGTCGGCGCTGCTGGCGTCGCTTGGCCACGACTTGCGGACGCCTCTGACGGCGATACGGGTCGCGGCCACGAATCTGCAGGCGTCCTGGCTGACGGAGGCCGATCGCAGGGAGCAAAGCGAAATCGTCCTGACGGAGGTCGCGCGGCTGACTCGTCTGTTTCAGAACATCCTCGACATGGCCCGCATCGACGCCGGCGCCGTCGAGTCCACGCTGCAGTGGGTGCATCCGCAGGAAATCGTCGAAGCGGCGCGCGATCAAGTCGAACATTCGCTGCGGGATCATCCGCTGCTGATGAAAACGACCGCCCACGGCGTCGCGCGACTGGATCCACGACTGACGGCGGCGGCGCTCGGCCATTTGCTTGAGAACGCCGCCCAGTACTCCGAGGCGGGCGCGCCCATCGACGTCGTGACGTCGGTCGTGGGCGGAGAGCTGCTGATTCACGTGCGCGATTACGGTCCAGGGATCGCGGCGGCCGACATGCCGCAGCTCTTTCATCGCTTCTATCGCGGCGGACAGGCCGGACGGCACACGTCCGGCTCAGGCATGGGGCTGTCGATTGCGCGCGGTTTGCTCGCCGTGGAGGGCGCGCGCGTCTGGGCCGAACACGCGCAGGACGGCGGCGCAATCTTCAGCATCGCCGTGCCGGTCGAATGGAAGGAAGAAGCCACGGCATGACTCGCACCGCCCGGATTCTGCTGGTGGATGACGAAGTCTCGATACAGCGCGCGGTGGCGCCGCTGCTGCGGTCGCGCGGCTACGATGTCGAAGTGGCCGGTTCCGGAGCCGACGCCCTGAAGGCCGTCGGGCTGCGGACGCCGGATCTGATCGTGCTTGATCTCGGCCTGCCCGACCTCGAAGGCGCGGAAGTGTGCCGCCGCGTCCGGGCGACGTCGGCGCTGCCCATCATTGTCTTGAGCGCGCGGGGCGCAGACGCCGACAAGGTCGCGGCGCTCGATCTCGGCGCCGACGACTACGTGACGAAGCCGTTCAGTCCCGAGGAGCTGCTGGCGCGGATCCGCGTCGCGTTGCGCCGGGCGTTCTCCGAAGATCAGGCCGAGTCAGGCCGATCGGAGTTCGGCGATCTCACGATCGACTACGACCGCCGGCGCGTTGTCCGGAAGGGCGAGGACATCCGGCTCACGCCGAAGGAATTCGAGCTGCTGTCGCTGCTTGCCCGCAACGCGGATCGGGTGCTCACGCATCGGACGATCCTCAAAGCGATCTGGGGGCCGAACGCCGTCGATCAGCCCGAGCATCTGTGGGTGCTGGTGGGGCAGCTGCGGAAGAAGATCGAGGTCGATCCGTCCCACCCGCGCTATCTCGTCAGCGAGCCGTGGGTCGGGTACCGCCTGGCGACCGATGCCTCGCCAGAGACTTCAGGTACTTCTTAGCCGGTTTTAGGGCCGCCCTTAGCCTCCGTCCGCTACGGTGGAAGCATGGACTGGTTGCTCATCACCACATGCGTGGCGTTCTTCGCGCTCTGCGCTGCGTGCGCCATCGAGGTTAACCGTCGAGAGGGACGACCTGAATAGCGGCGTCTTTCACGTCGGAAAGAAACCGGTTCAGCGTCGATCCCTTCCACAGCACTTCGAGGCGCGTCCGCGCACTCTGGCCGAAGATGACGTGCGTGATGCCTTCGCGCTGGGCAAAGGCGATGAGGCCGTCGGCAGGACGATCGGCCTTCACCCGGACGACGGTCGCGCCCAGGCTCTCCGCAAGCCGGATGTTCTGCTTCAGCGCGTCTGAGTCGTCGGGCTTGATCCTGTCGGGCCGTTCCTGCGGCGTCTCGACGTAAACGGCGTACCATTTCGCGCCCAGCCGTCCCGCGATGCGCGCACCCGTACGGAGGACGCGCGGCGCGAGCGCATTCGAGCTCATGCACACCATCACGCGTTCAGGGATGAGCGCCGGCTCCAGACCTTCGCGCGTGCGATAGCTTGCCGCCTTCTCGCCGACTTCGTCCGCCACGGCGCGAAGCGCCAGCTCGCGAAGCATCGACAGATTGCCCTTGCGGAAGAAGTTGCTGAGCGCCTGCTCGACTTTCTCGGGTTTGTAGATGTAGCCCTGACGCAGCCGGTTGCGCAGCTCCTCGACAGTGACGTCCACGTTGACGACTTCGTCGGCGCGATCGAGAAACGTGTCGGGAACGGTCTCGCGCACGCGGACGCCGGTGACGCGCGCGACCGCGTCGTTGAGCGTCTCGAGGTGCTGGATGTTGACGGCGGTCAGCACGTGGATGCCGGCGTTCAGCAGGTCGAGCACGTCCTCGTAGCGCTTCTCGTGTCTGCTGCCGGGGACGTTGGTATGCGCCAGCTCGTCCACGACGCAGACCTGCGGCTTGCGCGCGATGATCGCCGCCACGTCCATTTCCTTCATCGTCACGCCGCGGTACTCGACGGAGCGTAGCGGCACGGCCTCGAGATCTTTCAGCTGCGCTTCGGTGTTCGCGCGTCCGTAGGTCTCGATGACGCCGATGACGACGTCCAGGCCGCGGCCGCGCAGCGCGTGCGCTTCCTGGAGCATCGTGTACGTCTTGCCGACGCCCGGCGCGGCGCCGATGTAGATGCGCAGGCGCGCGCGGTCATCTTCCTTGAGGCGGGCGAGCAGGGCGTCGGCGGACGGGCTCATTTCTTCATCGGGTGGCGATCGTCGAGCGCCAGGTTGAGCTGCAGCACGTTCACGCGCGGCTCGCCCAGGAATCCGAGCTGGCGGCCCTGGGTGAACTCGTCCACGAGTTGCTTCACATCCGTCTCTGACATCCCGCGCTCCTTTGCGACGCGCGGGACCTGGAACGCCGCGGCCGCCGGAGAGATGTGCGGATCGAGCCCGGACGCAGAGGACGTCACGAGGTCCACCGGCACGGGCGTTCCGGGATTCTCCTCTTGCGCGTCAGAGACCGCTCGCTTCACGGCGTCGATCAGTTTCCTGTTGGTGGGCCCGAGGTTGGTGCCGCCGGAATTCGCGGCATCGTAGCCCATGCCGGCGGCCGACGGCCGTGACCGGAAGTATCCAGGTGACGAAAACGCCTGGCCGATGATCGCCGACCCGACGATCTGACCGTTGCGTTCGATGAGCTGACCGTTCGCCTTCGCCGGAAAGAGCACCTGCGCCAGTCCGGTCACGGCAAGCGGGTAGCCGATGCCCAGCAGGACCGTCGTGACGACGGTCATCAGAATCGCGACGATGAAATTGCGCCCGAGGTTCATGGGAGTGCTCCTACGCCAGCCGCAGCGTCGTGATGATGACGTCGATGACCTTGATGCCGATGAACGGGATGATGACGCCGCCGACGCCGTAGATGAGCAGGTTGCGGCGGAGCAGCGGCCCCGCCGCCAGTGCGCGATAGGCCACGCCCTTGAGCGCCAGCGGCACGAGCGCGACGATGATGAGCGCGTTGAAGATGACGGCGGACAGAATCGCCGACTCCGGCGTCTTGAGCTGCATGATGTTGAGCGCCATCAGCACCGGGAAGGCGCCGGCGAACATCGCCGGGATGATGGCGAAATACTTCGCCACGTCGTTCGAGATCGAGAACGTCGTCAACGCCCCGCGCGTCATCAGGAGCTGCTTGCCGATCTCCACGATGTCGATCAGCTTGGTCGGGCTCGAGTCGAGATCGACCATGTTGCCGGCTTCCTTCGCCGCCTGCGTGCCGGTGTTCATCGCGACGCCGACGTCGGCCTGCGCCAGCGCGGGCGCGTCGTTGGTGCCGTCGCCGGTCATCGCGACGAGCTTGCCGTCCTGCTGTTCCTTCTTGATCAGCGTCATCTTGTCTTCGGGCGTCGCCTGCGCCAGGAAGTCGTCCACGCCGGCTTCCTCGGCGATCGACGCCGCGGTCAGGGGATTATCGCCCGTGATCATCACCGTCGTGATGCCCATCGCCCGCAGGTCGGCGAAGCGCTCCCTGATGCCGCCCTTGACGATGTCCTTGAGATGAATGACGCCGAGGGCCCGCGACTTCTCGGCGACGACGAGCGGCGTTCCTCCCGCTCGCGCGATCCCGTCCACGATCTTCCGCAGCTCCGGCGGGGGCGTGCCGCCGCCGGCGGCGACGTACCGTTCGATGGCGTCCGCGGCGCCTTTGCGGACCTCGCGGCCGTCGAGATCGACGCCCGACATGCGCGTCTGCGCCGTGAACGGGATGAACGCCGCGTTCTTATCCGACAGCTCGCGTCCGCGGATGCCGTATTTCTCCTTGGCGAGTACGACGATCGACCGGCCTTCGGGCGTGTCGTCGGCGAGCGACGAGAGCTGTGCGGCGTCCGCGAGGTCCTGCTCGACGACGCCCGGCAGGACGACGAACTCGGTCGCCTGGCGGTTGCCGAACGTAATCGTGCCGGTCTTGTCGAGCAGCAGCGTGTGCACGTCGCCGGCGGCTTCGACGGCGCGGCCCGACATCGCAAGCACGTTGCGCTGCACCAGACGGTCCATCCCGGCGATGCCGATCGCCGACAGCAGCCCGCCTATCGTCGTCGGGATCAGGCAGACGAGCAGCGAGACCAGGACAAACACCGACTGGGACGCGCCGGAGTAGATCGCGAACGGCTGCAGCGTGACGACGGCGAGGAGAAAGATGATCGTCAACCCCGCCAGCAGGATGTTGAGCGCGATCTCGTTCGGCGTCTTCTGGCGCTCGGCGCCCTCGACGAGCGCGATCATGCGATCGAGGAAGCTGTGGCCGGGGTCGGCGGTGATGCGGACCTTGATCCAGTCTGACAGCACGCGCGTGCCGCCCGTGACGGCCGATCGATCGCCGCCCGATTCGCGAATCACCGGCGCCGACTCGCCGGTGATCGCCGACTCGTCCACCGACGCGACGCCGTCGATGATCTCGCCGTCGCCGGGGATGAACTCGCCGGCGCTCACCAGCACGACGTCGCCCTTCTTCAGCTTCTGGGCCGGAATCGTCTCGGTCCGCCCGCCGTTGATGACGAGGTTGGCCGTGGTTTCCGTGCGCGCCTTGCGCAGCGTCTCGGCCTGCGCCTTGCCGCGGCCTTCCGCCATCGCTTCCGCGAAGTTGGCGAACAGCACCGTCAGCCAGAGCCAGAACGTGATCTGAAACTCGAAGCCGAGGTGGCCGCGGCCCGCGACGGCGTCGCGAATCATGTCCACGGTCGTCAGCAGGCTGCCGACCTCGACGACGAACATCACGGGATTCTTCGCCATCGTCCGCGGATGGAGCTTCCTGAACGAATCGCGGATCGCCGCGCCGACGATGGCGGGGTCCCAGATGGAAATTGTCTTTGCGTGAGCCATTAGAACACCTGACCCTTGGCCATCAGAAGATGCTCGACGATGGGCCCGAGGCTGAGGGCCGGGAAGAACGTCAGCGCGCCGACGATGACGATGACGCTCACGAGCAATGCGGTGAACAGCGGCGTCGTGACCGGGAACGTGCCGAGCGACGGAGGCACGCGCTTCTTGCGGCCGAGGCTGCCGGCGACGGCAAGCATCGGGATGATCATGAAGAACCGGCCGAACAGCATGTTGACGCCGAGCGTCGAGTTGTACCACTTCGTATTCGCGTTCAGCCCGCCGAAGGCCGAGCCGTTGTTGGCCGCGCCGGACGTGAACGCGTAGATCACTTCGGACAGGCCGTGCGGACCCGGATTGAGGATGCTCGGGAGGCCGAACGTTGGCGCCACCACCGAGATCGCCGTGAACGTCAGAATCAGCAGGGGAAAGATGAGCACGACCAGCATGGCCATCTGCACGTCGTACGCGTTCACCTTCTTGCCGAGATACTCGGGCGTGCGTCCGACCATGAGGCCCGCGATGAACACGGCGAGGATGACGTAGATGAGGACGCCGTACATCCCGGCGCCGACGCCGCCGAAGACCACTTCGCTCAACATCATGTTGATGAGTGGCACCATGCCGCCGAGCGGGGTGTACGAGTCGTGCCAGCCGTTGATGGCGCCGCAACTCGCGTCGGTCGTCGCCGTGGCGAACAGCGTCGAGTTCGCGATGCCGAACCGGACCTCCTTGCCCTCCATGTTGCCGCCTGGCGACCGGGCCGTGACGCGCTGATCCGCGCCGGCCGTGGTCAGCAGCGGGTTGCCGCGCGATTCCGCCCAGTACGCCGTTGTGACGCCGGCGAAGAAGAGGAACATCATCGCCGCCCAGACGGCCCAGCCGTGCCCGCGCGAGCCGGTGATGTCGCCGAGTGTGAATGTCAGGCCGGCGGAGATCGCGAAGATCGCGAACATCGCGATGAAGTTGCTAACGGGCGTCGGGTTCTCGAACGGATGCGAGCTGTTGGCGTTCATGAAGCCGCCGCCATTGGTCCCGAACTGCTTGATCGCCTCCTGCGACGCGACCGGCCCCTGCGCGATCGTCTGATCTTTCATCGCCTGTGAATCGATCGGCGCCACCTTGTCGTAGGGCCGGAGATTCTGAACCACGCCTTGCGACATGAGCGCGAGCGCCGCGACCACGCAGATCGGGACGAGGATCCAGAGGGAGCCGCGCACCAGGTCGACCCAGAAGTTGCCGAGGGCGTCTTTCTCTTTCTGCGCGATGCCACGAATGAATGCGATGGCGAGGGCCATGCCGACCGCGGCCGACACGAAGTTGTGGTACGCGAGCCCCGCCATCTGCGTGAGGTAGCTCATCGTCGTCTCGCCGCCGTACGACTGCCAGTTCGTGTTGGTCGTGAAGGATGCGGCGGTGTTGAAGGCAACGTCCGGCGCGACGTTCGCCATGCCCTGCGGATTCCACGGCAGCCACGCCTGGATGCGCTGGATCAGATAGAGGACCAGCATCGACACGACGCTGAAGATCAGCATCGCGGCGGCGTACTCGGTCCATCGCATTTCGCGGCGTTCGTCGACGCCGGTGAGCCGGTAGATCAGCCGCTCGAGCGGGCGGAAGACCGGGTCGAGAAACGTGCGCTCACGGTTGTAGACGCGCGTCATGAAGCGGCCGAGCGGCGGCGTCACGAGAAAGATCGCGAGCGCGAAGAAGGCGATTTGCAACCAGCCGTTGAGAGTCATTTCCTAGAACTTTTCCGGCTTGAGCATCGCGTAGGTCAGGTACGCGAGCAGCGCAAGACTGAGCAGGAGTCCGACGACGGAGTCGAAAGTCATGGGGACCTCGGTTACTGGAGCCGATCGCAGGCCTTCACGTAGGCCAGGCTCAGGATGAAGAACGCGATCGTGGCGGCGACGAAGATGACATCGAGCATGGCGCTCACCTCACTGGCATCCGACGAAGACGACGCGGCGGCCGGCGCGTCGCAGTCTTGCCGCTATCCGCTCCTCGGCGGTCGGCCACCACCAGCGAGATGGGCCGCCGACGATGATGGTGCCGTCTGACGGCGTCAGCAGCGTCGCTGCTTCCGTCGCGCTTGACGACACGCCGACCCGCACGCGCACCGGCTGGCCGACGTCGCGCGCGAGCTCTTCGTATCGCGCGACGAGCCAGTTCGCGTCGCGGCTGTCCGGGCCTTTCGAGATCAGCAGCAGGACCGGCGAGCCGGACTGTTCAGCGATCGGCTTGGCGGCGGCAAGGGCGGCCTTCGTTCCAGCCACGGTTGTTGCGAGGACGCTGATCGTTGCGCTCATACGAACAGCCTAGAAAGTCCGCATTAAGGCGCGCCGCAAAAGTGCCTAAGAAGCTGCTGAAAACCCCTGTTGTGGTTCGAACGCAAGGGGAGTGCCCACTTCAGGCGGTGCCGGGAATCCGCCAACGTAGACTGGCCGTCCGCCAATGGTTATGAGCCGGAACGTCAAACGAATTGGATTCGCCGTTTCGCTCGCGCTCGGCCTGTTGTGCCTCTATGTCGCCGCACGCTCGAGCTGATCGGCATCAGGGCGGGTGGCGTCGCTGCTGACAGGCGTTCCCGACCGGACCCGGCGCGATCGCGACGCCTGATCGATCGCTGCGAGTGCAGGTGATCGCTGGTGGCCGACACGCGAGGACGGCCTGAGGGCGTCGCTCGCGCGTGACGGCTACAAGGTGCTCTTCGCCTGTCAGTAGCCGCGACCTGATATACTTTTCAGGCAATTTTGCCTGAGATCGAGATTCCGAATCGCGCGTTGTTCAAGGCGTCCGAGGTCTGCGATCTCGTGAAGCTGCAGCCGTACGTGCTGCGCTCATGGGAGGCCGAGTTTCCGGGGCTGGGCGTGGCGAAGGCGGCGGGCAGTCCGCGCGTCTACCGGCGGGTTGACGTGGAGCAGGTCGCGCGCATCAAGCACCTGCTGCTCGTCGAAGGGCTCACGCTGGCGGGCGCGCGACGGAAGCTCGAAGAAGAAGCGATGCCGGTGCTCGCCGATGAGCCGCAGATCGACGAACTGCTCGGCCGCAACGCACGTGAGCGGCTGACGGCGATCAAGCAGGGGCTGCGGTCGATCCTCGATCTGCTGGGCTCGAAGGGCGACACGCGGGAGTTCAGATTGTCGGCGCCCGCGGCGCCGCCGAGGAATCGAGCCGCAACGGCCGCTCGTGGCAAAGCGGCACGGCGCAAGCCGGCGCCCACGCGACCTCGCCGCCGCAACTGATCTAAGATCTATCTCTGCACTCGACGTCGGGACGTAGCGAAGCCTGGTTATCGCGCTTGACTGGGGGTCAAGAGATCGGGAGTTCGAATCTCCCCGTCCCGACCATTTTTAGTCCTTGGTCCTTTGTTCTTAGTTCTTGGTCCGAGGTTCTCAGTTCTTACTTCTCACTTCTTACTTCTCTTCTTACTGCGCCCCTGCGTCAGTGTTCTCTGATGCCCGTATAGCCTCGCTTGGCGAGGGCGTTCTGCAGCGCGTGCAGGCTCTCCTCACAGCTCACCGTGAGCTTCCGCTTCTGGTCGAGCGACAACGCCAGCGAGCGCACGTTGGTGTTGCGGCGCGAGAGCGCGATGATCTGCGCGTTGAGCTCGATGAACCTGTTCAGCACCGCGGTTGCGGCGTCGAGTTTCGACGCTGACGCCGGCGATGCCAACGCGCGCAGCGCCTGAATGGCCTTGCGCGCCGCCGTGCCCGAGGTCGACATCTGCGTCTCCATCCGCGTCATCACGGCCTCGTCGGCGTCGGCGATGTGAGGCGCCTGCAGCACCTGAATTTCGCGGACCGTGGTGATGGCCTCGGCGACGAGCGCTTCGACGCGCCACGCAGTGGCCGGCGCCGCCGGCGCGACAGCCTTCAGCGCGTCGCGAAACGCGTTCGCGGCGTCCTGCGCGGGGCCGAAGGCCAGCCGCTGTGCCTTGAGATTCGTGTTCTCCACGGCGAGATCGAGGATGCGCCGATCGAGGGCGCGATATTCGCTGAATCTGCTGGTGAACTCCGAAAGCAGCCGCGTTTCGTCCGAGTAGCCGAGCTCCTGGAGGATCGGCGCGAGCGCGTCGATGTCCTTCTGCGCGGCGGCCGTCGCCTGTTCGGCTTCGCGGGCAAACTCCACAGATGTTTCGTCCGTGTCAGCCATCACCGCGCGGTTCGCGGCATCGGCGGTCCTCGTAAACTGGACGAGCAGATCGGCAGCGAGCTGGCGTGCCTCGGAGACCTTCGCGAGCGTGGCGTTCACGTCGCCACAACCGGTGGCGAGGACAACCCCAAGGGCCACAATGACGCGCCGGACCATCACGCCTTCGCCAGCACCATGCCGAAGCCCTGCGACCGCGGGCTGACGCCGAGCAGCCGGACGCCGTTCATCAGGCCGTGCGGTGTCGACGACACGACCGGCACTTTGATCTCGTTCTCGAGCGGCACGATCAGATCGAGCGTTCTCAGCGCGCCGCACGACATCACGAGCGCGTCCGCGCGTTGTGAATTCGCGTACGCCTCCATGCCGAGTTTGTGCAGGATGGGCCCGGTTGCCGCGCCTTCAGGAATCCGCTCGAAGCCAAGCCCCTTCGCGGACGTGACCTCGAAGCCGTACTCCTCGAGAAAGATCTTCAGCCGGGCCGTGACGACGTCGGTGTACGCCGTGGCGAGGGCCACGCGTTTGGCGCCCGCGACTTTCAACCCGTCGACGAGGCCGTTGCTCTGCGTGGTCGCGGGACAACCCGTGAGGCTGGTGACCTTCTGCACGAGCTCTTCGTTGAATTTCCGGCCCTTGTAAAACGTCAGCGACGATCCGAAGACCGAGATGACCTGCGCGCCCTGCTTCGCCAGTTCCTCGGCCGCGGGCAGGACGCGCGGGATGGCCTCGTCGTAGCCTTCGAGCGTCATGCCGCCGGGAAGGCCGACACCGCCCGAGAGAAACTCCACGCCTTTGGGATACAGACGCCGGGCGTCCGGAGGAATCGGATAGTTGAGCGGGGGAAAAATCAGGCCGAGCGCAGGGTCGCCGGCGGCTCCGAGCAGGCGAGTCCCGAGCGCCGCGTACGCGGTCGCAACGGCTCCGGTCTTGAGAAAATCACGGCGTGAACCCGTCATGTCGCCTCCTGTGGGACGGCGGCATTGTACGGCATCGCGACACATCTGCTCCATCAGATGGGACAGCGGGTCGAATCGATTTCCGCACGCTTCTGCATGAACACCCTGACCCATTCGTCGACGCTCGCCGGAGGCAGCGAGCTGTTCGGTCTGCGGCTGCGCCGCTCGACGTGCCCGATTTCAAACAGATCGCGAAGCTGCCTCTCGCTGAGCTGATCGATCAGGCCGGCGAAAAACGCACGCCCGGCTTCATTGATCCGTGGATCGCCAAGCGTGCCGGTGTTCGACTTGACGAGGTAGCCGATGCACGCCGCCTTGTCTCTCCAGATCGGCGTCGTCGACCACCCCTCGAAGTTCACGCTGCCCGGGGCATTGCGGTTGAGGTAGTTTGACTGGCCGAACGTCAGTCCGACGTCGTGCACGACCAGAAACGGCTTCCTGCACCGGCGGTCATCCTTCAATCCGCCGGGCAGGCAATACAGCCGCTGCTGTGCGGCTTTGTTGTCCGTGTGCTGGATAAAGACGGCAAGCAGTTTCAGCGCGTCTCGTTGATGCCGCGGTGCGCCGCCGCGGGTGTCGTCGACCTCGTCGAGCTCGGTCCAGCTCCAGCCTTCCTGATCGGCTTTCATCTCGTGGCCGGGCGGCTTGCGTTCGATCGCGGCGACGTCGAAGACGTGTGAGCCTTTGACCTGCTCACGCTTGTTCCAGGGATCGTCGGAACAGCCGTGGCAGACGACGCGGACCGGATACACCGCGTCTGCGCCGAACCCCAGCGCCCACAGCAGGCGGGTGCCGAGCACGCTGCCCTCGACTTCGCCGTTGTCGTTGCCGTACCGCACCTTGACGACGTCGCCGTCGCGGAGCTTGCAGTTGAACTTCTTCGAGCTGCCGGTCGGCTTCGACTTGACGAAGTCGCACTCGACGAGCTCATCGGGACCAAACGCACCAGGTATCTGCGGACCCATCCGCAGATCCAACTCCCGGACCGTTCTTGGAGTCCAAACTTGTGCGGCCCGGAGAAACTCCGCCCGTCTCTCTGGCGACAACTTTCTGTCGTCGGCTTGCGGATGAGCCACGAACGCAAGAGCTATGAATACGGCGACCACGCGGCCGGTCATGTGTTCATGAGCCGTGCAAGACGCACTCCGCTGATGTGTTCTGGAAGAGAAGAAATCTCACAAGGGAGCAGTCACGAATGAATTCGCATGGGAAGCTCGTCGGTCGTCTTGCGGCTCCGCTTGCGCTGACGTTGGCGCTGGGCCTGTCTGTCTCGGCGGCATCGCCTGGTGCGGCAGCCGCTCTGGCAGGCGTCCACATCGATAACTTCGGTAAAGTCGACGACGAGTACTATCGCGGAGCGCAGCCGCACGGGCGCGAGTACGCCGAGCTCGCGACGCTTGGCGTCAAGACCGTCATCGATCTGACTCGCGATGGGAGACGCGACGAAGAGGGAATCGTCGAGCACTCGGGGATGGCGTTCGTCCGCATTCCTTTGACCACCTCGGACCGTCCGTCAGACGTGGCGGTGACGCAGTTCCTGTCGATCGTCAACGACCCCGCCCGCCAGCCCGTGTATGTGCATTGCCAGGGAGGGCAGCACCGCACGGGAGTGATGACGGCGGTATATCGGATGACGAAGTACGGCTGGACCGAAGACAGGGCGTACGACGAGATGAAGCAATACAAGTTCGAGACGCTGTTCGGTCATCCCGAACTGCGGCACTTCGTGCACGATTTCTACTCGAAGCTACGAGTCGCCCTGTGATCGTCCGCGCAGTGCCTTGACGGCACTGCGCTTTTTCTTGGTGTCGAGCCGCTTCTCGCGCGACGCCCGGCTGGGCTTCGTGGCCCGGCGTCGAATCGGCCTCTTCGCCGCACGTCGAACCATCTCGATGAGGCGCTCGCGCGCAGCCTCGCGGTTGCGCTCCTGCGAGCGAAACTCACGGCTGTCAATCAGCACAGTGCCGTCCGCGCCGACGCGATGTCCAGCCAGCGCACGCAACCGCTCTTTCACGTCGCCGGGGAGCGTCGAGCGCGGCAGATCGAAGCGAAGTTCGACCGCGGTCGCGACCTTGTTGACGTTCTGCCCGCCAGGCCCGGATGCGCGGACAAAACGCTCGGTCAGATCGTTCTCGTCAATCGCGATCCCCGGGGCAATCTGAATCAGCGCCACGGTCTACTCGTAAAAGGCGGGCGCCTTGTTCAGTTTCGTATGCGCGGCAAGGTCGTGCTGGATCCAGAGCTGCGCGCCGGCCTTCTGCATGAAGACATCCAGTGCGCCGCGCGATGCCGCCGTCTGTTTCGGATCGACGTCGAACGTCGGCACGCGATTGAGCTTCCGTTCCTCGGGGTAGTGATAGAGGTCGCCCGAGATCACCAGCGGGCCGGTCTTCGCGAGCTTCACGAACAGCACCTGATGGCCGGGCGTGTGACCCGGCGTCAGCTTCAGGACGACAGTGCAGTCGCCGAAGACGTCGTAGTCGTCCGTCTTGATAATCGTCGTCTTGCTCGTCTTGAGCGCGGAGTACGTCTCCGGGCGCGTCAAATCGTTCGGCTTGTCCGGAAACATGATGTCGCGCTCGACCTGCCGCACGAGCCAGGTCGAGCCGGCAAACATGTTGGCGTTGCCGGTGTGGTCGTAGTGATAGTGCGAGAGCGCCAGGTAGTTGATGTCACGCGGCGAATACCCCGTCTGCGCAAGCTGCGACGCGAGCTTCCGCGACGTCGTCACGAAGCGCTCGTTGCCGTTCGGAAGGACGATCCGGTATCGCGTCAGCGTGCCCTCGGCCGTCAGCTCCTTGTCAGGCAGCGCGGCCGCGTCCCACATCAGCGTGCCCTTCGGGTGAACGATGAAGTAGGCGGCAATCGACATGTCGGCGACGGCCATCTCTTCGCGCTTCAGGCTGAACCTGGCCGGGTCGCCGCCATCGAGCTTCCCGCCGTCGAAGACGTAGACGCGGACGGATTTCGGCGGAGCAGGAGCGGCCATCGCAAGGGCGGCCATGGCGGCAAGCGCTATGAGGACCTTCATACACGCGCATCTTACCGCGTTGCCCTTCTGTAGTGTCCGCCTTTAAGCGGACATCGGGTAAACTCCGCGCATGAAAAACCGACTTTGCGTGCTTGTCGTGAGTGTCCTCGCCGTCGCGGCCGCTGCGTGTCAGCGGACGCCGCCCGAACGGCAGGCAATCCTCGACGCCGCCGACGCGATGGGCGGGCGGCAGAAGGTGCTCGACGTCAGGACGCTGACGGTTGAAGGCGAGGGCGACGCGCCCAACGTCGGGCAGAACACGATGCCTGACGGCGAGTTGCCGAACTGGAAGGTCACCGAGTTCAAACGGACGATCGACCTGCCGAATCACCGCATGCGCATGCAGCAGGTCCGCGTGGCGCAGTTCCTGTTCGCCAACGCCAATACGCAGCGCCAGGATCAGGGCCTCGACGGCGACGTCGCATTCAACGTCGGGCCCGACGGCGCGGCGATGCGGGCGTCGGAGAGCGCGATGAAGGATCGGCGGATGGAGATGCTGCAGCATCCGCTCGTCATCGTGCGCGCGGCGCTCGAAGATCCCGCTACGAAGCTGAGCGGGCTTCGCGCCTCCGGAAATCAGCAGATCGTCGAAGTGGACACAGGGAAGGGCGAACACATCACGCTGGCGATCGATGCGACGACAAAGCTGCCGAGCCGCGTCACGTCGATGAGCGACAGCGCCAACCTGGGCGACGTGGCGATCGACACGGCGTTTGCGGACTACGAGACGGTCGGCGGCATCAAGCTGCCGAAGCGGATCACGACGAAGATCGACAGGTTCCCGCAATTCGATTTGCGGATCTCGAAGAACACGATCGACGCAGACGCCGGGACCATCGCGGCGCCGGACAACGTCAAAAGCGCTGCCGTTCCGCCGAACGCCGCGCCGATTGTCGTGACCGCCGAGCCGGTGGCGAAGGGGATCTGGTGGCTGGCGGGCTCGGGTAACCATCGCAGCGTCGTCTTCGAGTTCGACGACCACCTGGTGCTGTACGAGGTGCCGCTCAACGAGGCGCGATCGAAAGCCGTCATCGACAAGGCGCGGTCGCTGTCGCCCAAGCCGCTCACGCACGTGATCGTCTCGCACCATCATTTCGATCATTCCGGCGGCATCCGCGTCGCGGTTGCCGAAGGATTGACGGTCATTACTTATAAGGACAACGTTCCGTTCTTCAAAGACCTGCTTGCACGGAAGCACTCCATCGTCGAAGACGAGCTGGCGAAGAAGCCGCAGGCGTTCAAAGTGGAGCCGGTGGACGATGCGATGACGCTGAAGGACAAGTCGATGGAAGTGCAGCTCTATCACCTGAAGGACAACCCGCGTGAAGGGACGAACCTCTTCGCGTACGTGCCGAAAGACAGGATCCTGGTCCAGGCCGATCTCTACGACTCCACGTGGCAGTTCCACCACTGGGGCGAGAACGTCATCACGAACATCGAGCAGATCCGGAAGCTGAAAGTGGACAAGCAGGTGCCTGTCCACGGCGCCATCGAGCCTTACGCGGTGATGGTGAAGAAGATTCGCAGCGCGCCGAAAGAGTGAAGACGTTCGAACACGAGTGGATTCTCGACGCGTTTGTTGAGCACCGGACCTTCTTCACCAAGAGAATGTTCGGTGGGCTTGCCGCGTACCTCTTCGAGCGTCTGATGCTGGTGCTCGTTGAGCCGACGAAGTCCGGCCGCTGGAAGTGGCACGGGGTTCTGGTGTGCACGGATCACGCACATCACGCGTCCATTCAAGCCGAGTTCCCGGCGTTGAGGCCGCATGAGATTCTGCGAAAGTGGCTGTTCATCGCGTCGGCCCACGACGACTTCGAATCCACGATGGAAGCCGTGGCGAAGCGTATGGCAAGGGATGACCCGCGCTTCGGCATCCAGCCGGGGAGTCCGAAGCGAAGGAAGCGGAAGAAGCCCGCGCAGCGGTGAGGCTGTTCGCGGGCTGCTGAACGCGACGCGCCGGCAGTCGGGCTCCGCTCGTTGCGCTTTCGCAACGCGCGACGACTATCAGCGGATTCGAACGCAGGCCGTACGTGGCATGCGCCGCCTGCGCTGATTCGCACGACACGGATCACGGTCGCGGAAGTCGTCGCGCAATCTCGCTGCGCCCGACATGCATGCGATCACGTCATCGGCGCGTCGCGACGGCATCCGCGCCCAGCCTCACCACTGCGCTGACGCTATTCGATTGGTAATACCGCTGTTAGGCAGCGGCCGCCTTGAGCTCTGTCATTCGAAACAGCGAGTGGAGTGTGATATCGGCTTTCGCAAGCATGGCAGCCCCACCGGCCTCGCGGTCGATCACGCACACCGCATCCGAAACGATGGCCCCGAGGTTGCGCAAGGCGCCTGCTGATTCAATCAACTGGCCTCCCGACGTCACGACATCCTCAACAAGCAACAGAGTCTGGCCGGAGATGGCCCGGCCCTCGGCAATCTGACACGTTCCGTACGGTTTGGCTGCCTTTCTCACGAACACCGCCGGAAGCCCCGTCATCTGGGAAAGCACCGTAGCGATCGGAATACCACCGAGCTCGAGCCCGGCCAACACCTGCGTCTGGGCTGGAACCAAAGCCTTGAGTGCGAGCGCAATAGCGCTGAGAAGTGAGGGGTCGCTCTCAAATCGATACTTGTCGAAGTACTCACTTGAGAGGGCCCCGGACCGAAGCCGGAAATCGCCCTTCAAGTGAGATGTTCGAAATATGGCGGCAGCCAGCTCGTGTCGTTCCATTGTGTTTGCTCGAATTCGCTGCCTAACTATGTAGGCCGACCGGCATATCTCAGCCGACGCTGCGACGCTCGCAGCATAACGTCAAATCAGCCCCGCCAAGAATATCTCGTAAGCTCAGGCCGACCTGCATATCGCGGCCACGCGGGCGGATGACGAGTAGTTGCGCGGCTGGCCGGCGTCGCTCGCAGGCGATCCGTCACGACGCGACCGGCTGCAAATAGCTACTGAAAGGGTCGCCCTACAGGAAGCTACCGCGCCAGCTTAATGGGGATCTCAGCGGCGTAGAGCATTGTGCGGTCGTTGTCGCGCGCCGCCCATTTGAGCAGCGTCGCCGTGCTCGGCTGGACTTTCGCGTCGAAGACGGTCTTGCCATTCGCCGTCACCTTGATTGGCTGCGACAGATCGAACGCGTCCGTCGAGACGAGCAGCGTGAACTCCGTGACGCCGCGCGAGACGGCCTCGACGGCATTCCCGGTCCGCGTCAGGTCCACGCGGCCCGAGCGCTGACGGTGCTCGAAGAGCGGCACGGCCATGATCTCGATCGGGCTGTACTCGTTTGCGTCCGGCAGGTTCCTGACGTCGCTCGACGTCGAGCCGAGCTTGTCGATCACGAGCCAGTGCGCGCGGTTGTGCGCGAGGTCGGCGGTTTCCCACGTCAGCCGCGTCGGCGACGGCGTGCGCGGATGCTCCGTGACAAAGCGCTCGTACGTGTCCTTCACATCCGGCCACCACGCGGTGTTGTGCTCGCCGAGCGGCTGCGGGTGGTAGTCAATCGCGACACCGGACTTCTTCAGGTGCAGCACGTACGGTTCGACGGCGACGATCGGATACAGTCGATCGCGGCCGCCGTTGATGACGTACAGCGGCTTGTTGCGCAGGTTGTTGGGGTACAGCGGCGCGCGAATCCCCGTGTCCGGATTCGCGAGCACCATGATGAAGCCGTTGAGCGGGAGGAAACTCGCAAACGGCGTGGTGTCTTCCATCGCGACGTAATACAGGCCTGTCGCGCCATCGGAGACGCCGGAGACGGCGACGCGGTTTTCATCGATGTTGTACGTGCGCTTGAGCGAGTCGACGATGGTCTCCATGTTGAGGACCTGGTCTTCGCTCCACCATGGCGCCTCGGTCCACCCGTACGGCAGGACATAGAACTGCTCGGTCGCGCCGGCCAGATTGCCGATGTCACCCGAGTTGCGCGGCTGGTTCGTCGACCGGCCCATCACGCCGCCGTGCAGTTGGAATCGCACCTGATAACGCTTCGCCGGGTCGTAACCGGCCGGCACGTTGACGGCGTAGTAGTGCTCGACTTTGTCGTCGGTCCTGTTCGTCGCCATCACGACGCCGGTTTTCTGCGCGCCGTACGCCCGACCCTGTCTGAGCCTCCGAAGGGCTTCGTCATACGTCACGCCGGTCTTCACCACGGCGTCGACCTGCCTGGCGGCGTCGGCCGGTGACTTCGCGTCCCAGAACTTCTGAAATGCGGCGTCGATGCTCGCTGAGCCCGCGGCGGACGGTGATTGGCCCCCTCCGGCCATGACGGTGATGGAGACGATCGCGGTTGCGACGGCAGCGACGGCGGCAGCGCGAGTCAATTTCATGGCGCGAGTATAGTACTGTAGACCTTGAGGATTCCATGTCGAGTTCATCTGTAGTTTCATCGCCGGCGGTGACGCGCGTCCCGCTGTGGATCAACGGACAGCCGGCGCCGTCGAAGAGCGCGCGTTCCGGCGAGGTGATGAATCCGGCGACGGGGCAGGTCATCCGGACGGTCCCGTTTGCGGATGCCGCCGATGTCGACGCCGCCGTCAAGGCCGCGGCCGCGGCATTTCCGGCGTGGGCCGCGACTCCGGCCGTTCGCCGCGCGCGCATTCTCAACAAGTTTCGCGAGCTGGTCGAACAGCATCAGAAAGAACTGGCGGCGCTCATCAGCGAGGAGCACGGCAAGGTGTTTCTCGACGCGATGGGGTCGATTCAGCGCGGCATTGAAGTCGTGGAGTTCGCCGTCGGCGCGCCGGAACTGCTCAAGGGCGCGTACTCCGAGCAGGTGGGCCGCGGCGTCGACGCGCATTCGCGCCTTCAGCCGCTCGGCGTCTGCGCGGGCATCACGCCGTTCAATTTTCCGGTGATGGTGCCGATGTGGATGTTCCCGATGGCGCTGGCGTGCGGCAACACGTTCGTGCTGAAGCCGTCGGAAAAAGATCCCTCCGCGAGCGTCCGCATGGCGGAGCTGCTCAAGGAGGCCGGCCTGCCTGACGGCGTGCTGAACGTCGTGCACGGCGACAAGGACGCCGTCGACGCGATCCTGCATCACCCCGACATCAAGGCCGTGTCGTTTGTCGGTTCGACGCCGATCGCGAAGTACATCTATGCGACGGCGGCGGCGAACGGCAAACGCGTCCAGGCGCTCGGCGGCGCGAAAAATCATGCGGTCGTCATGCCGGACGCCGATCTGGACTTCACCGTCGACGCGCTGATGGGCGCGGCCTACGGATCGGCAGGCGAGCGCTGCATGGCGATCTCCGCCGTCGTCGCGGTGGGCGCGGCGGGCGATCCGCTCATCGCGAAGATCGCCGCGAAGGCGAAGGAGCTCAAGATTGGGTCCGGAGCCGCCGAAGGAATGGACATGGGGCCGCTCGTCACCGCCGCGCACCGCGACCGTGTCAAAGGCTATATCGACGCCGGCGCGGCCGACGGCGCGACGCTTGTCGTCGACGGACGCGGACTCAAGGTCGCCGGCTTCGAGCAGGGATTCTTCCTGGGGCCGACGCTGTTCGATCACGTGACGCCCGAGATGTCGATTTACAAAGACGAGATCTTCGGACCGGTGCTCGTCGTCCTCCGGGCGAACACGCTCGAGGAGGCGATCGGTATCGTGAACGGAAATCCGTACGGCAACGGCACCGCGATCTTCACGAGTTCGGGAGCCGCCGCCCGGCGCTACGAGGACGAAATCGAAGTCGGGATGGTCGGCGTCAACGTCGCCATTCCGGTGCCGATGGCATTTTTCTCCTTCGGCGGCTGGAAGCAATCGCTCTTCGGCGACCTCCACATGTACGGACACGAAGGCGTCGCGTTCTACACACGCACGAAAGCGATCACGACACGCTGGCCGGGGCGCGCCGCCGTCTCCGCCGGCTTCTACATGCCCACGACGGGGTAGAGAAGGGCACAGGGCTGAGGGCGTAGGGCTGAGGGCACAGGGCTGAGGGCACAGGGCTGAGGGCTGAACGAGAGATGAAGACTGCGTTGGCCGCGACTCTGCTCGTCAGCCTCGCCGTGCTGCACGCGCAGGCGCCGGATCCCCGGACCGAAAGCGTCTGGAGCTGTCCGGTCCATGCGGTCGTCAACGAACAGAATCCCGGCAGGTGTCCGATCTGCCGCCGCGACCTGGTGCTCGTCACGGCGACGGTGACGTGGACCTGCGCCGACCATCCGGATATCGATCGACCGGTGCGCGGGAAATGCGCTGACGGGTCGCAGATGGGGCCGCGGTACACGCAATCCACGCACGCGAATCACAACCCGCGGCACGGCGGGCTGTTCTTCATGGCGCCCGATCTCTGGCATCACCTCGAAGGCGCATATGCAGACGACGTGATGCGCGTGTATCTCTACGACGACTACACGAAGCCGCTCCCGCCGGAACTGCGCGGCGCCGTGGCCGGCCGTATCGTGACGAAAGAAACGTTCGACCCGGCGACGCGGACGACCAGGGAAATCACGACGTTTCCGCTCCGGGCCTCGGCCGATGGCGAGTACCTCGAAGCCCGTGTCGGCCGGATGCGCTTTCCCGCCGAGATGACGGCGAAAATCCGGTTCACGAAGGGCGGCGACGAGTACCGCTTCGACTTCGCGTTCGCGGAGTCCTCGATCGACAAGGGGAACGCACCCGCCGATGCCGCGTCGCTCTTCGAAGTACCCGACGATGCGGGAGAGGTGAGGAGGCTGCTGGCCGATCGCGTGTCGATCATCGGGGGCCTCGTGAAGAGAGGCGCGTTCAGCGAGGTGTGGGTGCCGGCGTTTCAGGCGAAAGACCTGGCGCTGGCGCTCGACGTGCGGACTCCGCTTCTTCCGTCCGCACAGCGGCCGGCGGCCGGCGGCGCGATCGAACGGCTCGTGCGCGCGGCCTGGGCGCTCGACGCGGCCGGCGATACGGGAAATCGCGGCGACGTCGAGCAGGCGTACCTGGATCTCGCCGGCGCGTCGCAGGATGCCGAGCGCCTGTTCGCGGCCTTGCCGGCAAAAGCAGGCGTGGCGCGATGACGCGGCGAGTCGCGTTGATCGCGGCGCTGACGGTCATCGGCGCGCCTGGCATGCGCCTCGACGCGCACAAGCCGGTGACGTCGAAGTACACGTTTTCCGAGGACGTCTATCCCATCGTCAGGCAGCAGTGCGGCGGGTGTCACGTCAGAGGCGGCATCGCGCCGATGTCGCTCATGAACTATGAGGACGCGCGGCCGTGGGCGGAATCGATCCGTCTCGAGCTGACGAGCGGCCATATGCCGCCGTGGTACGGCGACGCGGGCGTCGCGCCGCTGCGCGACGTGCATAAGCTGTCGCCGCGGGATCTCGACGTCGTGCTGACGTGGGTCACCGGTGGAACGCCGCCAGGTCCGGTGACCAAGGCGCCCGCGGGCGACGCGCGCCGCGGATGGATCAAGGGACGGCCGGACATCGTGCTGCCGCTTCCGGCGTCTGTCAGCCTGCCGCCCGGCACGACCGAGGACACGCGTGAGGTCGTGCTGCGCGATGGCAACGATCGCGATCGGACGATCGCGTTCGCCGATCTGCTGCCGGGCAATCCCGCCATCGTCCACGACGCGACGATCTTCACGAGACCCGGCGGCAGCGCGCCGCCCTCAGTGGTGATCGCCGCCTGGCTCCCTGGCGCAACGCCTGTGGCGCCCGGCAGCGGATTCGGATTCGCGTGGCGGGCAGGAGAGCAGCTCGTCGTCCGCATCCACTACAAGAAGAACTGGAAGCTCGAGAACAAGGCCGCGTCGGATCGCAGTACGGTCGGCCTGTATCTGACGAAATCGCCGGCGCCGCGCGCCATTCGCGGCGTCGCGCTGCAGGCGGGTCAGCCCGTTGCGCTCGACGAGGCGATGCAGGGTCTCGCGGTGCGTGCGGCTGACGCACCCTCCGATGTGCGAGTCGAGGTGGATGCCATCCGGCCCGACGGCTCGCGCATGCCTGTCGCCGGATTCCTCACGAGAGCCGGCTGGGATCAGCGCTACTGGCTGGCGCGTCCAGTCGATCTGCCGAAGGGCACGCGGCTCGAGGTGAAGCGCACGGGCGAGCCGTCGCGGCCGCTGCATCTCTGGCTCGACTCCGCGCCCGCCGGCGGCTCACGCTAACCGCCGCGGACGCGCCGTGTTAGGATTGCGCCACTTCCACGATGGCCACCTGTCCAAAGTGCATGGGTTTTCTCACCGAGGGACATCGGTGTCCGGGCGGCGTGTGGTCGCGCATCAGCAAAGCGATCCTGACCGTGGCAATCGGAGCCGCCATCGGCACCGTGATCGTCTACGCGATTGAAGAACGTCCCGTGCCGGCGTTGTGGCTTGCGGGAGCGGCGCTCGGCGCGGTTCTCGCCATGTCCATCCGCCAGGCCGTCGGTGTGCGTTAACGCACAATTTGTGCGAGAGCGTACCGTAACCGCACACAAGGCGCTCGCCCCGCTGACAAACTCCCAAAAACCGGGCTGAAATCGCACGTCTGTACGGGCATGGATCTTGGACTGCTCGGGTCCAAGAAATGTCTCTTCGAGCATTCGCGCCGGCCCCCTGGCAGGGCGCGGCACATCCTTCGCTCCTCGTCGTCGACGACGAAGCGC
>Ga0153915_10001311_pt1 | contig 22879 bp, 20 predicted proteins | sample Opewatmetagenome_2_FD_107003 | JGI IMG/M metagenome (GOLD analysis project Ga0153915, IMG submission 107003) | Freshwater wetland microbial communities from Ohio, USA - Open water 3 Core 3 Depth 3 metaG | ecosystem: Environmental > Aquatic > Freshwater > Wetlands | place: USA: Ohio, Lake Erie...
CGGATGCGGCCGAGTTCGTGAAAAACCGGGTCGCGATGCAGCAGGAGCACATGCGGACGGTGTGGCAGAAGTTCGACGGCAACGTGCGCGCCATCGTCCCCCTCTTCGAGACCGAGATCCGCGGCCTTCCGATGCTCCGCCGCCTCTCCGACGCCCTTTTCGCTTAGGCCGCCCCTCGCCCGGTCAAAGCGCGACGGTGGTCCTGCCTCGTCGTGCCCAGCCCTGGTCGCGGCGCGAGGAGTCTCCCGAGTAATCGGAGGGAGGAGCCTCGCGCCGCGGGAGCGCAGCGCGGAGGGGGCGGCGAGGAGAGCGGTCGAGGCCCTTTGGCCGAGCCGCTCGCCGGCGGCGAAGCCGCGCCGACCCCGCAGCGCGGAGCGACGTTAGACCAATCCGTGCCGGTAGGCCAGGACGACCGCGGCGACCTTGGTGTGCACGTCGAGCTTGTGCAGGATGCTCTGGACGTGGTTGCGCACGGTCACGGTCGCGATGAAGTATTTCTTCGCGATCGCGGTGGTTCCCATCCCCTCCGCCAGACAGCGGAGGATTTCTTTCTCCCGGGAAGTCAGGACGACGGTGTCCCCTCCGGCGAGCGTGACCGGCGTGAGGGACTCGGGAGCCGGCTCCTCCTCCCCCGCGGGGACGGCGCCCTCCGCGGGCTGGGACGGGGGCTGCGCGTCGCGGAGGACGTGAACGAGGGTCTTCAAGGCGGGATGGTAGGACGCGACCGAGAAAAGGGACGTCCTGATCCTCTTCTTCCTGCCGTCGCCGGTCCGCGCCGCGAGCTCGAAAGTCCGGACGGGATCGTCCTTGCGCTCCCGAGCCTGGTAGGCGACCGAGCAGTTACGGTGGCAATAGAGGTTGCCGTTGACGTCCCGGCCGCAGAGGACGTCGTAGCAGTGCTTGCCGATTGCGGTGCGGGCCGGGCGGGAGAGCAACCTCTCGCACGCCCTGTTCCAGAGAATGATCCGGTCGGCCGAGTCCACGGCGAACACCGCCTCGCCGCTTCTCGAGATCCGCTCCAGCGCCTCGTCGAAGGCTCGCATCGGTCGTTGTCTCCTCGAAGCTTCTCCGCCCGAATGCTCCCGCACTCCCGGAACGCGGCGATGATGTGATTGCATCATTTGATGCGTCCGCATCAGAACGGGCCGTGAGTTGTCGCACGTGAGGCACGAGCCCCGGAGGCTCTGCTCGCGGCTCAGGACTGGAGGTTCGCGGCTAGATCAGGTTGTGGCGGTAGGCAAAGACCACGGCGGCGAGCTTGGTGTGGACGTCGAGCTTGTGCAGGAGGTTCTGGATATGGTTGCGGACGGTCACCGGCGAGATGAACAGCTTCCTGGAGATCGAGCTCGTGGACATACCCTGGGCGAGACATCGGAGGATCTCCTTCTCGCGGGACGTCAGGTCCACGGGCTGTCCCTCCTTCGTCGTCATCGGCCAAAGGGGCTCGGGAATCGGAGCGGCCTCCTTCTCCAGACGGCGCTCGAGGGTCGAGGGCTTTTTGTTCTCCGGCCGCAGGATGTGGACGACGGTCGAAAGGGCGGGGTGGTAGGAGGGAATCGCGAAGAGGGAGACCTCGAACCATTGCCTTCCGCCCTTGCCGACCTCGACGGAGAGCGGAAAGCGCTGTACGGGCTCTTTGGGCTTTTCGCGCGCCTGATAGGCCACCGGGCAGTTGCGGAAGCAGTAGATGTTTCCGTTGGTGTCCCGTCCGCCCATGGCGTCGTAACAGCGCTTTCCGAGGACGCTGCGTGCCGGGCGGCCCAGCAATTCCTCGCACTTCTTGTTCCAGAGAATGATCTTGTCGGCCGAGTCGATCGCGAAGACCGCCTCGCCGCTTCGCGCTATCCGATCAAGGGTTTCCGACGTGTGCGGCATTGGGACCGGCGGATACGGTACCACCGAAGGGCCCTTGCCGGCCAGCCCGGAGAAGGGGGATGGAGGTCAAACACGGGGCGCCGGGGGCCAGGCTCCCGGCGCGGACTCCCTACGCCCAGCCTGGCCGGGATGCCCCCGACCCGGCCGCACCGGAGAGGGGGACTTCCCGGGAGATCTCTAACTCGCCTTGCGGCGGCGGGGCGGGCGGACGACGGTGACGGGCCGACGCGCGACGTAGATCAGGCGCAAGGCGACTCCGCCGACGACCCATTCGTTCAGGGTGTCGCGGCCTTCGCTTCCGACCACGACCAGGTCGACCTTGAGGCGGTCGGCCTCGCGGGAGATCGCTTCCGGGACCGCGGTGCGGCGGTCCGCGGTAACGAAGCGAAATCGCGCGTGGAGCCCGGAGCGCTGGAGGTCTCTGGCCGCGTCGTCCAGGATCTTCTGCGCGGCACGCTTCTCGAGCGCCTTTTCAAAAGCCGATCCGAGGTCGGCGATGGGACCATCCTCCGGCGCGCCGGAAGCCACCTCGGCCGACTTGCCGATCGTGAGGATGACGAGCTCGCTTCCTTCGTCGCGCGAAGCCAGCCGCGCGGCGAACTTGAGGGCGGCGGCTCCGCCGCGCGAGCCGTCTGTGGCCACCAGGATTCTCATGGACGCTCCTTTGCGCCCCCGGCCTGCGGATGGGCGACGTTCTGAGGTTTCCACTTCAAGTTCGATATGTAACAGTTCGTACCGGACCGCTCATTGATGCGTTTTCACCAAAATCAGTTCCGCGCCTGCGAGTGCGCGGTTGTTTTGCTCGCGAGCGACTGTCGCCCCCCTGCGGGGAAGGGGTCAATGATGTGATCGCATCAGATTCTTGTTCCTCGAGGGGCATCGCGCGCCCGCCGGGTCCGCCGAGCGGCTGCGTGAGGGGAAGGAAAGGAAATCTTCGCGCGGCTCGCCGGTCTTTTCATGCCGTTCCTCCTCGTTCTCTCGGAGTCTCCGGCGCTGCGAGCGCAGGGGTCTCCGCGCGACCGCGGCAGCGGGCCCGGACTCAGCGACTCCCGAGCCTGCGGGACGCAGCGGACCCGGACCCGCGGCGGCCGGGGCCCGGAGGGCCACTGCACCCGGTGGGCGACACCCGGAAATCCTTCCGGGCATCTGATTCAAAAGCATCATTCGCTCGCCCGGAGCGCGCCTTACCGTTGCCCTGATGAAAAAACCCAGACAAATGATCACGATCGACGGCAACGAGGCGGCCGCGTCGGTCGCCCACCGCGTCAGCGAGGTGGTCGCCATCTACCCGATCACCCCGTCCTCGACGATGGGGGAGCTGGCGGACGAGTGGTCCGCGGAGGGGCAAAAGAACCTGTGGGGCCTCGTCCCTCGCGTCGTGGAGATGCAGTCGGAGGGGGGCGCGGCCGGAGCGGTCCACGGCGCGCTTCAGGCGGGGGCGCTCTGCACGACTTTCACCGCGTCCCAGGGCCTCCTCCTGATGATCCCCAACATGTACAAGATCGCCGGCGAACTGACGCCTTTCGCCATGCACGTGGCGGCGCGCACCCTCGCCACGCACGCGCTCTCCATCTTCGGCGACCATTCCGACGTGATGGCCTGCCGGCAGACGGGCTTCGCGCTGCTGGCTTCCGGCTCCGTCCAGGAGGCGCAGGACTTCGCGGCGATCGCGCACGCGGCGACTCTCCGTTCGCGCATCCCGTTTCTCCACTTCTTCGACGGGTTTCGCACGTCCCACGAGGTGGCCAAAATCGAGGAGCTCTCCGACGAAGAGCTGAGGGCCCTGATCGATGAAGAGGCGATCGCCGCCCACCGTCTCCGCGCGTTGACGCCCGACCGCCCGGTCCTGAGGGGGACCGCGCAGAATCCGGACGTCTTCTTCCAGGCCCGGGAGGCGTGCAATCCCTTCTATCTCTCCTGCCCGGTGATCGTGCGTGAGACGATGAGCCGTTTCGCGGAGCTGACGGGCCGTTCCTACGGGCTGTTCGATTATGCGGGCCATCCCGAGGCCGAGCGCGTTGTCGTGCTCATGGGCTCGGGCGCGGAGGTCGCCCACGAAACCGTGGACTGGATGGTCGCGCGCGGCGAGAAAGTCGGCCTCGTCAAGGTCCGGCTCTTCCGGCCCTTCGACATCGAGAGCTTCGCCGCCGCGTTGCCTCCGACCGTCCGGTCCATCGCCGTCCTCGACCGCACCAAGGAGCCCGGGGCGATCGGCGAGCCCCTCTACCAGGACGTCGTGACGGCGCTCGCGGAAGCGCGCGCGGCGGGCCTCGTCGCGGCGCAACCGCGCGTCTTCGGCGGCCGCTACGGCCTGTCGTCGAAGGAATTCAATCCCGCGATGGTCAAGGCTGTGTTCGACGAGCTCATGCGCGAGGCCCCGAAGAACCACTTCACCGTCGGCATCGTGGACGACGTGACCGGAACGTCCCTGGCCGTCCCCCGGGCCTTCGACATCGAGCCGGACGCGATGGTCCGGGCGGTCTTCTTCGGCCTCGGGTCGGACGGCACGGTCGGCGCCAACAAGAACACGATCAAGATCATCGGCGAGACGACCGCGGATCACGCCCAGGGCTACTTCGTCTACGACTCGAAGAAGTCGGGCGCCGTGACGATCTCCCACCTGCGCTTCGGCCCCGGTCCGATCCGCTCGTCCTACCTCGTCGGCAAGGCGAGCTTCATCGCCTGCCACCAGTTCGAGTTCGTCAACCGCTACGACATGCTCGAGCAGGCCGGCGCCGGCGCGGACTTCCTGCTCAATTCACCCTACGGCCCCGACGAGGTCTGGGAGCACCTGCCGAGAGAGATGCAGGAGCAGATCCTCGAGAAACAGATCAAGCTCCACGTGATCGACGCCTACGGGCTCGCCCGGGAGATCGGGCTGAAGGGGCGGATCAACACCATCATGCAGACCTGCTTCTTCGCGATCAGCGGCGTCTTCCCGGTCGAGTTCGCGATCGCCAAGATCAAGGAGACGATCGAGGAGACCTACGGGAAGAAGGGGGGCGAGGTCCTGAGGCGCAACTTCGAGGCGGTGGACCGCGCCCTGGCCGCGCTGTCTCCGGTCTCCACGCCCTCCGCGGTCACTTCGGCGCGGCGACGGCCGCCGGCCGTCTCGCCGGAAGCGCCGGAGTTCGTGCAGGGCGTCACGGCCGTCATGATCGCCAACAAGGGGGATTTGCTCCCCGTCAGCGCCTTTCCGGTGGACGGCACGTGGCCGGTCGGCACGAGCCGGTGGGAGAAGAGGAACATCGCGGCCGAGATCCCGGTGTGGGATTCGTCCATCTGCATCCAGTGCAACAAGTGCGCGCTCGTCTGCCCGCACGCGGCGATCCGCGTCAAGGTGTACGAGCCGGAGCTGCTCTCGGGGGCGCCCCCGACCTTCAAGTCGTGCGACTTCCGCGCGGCCGACTACGCCGGGTTCAAGTACACGGTCCAGGTCGCGCCGGAGGACTGCACGGGCTGCACGCTCTGCGTGATGTTCTGCCCCGCAAAGGACAAGTCGAACCCGAAGCACAAGTCGATCGACATGCATCCCCAGCCGCCGTTGCGCGAAGCGGAGCGCGAAAACTACCGGTTCTTCCTCGACCTGCCCGAGCCCGACCGCACGCGGCCGCGGATCCTCGACGTCAAGTCCACGCAGTTCTTCCAGCCCCTCTTCGAGTACTCCGGAGCCTGCGCCGGATGCGGGGAGACCCCTTACATCAAGCTGCTGACCCAGCTCTTCGGGGACCGGGTGCTCATCGCCAATGCGACCGGATGCAGCTCGATCTACGGCGCCAACCTCCCGACGACGCCGTACTGCGCCAATCCCGAGGGGCGCGGCCCCGCGTGGTCGAACTCGCTGTTCGAGGACAACGCGGAGTTCGGGATGGGCATGCGGCTGGCCCTCGACAGCCATCGGGACGCCGCGCAAGATTGCTTGAAGCGCCTGGCCGGCGCCCTGCCGGAGACGCTCGTCTCGGAGCTCCTGACGGCCGGCCAGCATGGCGAGGCCGCGATCGCCGCCCAGCGCTCCCGCGTCGCGGAGCTGAAGGCATTGCTGGCCGGGCGGATGGATCCGGACTCGATGCGCCTGCTTCTCTCCGCGGACTACCTCGTCCGGAAGGGCGTCTGGGTCGTCGGCGGTGACGGCTGGGCCTACGACATCGGGTACGGGGGCCTCGACCACGTGCTCGCCTCCGGCCGCGATGTCAACGTCCTCGTGCTCGACACCGAGGTGTACTCCAACACCGGCGGGCAGCAGTCGAAGGCGACGCCGCTGGGGGCCTCGGCGAAGTTCGCCGCGGCGGGCAAAGAGATTCCGAAGAAGGACCTCGGGCTGATCGCCATGAGCTACGGCAACGTGTACGTGGCCTCGATCGCCTTCGGCGCGAAGGACGCGCAGACGGTCAAGGCCTTCCTGGAGGCCGAGTCCTACCCGGGGCCGTCGCTCCTGATCGCTTACAGCCACTGCATCGCCCACGGTTACGACATGGCCTATGGCGCGGAGCAGCAGAAGCTCGCGGTCGAGAGCGGGGTCTGGCCGATCTACCGATTCGATCCGAGGCGCCTCGACGCCGGCCAGCCTCCGCTTCAGCTCGACTGCGGAGAGCCGAAGATCCGCGTCGAGCAGTACATGAAGAACGAGAACCGCTTCCGGATGCTGGAGCGGCTCGGCGCCGACCGGGCGAAGGAACTCGCGACCGCGGCGCAGCGCGCGACCTCGCGCCGGTTCCGGCACTACCAGCAACTCGCCATGTTGGCCGACGCGCCGAAGGCGGCGGACCTGGTTCCCGGCGGGGGACCTCCGGCGCCGCAGAGAGGGTGAACCTTGGACCTCGCAACCACGTATCTGGGACTCGAGCTTCCCCATCCGCTCATGCCCGGCGCTTCGCCCCTCGTGGACGATCTGTCGATGGTCCGGCGCCTCGAGGACGCCGGCGCCTCGGCCATCGTCATGCACTCCCTCTTCGAGGAGCAGATCGCCTCCGAGCAGCGGGACGCTCTCTTCTTCGAAAGCTTCGGGGAGTCGCACGCTGAGGCGGTTTCCTACGCTCCGGACCCCGGCGTCTTCGCGCTCGGGCCCGACGAGTACCTCGAGCAGATCCAGCGGATCCGCCGGGCGGTGTCCGTCCCCGTCATCGCGTCCTTGAACGGAACGACGCCGAACTCCTGGATCGAGTACGCGCGCCTGATCGAGCAGGCGGGGGCGCACGCGCTGGAGATCAATGTCTACTACCTGCCGACGGACCCGCTCGAGGACGGCGTGGATGTCGAGGGCCGGACCGTCGCGACGGCCGAGGCGGTCAAAGGCGCCGTCTCGATCCCCGTGGCCGTCAAGCTCTCGCCCTTCTTCTCCTCCTTCGCGAGCCTGGCATGGCGACTCGACAGCGCGGGCGTGGCCGGGCTCGTGATCTTCAACCGCTTCTACCAGCCCGACATCGACGTCGAGGCGCTCGACGTGCTCCCGACCGTCCGCCTGTCGGATTCCGGAGACCTGCTCCTGCGCCTGCGCTGGCTCGCGATCCTCTCCGGGCGAGTGAAGGCCTCGCTCGCCGTCACCGGGGGTGTCCACACGGCGCTCGACGCAATCAAGGCGGTCATGACCGGTGCTCACGCCGTGCAGATGGTCTCGGCCCTGCTCCGTCGAGGTCCCGAGCACCTGCGCCGGGTGCGCGAAGAGATGGCGCAGTGGATGGAGGAGCATGGTTACGAATCGCTCCGGCAGATGCAGGGAAGCATGAGCCTCGGCAGGAGCCCAAACCCCGCCGCCCTCGAACGGTCCAACTACATGCGCGTGCTCCAGAGCTGGCGGGCGTAACGTCGCGAGCGCTTGCGCGGGGTCTGCGCCTGCGGGCGCACCGGCGGCGGCTCGGCCGGATGCGGCCTCGACCGCCCGGCTGACCCCGCGCTGCGCGCCTCCTCTCTCGATTACCTCGGGAGACTTCGCGCGCCGCGACCGGGGCTGGGCACGGAGCCACCGGAGCTGCGAGGAGACGATGGAGGGCGTTTTCGCCGGCAGCGAATTCTTTGGTTCGTTCGCATCAGGTATTCGAAGCCGGCTCCCGCTATGTTGGGCGAGGTTGACGGAGGTTCCATGATCGTCGAAGACTTCACGTCGCTCGAGCGCGGCCTCGTGGTTCCCCTCGAGGGCCGCGTGGACGTGTGCCCGCGCTGCGGGCGCAACGGGATCGAAGAGCATCCGCAATGCGGCGACCCCTACTTCCTGCACGTCCAGTCGAGCGCCCTGCTGTCGGACGGAATGCGCACCGAGCCGATCGACCGCTGCGAACTGCCGGCCAACTGACGAGGAATCCGAAGGGGGAATTGCGATCCCCCGGCCCTGGGCCTGTCTCCTCCAACCTCCCGGGCGGCGGGTAGCCCGCAGGCACGGAGTTCGCCGGTAACGGCGGCCTTTTCAGGTCCCCGCCCGGACGCGGAATGATCCGGCCGCATCAAGCGGCGCGCGGCGAGCGGGGGGAGACTCGGGAGGACAGGCGGACACAAAGGAGAAATTCGAATGAGCACGGCAACGATCGAAGAGAGGGGCGCCGTCGCGTCAACGGCGGAGACGATGAAGGCGTTCGTGATGGAAGGGCTCGGCAAGGTGTCCCTTGTCGAAAAGCGGGTCCCGCGGATCGGTCCCGGCGACGCGCTCGTTCGGACGACCGCCGCCCTGCTCTGCGCCTCCGACGTCCACGCGGTCGGCGGAGCCCTGGGAGTGCGGCATAACCTGACGCTCGGGCACGAGGCCGTCGGCCGGATCGAGAAGCTCGGCTCGGCCGTCCAGGGACTCCGGGTTGGCCAGCGCGTGACCGCGGGAGCCGTCACCCCATGCTGGAGATGTGAGAACTGTCAGCGGGGCTACCCGTCGCATTGCGGCCGGGTCCTCGGAGGATGGAAATTCGGAAACGTCAAGGACGGCAACCTGGCGGAGTTCTTTCAGGTCAACGACGCTGAAGCGAATCTCTGCCCGATCCCGGACACGATCCCCTACGAGGCCGCGGTCTACACGTGCGACGTGATGAGCACGGGCCTCGCGGGAGCCGAGAACGCCGCGATCCCGGCCGGAGGCACGGTAGCCGTCTTCGGGCTCGGTTCCGTCGGGCTGATGGCGACCGCCTTCGCGCGACTTCTCGGCGCGGGGCTCGTCATCGGCGTGGATTCGGTCCCGGCGCGGCAGGCGCTGGCGCGCCGGTACGGCGCCGACGAGATTGTGGACTTCCGCAAGGCCGGCCCGGTCGAGGCGGTGCGCCGCCTGACGGACGAAAGGGGAGTGGACTCGGCGATCGAAGCCGCGGGCGCCGCGGAGAGCTTCGCCAATTGCGTAAAGGTGACGCGCCCGGGCGGCACGATCTCCAACGTCGGTTATCACGGGTACGGGGACTCCGTTGCGATCCCGAGCCTGGAGTGGGGCGCCGGCATGGCCGACCAGACGATCCGCACGAGCCTCTGCCCGGGCGGCCGGGTCCGGATGGAGCGGCTCCTGCGCCTGATCGAGGCCAAGCGCCTCGACCCCACGGCCATGACGACGCACCGCTTCGCCTTCTCGGAAATCGAAAAGGCCTACCACCTGATGGCGACCAGGGCCGACGGGATCGTGAAGGCCCTCATCGTCTTCTGAAGGCCGTCCCGGCGGGTCCCTGCCGGCGGCCAGCCGGGAAGTCAGCGCGAGAGCGTCCGGGGCGAAGGGCGCGGCCGCGATGTCGAGACCGCTTCGCCCCGGTAGGCGGTCCCGTCGAAATAGGTCTTCGCCTTTGCCCAGACGGCGGCCCCGATCACGCGGCCGAGCGAGCGTCCCGTCAGGTCCCCCTGCGCGAAATGGATCCCGCCGTAGCGGCGCGACATCCCGGCCGCGTTTGCGGCATCGGAGAAAGTCGGGAATGCCAGGGTGACGTCGGCCGACGGGACCAGCCCGAACTCGCCTCTGGAGGTTCCTTTCAGGATCGTCACGGAATAGCCGAGCGCGTCGCTGCCCGTGAACGACTTCAAGACCTCCGCTCCCGCAGCGGAGAAGACGCTGTGGCCGGAGAAGAACTCGGGAAACGGCGGCGTGACGACCGTCGAGAGCTGATAGGGCTGCCAGTCCTCGCCGCGGATCGTCTGTGTGCCGCGGAACGGCTGCCAGGCCTGGATCAACTGTCCGGCGTAGAGGAAGTGGATCGCGGTGACGGGGCGCACGGAGTCATAGGCGCGCTTGGCGTCCCATGCGCAGATGCCGGCGTCCAGGAGCGCGTTTCCCAGGGCGAAGAACATCTTCGCGTCGTCGTCGAGGCCGTGGCCGTCGCGGCGGGAGATGACCTGGGCGAAGAGAGCCCAGTGCCCGGGAGGGAACTCCGAGTTGGGGCCGTCGGCGAAGTACTCCGCCGTGACCTTCTGGACGTCGGTCAGGCTCGCGCTGATCGCCACGAGGTCGGCCGCCTGGTTCGCATAATCGGCGGAGGGATACCTCGCGGGCGGTCCCGGGCGCAGGGCGGAGCCGGAGGCCATCGCGAAGGGCATGACGTTTCCCCACTGCGGCGTCGTGTACACCTGCGTCACGAGCTGTCCCTGGGGATTCAAGACGGAGAGGGGCTGCCAGCGGTTCGGATCCACGACCGTCGTGGGCGTGTTGACCGCCTGATAGCCCGTGTAGTCGGTATAGGCGCCGGCGTGGAGGTCGCCCAGCTGGTTCGAGCCGTCGCGATGGCGCACGTCGAGCACCGCCGCCGCCGCTGCATTGCCCACGCCCGCGGCTGTGGTGGGGTCCAACGAGGTGTCGGAGGCGTCGTAGCCCAACTGGGCCATCAGTGCGTCGAAGACCGTCTTCGTCGCCGGGAAGAGGTCGACGAGAGCGCGGTAGGCGGCGAAGCTGACCGCCTGGGCCTTGTTCGCGTCCGTCCTCTCTATGGCCGGCCTGCGCCAGCCTCGCCGGAGCACCGTCGGAACGGCGGTCGCGTCATACGCCGCCCAGGCGTCGAACATGGCCGTGTGAACGATGGCGATCGCCCGCGAGACGACCGTCGGACCCGGAATCGTCCGGCGGACCGCTTCGAGGGCCGCGTTGTCCCATTGCAGGACCACGTTGTCCGCCGCGGCGGGGGCCATGAGGTCCTGCGTCGAGGCCTGCGAGGCCGCGCAGGCAAGCCACGCCGCTCCCGCGAGGAGCAGCAAGCGCCCCGTGAGGGTATGGTTGCGGCCTTCTTTGCGTATGCTGGCCGACATGCGGATCGTTCGAAAGCTCTCTTTCCTGCTCCTCGCGGCAGCCTCGGCGCTTCCGATCACAGGGTGCGCGTCGGGCCGGCCTCCGGTCGAGCAAGGATCATTCCATAAACCGGACCTGGTCGAGATCATCCTGCTCGACCCGACCATTCACCTGGATATCCGCTATGCGACCGCCGACAACATCGTCCATCGCCCGGTCTATCGTGAGAAGCGGGCCTTCCTGCAGCGCCCCGCAGCCGAGGCGCTCGTGCGCGCGAACAGGGCCCTCGCGCAGGACGGGTACGGCCTCCTCGTCTTCGACGGCTACCGTCCGTGGTCCGTGACGAAGCTCTTCTGGGACGAGGTTCGGCCCGACCAGCGCGCCTTCGTGGCGGACCCGAGGAAGGGCTCCAAGCACAACCGGGGGTGCGCGGTGGACCTCTCGCTTTACGACAGGACGACCGGCCGCGAAGTCGAGATGCCAAGCGCCTACGACGAGACTTCGCAGCGGGCGTCTCCCGGCTATGCGGGCGGGACTCCCGAGCAGCGCGCGCGGCGCGAGATGCTCAGAGCGGCGATGGAGAGGGAGGGCTTCACCGTCGAGCCCAACGAATGGTGGCACTACAACTACCCCGATTGGCAGAGCTACCCGATCCTCGACATTCCCTTCGAGGCGATTCCGCGGCGCGAATGAAGAGCTCCACGGCGGCCGGGCGCCCGCGCTTCTTCCCCGATCTTGGGAGTTACCTCGCCTTCCTCGAGCGCGGCGGCGAGCTCGTCCGGGTGCGCGCCGAAGTCGATCCCCGTCTCGAAATCTCCGAGATCACGCAGCGCGTCGTGCGGCGCGGCGGGCCGGCGCTCCTCTTCGAGCGGGTCCGGGGAGCCGGCTTTCCCGTCGTGACGAATCTCTTCGGCTCCATGCGGCGCATCGAGATCGCGCTCGGGCGCCACCCGCGCCGGATCGGCGAAGAGCTGCTCGACCTGGCCGAGCGCCTGAACCCGCCCACGCTCAGGGCGTTCTGGTCGGCGCGCGGGGCGCTCGCCCGGATGCGTTTTGCGAGGCTCGCCGTCACGTCGAAGGCACCGGCGCAGGAGGTCGTCGAGGAGCCCCGTCTCGACCGGATGCCCCACCTGACGACATGGCCCCGCGACGGCGGTCCGTTCGTGACGTGGGGCCCGACGCTGACCGAGGACCCGGCGACGGCGCGCCGGAACTTCGGACTCTACCGGCTCCAGGTCTTCGGGCCCGCGGAGACGGGAATGCACTGGCAGAGCATGAAAGGGGGGAGAGGCCATTACTACGAGGCCGAGCGCCGCGGCGTCCCTCTCGAAGCGGCCGTGGTCCTGGGCGGCGACCCCGTGCTCATGTTGTCCGCGATCTTTCCTCTTCCGGAGGGATTCGACGAGCTGGCCGTGGCGGGCTGGATCCGGGGGGCCGCCACCCCGATGGCGAAGGCGCGGTCGCTCGAGCTGCTCGTTCCCGCCAATGCGGAGTTCGTCCTGGAAGGTCATGTGCCGCCGGGCGAGCGGCGCATGGAGGGACCGTTCGGCGACCACTTCGGACACTACTCGGAGGCTTCGCCCTTCCCGGTCTTCCACGTGAAGACCGTGACGCGACGCCGCGCGCCGGTCTATCCGGCTACGGTCGTCGGAAAGCCGCCGCAGGAGGACAAGTTCCTCGGAATCGCGGCGGGAGAGATCATCGGCCCACTCGTCCGGGTCTTGAACCCCAACATCACGGACCTGTACGCCCACGACGCCGCCTGCTTCCACAACCTCCTCGCGGTTTCGGTGAAGGAGAGGCATCCCAAGGAAGTCTTGAAGACGGCGCTCGCCCTGCTGGGGACCGGCCAGCTCGCGCTGACGAAGGTGGCGGTGATGGTCCGCGAGGACATCGATCCGCGCAGCTTCCCGGCGCTCCTCTCGGAGCTGTGGCGGCGGTTCGAGCCGCGGGAACGCATGCTCCTTCTGCCCATCGCGCCGCTCGACACGCTCGACTACACCTCCTTCCGGATGCACGTCGGGAGCAAGGTGGTCCTCGACGCCACGGGGGAGCCGGTGACGTCGGAACCGCCCCCGACGGAGATTCCCGATCCGAGAGCGCTGGACTCGCGAATCACGCAATGGAAGGTCCTCGCGGGGGGCTTCGTCGTCGTGGCGGTCCGGAGCGGGGCGCGCGAGATCTTGGAAAACCTTCTCCGCTCCGAGGGGCTCGGCCGGGCGCGCTTCGTCGCCGCCGTCAGCGAGGACGTGGATCTTTCCGACGAGGAGAATACGGTCTGGGGAATCTTCAGCCGCTTCGATCCCGCTCGCGACATGCTCTTTTCGGAGCAGACGTTCGTTGGCGCGAGGCCCGTCTACGGAGGCCGGCTCGGCATCGACGCGACCTGGAAGGAGGGCTACCCGCTTCCCCTGACGATGTCCGAGGAGATCGTGCGGCTCGTGGACCGCCGCTGGGGAGAGTACGGAACGGGGGTCTAGCGGGACCGACCGCGGCGAGAGGCGCTCCGGCCGGGTCGGGGACGTCCGGCGGGGCAGTTCCGGGTTGATTCATTTGCATCAGGACGGCCGGGTCCGCGCCCGGTAGCCTTGCCGCGTGAGATCGAGTCTCAATCTCCGCCCGGGCGCGGAGGCACCCCGGAGGGAACGGGCTTCCGAGGGAGTCGTGCTCGTGGGAAACCCGAACGTCGGGAAGAGCGCGCTCTTCGGCGTGCTGACCGGGACCTACGTCACGGTTTCGAACTATCCCGGAACGACCGTCGAGGTCTCGAAGGGGCACGCGGTGATCGGAGGGCGGCGCGTCGCGGTCGTGGACACGCCGGGCGCCGGGTCCTTCGTCCCTTCCTCGGAGGACGAGCGGGTGACGCGCGACATCCTGCTCGAGGACGCCCCGCGGGATGTCGTCGTCGTGGGCGACGCCAAGAACCTGGAGAGGACGCTGTTGCTGGCGGTCCAGGTGGCGGAGATGGAGATCCCCTTCGTCCTGTGCCTGAACATGATGGACGAGGCGCGAGCGCGCGGGCTCGCCGTGCAGGAGGACGCCCTCTCGCGGAAGCTCGGCGTGCCGGTCATCGCGACCGTCGCGGTCCGGCGCGAGGGGATCTCGCGCCTGGTGGCGGCGCTCGGGACTCCGGGCGCGGGGCGCGTGCGCATCGCCTACCCGGAGCCGGTCGAGAGGGCCGTCGAGACCGTCCTTCCGCTCCTTCCCGCCTCACGACTGTCGGGACGTTCTCTCGCGCTCATGGCTCTCTCGGGAGACGTGACGCTTTCCCCCTGGCTCTCGGAGCGGATGTCTTCCGAGTCGCTGGCTGTCCTCGAAGAAGCGCGTCAGAAGCTGCGTCGCCAGCTCTCGGATCCCGTGGCGTACGTGGTCAACCGTGCGCGGCTGGCCGAGGCGGCGCGGTTGAGAGAGGGGACGGTGCCGCGCGGGGGCGGTTGGGAGCGGCCGCGTCGCCGCCTGGCCGACGGGTTGGACGCCGCGACGACGCATCGCTTCTGGGGGCTTCCGGTCCTGGCTCTCGTCCTGGCTCTCGCCTATCTCTTCGTGGGCGTCTTCGGGGCGAAGACGCTCGTGGATCTGCTGGAGAACGGTCTCTTCGGAAAGATCGTCTCACCCGCCGCGACGGCCGCGGCAAACCGCTGGATCCCGTGGGCAATCGTGCGGGACCTGTTCGTCGGCCCCTACGGGATCATTACGATGGCGCTGGCCTACTCGCTGGCGCTCGTGCTGCCGATCGTCGGTACGTTCTTTCTCGCCTTCGGCGCGCTGGAGGACTCGGGCTACCTGCCGAGGCTCGCGGTGATGGTCAACCGGATCTTCAAGTCCATGGGCCTGAACGGGAAGGCTGTCCTGCCCATGGTGCTCGGCCTCGGCTGCGACACGATGGCGACCCTCACGACGCGCATCCTGGAGACGCCGAAGGAGCGCCTGATCATGATCCTGCTCCTGGCGCTGGGCGTCCCCTGCTCGGCGCAGCTGACGGTCGTCATGGCGATGCTTTCGGGCCTCTCCTTCTGGGCGGTCGCGATCTGGGCCGCCTCCGTCCTCGGCGTTCTCCTGCTCGTCGGCCGCCTCGCGGCGAAGCTCCTGCCGGGGAGCGGGAGCGACTTCGTCCTGGAGCTGCCGCCGCTGCGCGTCCCGCGGATCGGAAACATCGCCGTCAAGACTCTCGCGCGAATCGAGTGGTACCTGAAGGAGGCGGTCCCTCTCTTCGTGCTCGGAACCCTGATTCTCTTCGTGGCGGACCGGCTCCATCTTCTCGCCTCCATCGAGCGGGCGGCCGAGCCTGTCCTGACCGGCGCGCTCGGGCTCCCGCGCGAGACTGCCGCGGCCTTCGTGGTCGGCTTTCTGCGCCGCGACTTCGGCGCGGCCGGCCTTTTCGAGCTCGCCCGCCACGGCAGGCTGACGCCCGAGCAGATCGTCGTGTCCATGGTGACGATCACGCTCTTCATCCCCTGCATCGCGAACTTCTTCATGATCGTGAAGGAGCGCGGGTGGAAGACCGCGCTCGCGATCGCCGCCTTCATCACGCCGTTTGCCCTCGGAGCGGGAGCCGCCGTCCATTGGGCGCTGACGGCTTTTCCGATGCCTCTGAAATGAGCGGCTCTCCCGCTACTCCCTTTGCGGTTTCCGACGGCGGCGCCGGAACGGTCTTTGCCTGCGGGCTCTGCGGATGCCGCTTCACCCACGGAGGCCGGGTCTGCGGAGCCTGTCCGATCTCGAACGGATGCGATCTGGTCAGGTGCCCGAGTTGCGGCTACCAGTTTCCGCGCGCGTCGCGCATCGCGGACGCGCTGGCCCGTCTCTGGAATGCGGTGTCTGGAAAGTGGAGGCGGACCTCGTCCGCCGCAGCCGAGAGCCCATGAGCCACGACCGGGATCTCGCCGATCAGGACGTCGAAGAAGTCGCCGAGGAGCTCTGGACGCTCGGCGAGCAGGGGAGCGACAGGCTCGAGGACCTCGAGGCCACGACGCAGGTCGCCCGGCTCGGCGCCGTCCTCGAGAAACTCTCGAGCCGCGGCCTCGCCCATGTCGCGGAAGGGCGCGTCGTGCTGACCCCGGAGGGACGCGCCCTGGCCGAGCTGCAGGTGCGGCGCCACCGTCTCGGGGAGACCCTCTTCACGACCGTTCTCGAGGTGCAAGACGAGAAGCAGGTCAACCGCACCGCCTGCGTCCTCGAACACGTGCTCGGAGACGGACTGACCGACTCGATCTGCGCTTTCCTCGGCCATCCGAAAGCCTGCCCTCACGGCAAGCCGATCCCGCCGGGACAGTGCTGCCGGTCGCTGACGCGGACCGTCGAGCCGCTCGTCCAGCCGCTCGACCGTCTCGGAGTGGGCGAGCGCGGGCGAATCGTCTACATCGTGCCGCGGGAGCCGGAGCGGCTCGTCCGGCTGTCGAACCTCGGCATCGTCCCCGGCGCCACCGTGGCACTTCAGCAGAAGAGCCCCGCGGCGGTGCTGCGCATCGGCGAGACGACGCTCGCACTCGACCCGGCCATCGCGGCCGAGATCTACGTCCGAAGAACGTCGCTCCGCGCGGAGTGAGCGGCGTGGCTGCGCCACCGGCGGGCGGCTCGGCCGGATGCGGCCTCGACCGCCCGCCTCGCCGCTCCCTCCGCGCTTCGCTCCCGCGGCGCGCGCCTCGACTCTCGGCGCAGGCGGTCGCTGCGCGACCGGCGCCGAGAGTTTTCAACGCGCGGGCGGAGACTTCGCGCGTCGCGAGCGCCGGTTGGATCTGTGCATGAAAGTGAGTTTGTTATCGTCTCGAAGCAGCGTTTGGCCCCTCGCGCTGCGGCCGGAACTGGGCGCGAGAGGAGCGGGGCGGTTACTCGGATGCCGCGGCTGATGAATTCGAATCTTGGAGGATTGCCCGAGGGGCCCGATGCTCGTCATGCGCGGCGCCGCGGTTGCCGCAGGCCTGGAGGAGGCTCTATGAAGACGTTTCGGCGCATCCTGCTCGGCACCGACTTTTCCCCCGCATCCATGGAGGCCGTCGAGCAGGCCCTGAAGGTGGCGAAGGCATCCGGAGCCCAGCTGCTGATCGCCAACGCCTGCGTTGAGCCGGGTCCCATGGAAATGAGCTACGCGCGGGCAAACGCCTACGAGCAATGGAAACACGAGACTCGAGCGGAGGCCGAGAGAAGATTGCAGCCGCTCGTCGAGCGCGCCCGGGCGGAGGGCTTGGACGCCCGGGCCCTCGTGCTCGAAGGCTTTCCCGACGAGGCCCTCATCGAGGCGGCGCGGCAGGAGGCCGCCGACCTGGTCGTGGTGGGCACGAACGGCCGCACGGGCGCCGAGCGATTCCTCCTGGGCAGCGTGGCCTGGCGCGTCGTTGCGGCCTCCGAGTGCCCGGTGATGACGGTGCGGGCGCAGCACGGTTTGCCGGAGGCCGCAGGCGGCGATGCCGGGAGCGCCCGGCTTTCAGCGCCTCGTTAGCGGCCGGCTCTCTTCCCGCCACAAGCCGGATTGAGCGCGATCCACGCGGGTGGCGAGGCCCTCTTGCGCCGCTAACGCGGCGTCCACGCGAGCCGGATCCAAGGAGTCGAGCACGTTTTCGCGCGCCGCAGCCCCCTCGAAACCGGCCCGAAGATCCATTCGGCCGTAGACGTCCGGATTGACCTCGAGGAAGACCGCGCCGCCGGCCTCCCTCGCGAGGAGGATCGGTTCGTAGATGACCTCGACGGAGGTCCCGACCGAAACTCGGGAGAAGAGATCGGCGGCGTCGTCGGAGTGGAGACGTACGCACCCGTGCGTGCGGAAGCCGTAGATGCTCGAAGGAGCATTCGTGCCGTGGATGCCGCAGAGCGAGCCCGACAGCCCGATCCAGTACCCGCCGAGCGGATTGTCCGCCCCCGGCGGGACACGGGTTCGCACCCGCTGGCCCTGCCGGCGCATCTCCTCCTGGATGGACGGCGGCACGCGCCAGGTCGGATGGCGCCGCCTGGCCGACACGGTGAAAAGACCGGTGGGTGTCTGCCAGTCGCGGCGGCCGAGGGAGACGGGATACCAGCCCTCAAGAGTCCCGTCGCGATAGAAGAAGAGAAGCCGCTGCGGAATGTTGATGACAATTCCTTCCCGGACCACGGGAGGGGCGAGGTGGCGATTGTCCACGTGGATGGCCTGTCCGACCGAGAGCCCGGACCGGGGAGAGAGCCCGTTGGCCCGGGCCAGCCGCTGCGGGCCGACTCCGAAGCGGGCCCCGATGAGAGCCAGGGAGTCGCCGCGCTTGACCTTGTAGAGAAACTCCCCGCCGACAACCCGGCTCGGGGCTGGCGCCACATCCGGGCCCGGCGCCGAGAGGACGGGAGCCGTGTACAGGGTCAACGCGATGAGGCCGTGGAGAAAAGGCAGGAGGTGGCGTGGCCAGCGGCACGAGGAGGACAGGGCGCCCCCGCCAGGCCCTTGAGTATCCGGGGTCTGCACGCCGCTGCCGAGTCTACGCGTCGCCGCGCGCGAAGGGGAGCAACTCCGGAACTGCGGTCGGAGTTCTGCCGGCGATCACTTGACCAGGAGCACCGGACAGCGGGAGAGGATCCCGACCTTGTAGCTGACTGTTCCCCAGCTCTCGCCGGTTCCGCGCAGCGGGAGCTTGTGGGAGCTCATGACGATCAAGTCGATGCGATTGGCCTGGGCATACCGCAGGATCTCGGCGACCGGTTTGCCGTACACGATTTCGGCCCGCACCGGAAGGCCCTTGCCGGCGAACGGGGCGAGCAGCGCCTCCAGTTTCTCGCGCGCCGCCTTCTCGAGCTTCGAGTAGAACTTCATCAGCTCGGCCGATTTCTCGTCGTCGATGCGCTCGATGACGTGCAGGAGCGTCGTTTCCGCGCGCGTCGTTGCGGCAACCCTCGCGGCAGCCCGGGCGGCGCGAAGGCTCCGCGTCGTGAAATCGACCGGGACGAGGATGTGCCCGAACACGATTACCTGGCCGCCGCGTGGCTCCGGATGTAGTTCAAGGCGAACGTCTTCATGGTCTCGCTTTTCAGACCGACGAGCTTGGCCTCCCTCTCGGCGTCTTCCAGGTCCCACTTGTCCACGACCACGCGCCGGATCATCCAGAAGGCGGCCACGCGGTTGCCGGTGGCGCAGTGGATGAAGAGGGGGTAGATCTTGGAACTGGAGAGCGCCGCCAGAAACGCGTCCGCCTGCTCCGGCCGGGGGTTTTCCTTGTTGACCGGGATGATCAAGTAGCCGAGCCCTTTCGCCTTCGCCGCCGCCTCCTCCGCCGCGGCGTCATACTCCGAGGGGTCGCGCAGGCAGAGGATCGTGTGGAACCCTTCTTTCTTCAAATCGCCGATCTGGGCGATCGTCGGCTGCCCCCCGGTGGCCACACGGTCGGAGACGCTGTTGAACTTTTCGATCTCCGCGGCCGACGGCGAGGCTGCGAGCGGGGCGGCCGCGAGCAGAGCAAGGAGAAAACCGGTTGCCTTTGTCTTCATGGCGTCAACCTTTCTCGAGAAAATCACGGACGAAGTCCGCTTCGGTGATGATTCCGACAAGGTGGAGACCCTCCACGACCGGCAGGCAGCCCACCTTGTTCTCGAGCAGCATCTCGGCGGCTTCGTTGAGCGACGAATCCGGCTCGATCGTGTCGGGCTCGGTCGCCATGATGTCCCGGATCCGCCGGCGCCGCAGGATTTCGCGCTCGACCGAAAGGGGAAGCTCCTCGACGGCCCCGAGAGCCGTGCGCGAGAGGTCCCGGTCGGTGACGAGACCGACGAGCTCCCCCTCGCTGTCCACGATCGGGACGTGGCGCACGCGCCGGGAGTCCATGAGGTCGTACAGGGTTTCCAGATCGTCGCGGGACTTCAAGGTATAGACGCGGTCGGTCATGAGGTCTCGAACCAACCGCTCTCGCGCGCCCCCCGCTCCTCTCTTCGGGGTGGGCTGCGGAGGCGGCGCGGGACGCTTCGGCGAGGGAGAGCGTCCAGGCTTACCGGCCGGCCGGGAACGGGAACGGGAACGGCCCTCTGCGCTGACCAGTTCCGACATAGCCATCACCTCCTCAATGCCTGATGCTGACGCAGGGACAGCGCCGAGGAAATGACGCAAATGCATTAGCCTGGCGAAAAGGGCGGGGCGGCCGGGCGCCGGAATGGTTCATCCGGATCAGGCGTCCCCTGGCGGCCCCGTGCGAGCATAGAAAGGGGAGGATGTATGTTGACAACCGGGACAAAGAGCGACCGGCACATCCAGCAGGACGTGCTCCGCGAGCTGCGTTGGGACTCGCGCGTGGACGAGACCGAGGTCGGAGTCGAGGTGCACGAGGGGATCGTGACGTTGACGGGGACCCTGGAAAGTTACGCCAAGAAGCTCGCGGCCCGAGAGGCGGCGCACCGCGTCGTGGGAGTGCTCGACGTGGCGGACGACATCCAGGTCAAGGCGCCGGGGAGCCTCGGGAGGACCGATACGGAGATCGCCCGCGCCGTGCGGTCGGCCCTGGAGTGGGACGCGTTCGTACCCGACCAGAGAATCCATTCCACGGTGACCGAGGGCTTCGTGACGCTCGAGGGAGCGGTCGCGACGCTGCGCGAGAAGGAGGACGCGGAAGCGGCGGTTCGGAACCTGTCGGGCGTCCGCGGAGTGCGCAACGCGCTTCTCGTCGCGGCCGTCAGGGCGGACCCGGCGCAGCTTCGCGAATCGATCGAGGAGGCTCTGGAGCGTCGGGCCGAGCGGGAGGCCGAGCGGATCCGCGTCGGAGTCGAGGACGGCACCGTCACCCTCGAAGGGAAGGTGCGGACCTGGCCGGAGAAGACGGCGATCCTCGGAACCGTCGGCCACGCGCCCGGAGTCCGGGAAGTCCGGGACAAGCTCACCGTCAACCCCTGGGACTGAGGCTCCGGCGTCCGGCGGGAGACGCCGGCTCAGGCGGCGAAATCCTTCAGCCGCACCGGGAGCCGGTGGGCGCCCCACTGGCCCGGCTCGTTCTCGAAGACGCCCGCGCAGGGCTCGCCGCACGCGGCGCAATGGCCTTTGTCGAGGTTCCATTCGGTCAGCACGTAGCCGTCGCGGCCGATGAGCCTCGCCCCGCAGCGATGGCACGATGTGCTCTCGCCCTCCTCGTGGCGGACATTGCCGGTGTAGGCATAGCGCACTCCGTTGCCCAGGGCGATCGCGCGGGCGCGTGAGAGCGTCGCCGGAGGCGTCCTCGGCACATCCATCATCCTCCAGTCGGGATGGAACGCCGAGAAATGCATCGGGACATCGGGCCCGAGATTCTCGACCACCCACCGCGTCATCGCATCGGTCTCCTTTTCGGAGTCGTTGTAGCCGGGTATCACGAGGTTGGTGATCTCGAGCCAGACGTTCGTCTGTCGCTTCAGGTACACGAGCGTATCGAGCACGGGCTGCAGGTGCGCGCCGGTGATCTGCCGATAGAACTTTTCGGTGAAGGCCTTCAGGTCCACGTTGGCCGCGTCGATGTCCCGGTAGAAGGCCTCCCGCGGTTTCTCGCAGATGTACCCCGCCGTGACCGCGACCGTGGCGATGCCGACCTCATGGCAGGCCTCGGCGACGTCGATCGCGTACTCGAGGAAGATCGTGGGATCGTTGTAGGTGAACGCGACGCTGCGGCAGTTGAGCTCCCTGGCCGCCCGCGCGATCAGCTCCGGCGACGCTTCGTCGGCGAGCTTCGCGATCTCCCGCGACTTGCTGATGTCCCAGTTCTGGCAGTACTTGCAGGAAAGATTGCAGCCTTCCGTCCCGAAAGAGAGGACAGCGGTGCCGGGGAGGAAGTGATTGAGGGGCTTCTTCTCGATCGGGTCGACGCAAAACCCGCTCGACCGGCCGTAGGTCGTGAGGACGATCGTGTCCTGCTGCCGGGCGCGGACGAAGCAGAGGCCGCGCTGCCCCTCCCGCATCGTACAGAAGTGGGGACACACGTCGCACTGCACGCGGCCGTCTTCGAGCCGGTGCCAGTACTCGGTGGGAACGACGGAATCCTGCGCCCGCCTGGTCATGAGGTCCTCCCGCGCCGCCGGCTCCATGCTGCGCCGCTCGCGAGAGGCTCCGCATGGTCTGTTTTCATCAAACCGGGGGGAGTGGCGGCCTGGTCCGTTTGGATCAAGCGGGGCCGGGAAGTTCGCGCGAAGATTCCAATATGCAGGTGCGGGATGTCATGACGCCCCAGGCGATCTGTTGTACGCCCGAGACGACGCTCGCGGCCGCGGCGACCCTGATGGAGCAGGGCCGGTGCCGCACTCTGCCGGTCATTCACAACGGGAGGCCGGTCGCGATGATCACGGACCGCGACATCTGCCTCGCGCTCGCCGTCGCAGGGTGCCTTCCGTCGGAGCTTTCCGTCGCGGACGTGATGAGCGAGGAGCTGCACTCCTGCCACGAAGAGGACGAGATCCTGCAGGCACTCGAGACGATGAGACGCCATCACGTCCGCCGTCTCCCGGTCATCGGTCCCGATGGCGGCCTCGCCGGGGTACTCTCCATCGACGACGTTCTCGCCAGGGCGGGGAGCGCGGGCGGACCCTCCTTCGCGGACACCATTACGGCCTTTCAGGGGATGGACCACCGGCCCTCCGCCGGAGGGTCGGGGTAGCGGTGCAAGAAGTGGAAGAGACCGGAGTCCGCACGCGAAAGAGAAGGGGACCGAGACGCCTGTTTCCCCCTCCGAGCGAGATGCGCTGCACGGCCATGGTGTTTCTCGCCGCGCGAGTTCTCCCGGAACAGTGCCACTTCAAGCGGAAACTCTCGACGTATTGCCTCCGCCACTGGCGCGAGAGGTTTGTCCCCGGGTCCGTCTGAGCCCGCGCGAGCGCGCGCGGCCGCATCCGCCGGGATTTCGGCGCGGCTAGACTCGCGCTAATCGCATCTGCTGGTAGAGCCGC
>Ga0153915_10001312_pt1 | contig 22847 bp, 22 predicted proteins | sample Opewatmetagenome_2_FD_107003 | JGI IMG/M metagenome (GOLD analysis project Ga0153915, IMG submission 107003) | Freshwater wetland microbial communities from Ohio, USA - Open water 3 Core 3 Depth 3 metaG | ecosystem: Environmental > Aquatic > Freshwater > Wetlands | place: USA: Ohio, Lake Erie...
CTCATTCTCACCGGAATCGGGGGGATTGGCATCCCCCCTCACCCTTCGCAGGAATCGGGGGGATAGGCATCCCCCCTCACCCTTCGCAGGAATCGGGGGGGATAGGCATCCCCCCTCACTCACCTCTACCCTGCGGTCGCAAGCCTTTTCCTCCTCCACCGCTGACGTCACAGTGGTGACTCCCCCCATGCTGGGTATCTCCACCTACTGTCTCCACCAGCGCCCCCTCCCTGAAGTGCTGGATGTGCTCACCCCCCACACGGACTGCGTGGAGATCATGGATGACGGCCCCCATTTCCTGCACGATGCCGCGCCGCTCGCCAGCCACTCCTTCCGGTACTGTTTCCACGCGCCGGCCCGCGGCGTGAACATCGCCTCCCTCCACGAGCCGATCCGGAAAGCCTCGGTGGAGGTGCTGGTCCAGTGCTTTGGGGTTGCCGCCGAGGTGGATGGTCCCGTCGTCATCCACCCCGGTTATTTTACCTGGCCCGGGGAGCGGGAACAGGCAGAGCAGCGGTTTCGCCGGTCCCTCTCGGATCTCCGCAGGGAGGCCGGGGAGCGGGGGGTACGGTTCGCCATCGAGAACATGGGGAACTGGGATTACTTCTTCCTCCGGTTCCCGGAGGAGGTCCCGATGCTGGACGGGATCGATCTCGCCCTGGACGTCGGGCACGCGAACCTGAACGGCTGCCTGGACCGGTTCCTCCCCTGCCGGATCGCCCACGTCCACCTGCATGACAACGATGGGACCAAGGACAGCCATGCACCGGTGGGGTCCGGCACGATCAATTTCCGGCCGGTGATGGATGCCGTGCGCCGGGACGGGGCCACCCCCATCATCGAGGTGGAGACTCTGGAGGGCGTGCTCCGGAGCCTGGAGGCGCTGAAGGGGTTGTGAGGGGGGCGGGAACCTCGTTGCCGTGCAATATGCCGGCGGTTTCCCGCTTATTTTATAAGCCATGGTCACCAACTTAACTGGCATCCCTGCCTTCGTGGCTCAGCCGGTAGAGCGTGTCCTTGGTAAGGACAAGGTCGCGGGTTCGATTCCCGCCGAAGGCTTCGTTTTCTGCGTTCATATCCCATCTCCTGCATTCCGTCCCGGGATATCACCTTGGTGAAGGAAGAACCACTCAATTCTTTTAAGGCCATGAGACAACGATATGCAGGATCATCCCGTGACACAGCCCGCTTCACTGTTCGGCATGCCCACGGAGAAGGGCAGATGGGTGTTTGTAGGAATGGGTCTCGTCATCAACCTGTGCCTGGGTTCCGTGTATGCATGGAGTGTCTTTGTCGAACCGCTCACCAGGTATTTCACGGGTGAACCTGGCACGGCGGTCACGGCAAATGAGGTGCTCCTGCCATTCTCGGTGGTGCTTGCAGTCTTTGCCCTTACCATGCCGTTCACCGGTCCGATCATCGACAGGTATGGACCCCGGAACGTGACGATCATCGGGGGCGTGCTGGCAGGCCTTGGCTGGATGCTCGCATCCTTCTCGTCATCTCCCCTGGTACTTTCCCTCCTGTTCGGGGTGAGCGGCGGCATTGGAGTGGGTATTGCCTACAGCGTGCTGGTGGCAGTTGCCGCATGCTGGTTCCCGGACCGGCGGGGCCTCGCGGTCGGGATTTCGGTGCTGGGTGTCGGATTCTCCGCGTTCTTCACCGCCAATCTCGCAGGCTATCTCATCGCCGTATCCGGTGTGATGAACACGTTCAGGATCTTCGGTATCGCGATCATCGTGCTCACCACACTGCTCGCACTGCCTTTGAAATTCCCGGCACCGGGATGGGTTCCGGCGGGGTGGACTCCCCCGGCCCTGAAACCCGGAGAGGAACAACCCTGCGAATGCGACCGGTCCATGATGATGAGATCCCCCTCATTCTACGGGCTCTGGGCCTGTTACTTCCTTGGATGTCTCGCCGGCCTCATGGCCATTTCGATCGCAAAACCGGTGGGCACCGACGTGGGAATCGAGGCAGGGCTTGCCACACTCCTCGTGGGTTTCTTTGCGATCTTCAACGGGGCCGGGCGCCCCGTCTTTGGTGCACTCACCGACCTGATCACGCCCCGGAAGGCAGCCATCGTATCCTTCATCCTGATCGGCTTCGCATCCCTGCTCATGTGGCAGGTCCCCAGCGAGCCCGTCTACATCCTCGCCTTTGCCGTCCTGTGGGGATGCCTCGGGGGCTGGCTGGCCATCGCACCGACAGCCACAGGAAGTTTCTTTGGGACCCGCGATTACCCGAGGTGCTACGGGGTAGTGTTCCTGGCGTTCGGGGCCGGTGCGATCGCCGGACCGCAGCTCGCGGGATTCATCAAGGCATCGACCGGAACGTATCTCGGGGTGTTTCCGTACGTGCTGGCGCTGGCGCTGATCGGGATGGTCATTGCGTTCACCCTGATGAAACCTCCAGGACTGAGGCCTGTGAACGCGTGAACATCAGTGATACTATCGACGAAAAAAAGGCGTTAAGGTTGGATATCAACGTAAAAAAAGTTATTTCTGTCGTCGCTTTCCTTCACAATATCGAAATGATCAACTTCGCACTGGAGTCGAATCATGTTTGGGACGTAACTCCTGTAACCTAAATCCTCACACCTGAGTGTGAACCCCGTGGAGACTGTGGTCTGACTGTTGCCTTCAAGTTTTGGAATACTATTTGAAAATTGGTAAAAGTGCCTCTCGTTGATGTTCCCAGTGCAAACCATGTAACATCCTACCCCAATATATTGAGCGGGTTCAGGTCCGTCGTTCCGTACTGTCGCAAAGAGCTGATCGTTCTCAAACCATACTTCCCAGATTTTCAAATCTGGCAGCGCCTGGGAAGGGGTCACCGTACAGGTCTCCGACTCACGACAAGCCCCCCATGCTCCATTATCACAGGTGCACATTTTCCCGTGGTAGCAGTCCCCAGTGGAAGATGCAACATAATATCCCCCATCGGCAAGACACTTTTTTTCCTGCCTGTCACAACCTGCTGCGAGGATAAGGGCGATAAACAGAACCACCAGTATGATCAATTTCTTCATATGCCACCATTGCAGTAGAATAAAGTCGGAGCCGAAAAACCTTGTGTTTTTATTTCCGTCAGAAACTCCGGGATGGGTTGGAGATGATTCCCCTCAGTTGCCCGGGATATCTTTCACTCCAGGGGAGGAAGGAGGGTTGCGGGTTCGAAGTTCACCCCCTGCGTCCCACTTCTGGAGAATCGGGCTCACCTGAATATTACACCATAACGCCTGCGATATTACTATCAAATGGGGGATGGAGGCCAGGGGACAACCTTCCTGCCCTTACCGTCTACTCCGTCGAAGCACCACCATCATACTGATAACTGAAAGAGCTCCCAGTGCCGGGAGAAGCGTGGAGGATGCGACGGGGGTTGTTGGTGGCAGGTTTGTTACCTGGGCATTGAGGGTAGGCGACAGTGTGACCGTACTCCCACCCGTGACCTCGACCTGCGTTGACCACGGGGCATAGCCCTGCAGCTCGACGGACAGGGTGTGCTGGCCTGCACTGACGTCCTCGATCAGGCAGGGTGTTTTTCCTTTCACCACGTTATCGACAAAGACGAGGGCCCCCGGGGGTTGCGAGGAGATCGAGAGTTTCCCGGTATTTTCAGATTCCGTTCTGCCGGGGCTGATCGTCAGCCATCCGTAACTCACCACTGCATTGTCACCGGATATGACATGGATCGAGTAATCCGTTCCCGGAGGCACATCTTCCGGAACTGTCCAGTAATAGGATCCCTTTTCTGCTGAAACGGAGGACGTGATGGTTCTGAGGGGGATAAAAGGATTGATACCCTGTTTCAGTTCGATCCGGATATCCATGCCCTCAAGGCCGGTCTGGGTCCAGGTAATCTCGTGCCCGGTGCCTGTCTGCCAGTGGTGACTGCTGGTGGGCGCGGAGACCTTCAGGGTTTTAGGGGTGGTCGTGACGGCCGATGAGATCAGCCTGAATGCGTTTTTGTCCTTCACCTCCGGGTATCTGCTCGAAAAAATTCCGATATAATTCACAGTCTTGTCGGTAATGAGGGGATAGCAGCCGTACACGTCTGTCGGAACGGTCCAGGAGTACGATCCGGACGCTGCCGGAGGGTGATCACTGAAATATTCGATGGTTGGCTGGAAATCGGATTCGGGGGCGCACTCCAGATAGATCGTGACGTCCGAGTTCTCAAGGCTGGTCTGTGTCCAGGTAATCGCATATGTCTCCCCCGCTTCCCAGGTGGGCACAGGAGAACCGGGGGTGGTGAGTGTCAGACTCCTGCTGGGATCGGTTGATGGCCACGACCAGAAATATCCTCTGTCATCCTTCACCTCCGGGTAGTTCAACGAGGTGATGTGGATGATATAAAAAATATTCACGTTGAGCGTTTCAGGGACCGTCCATGAGAACTTACCGGCCGTTGCGGGAGTGGAGGAACTGATGGTCTGCACGAAGTCATCATAAAAATATAATTCGATCCTGACATGCGTGTTCTCCAGGCCGGTCTGGGTCCAGGTGATCTCATGCTGCGTACCCTCTATCCAGGAGGGATACTGCGTATCCCACGCCGGGCCGGTTTCAACGGGGCTCGTGATCTTCAGGGTTCTGGTATCGGCTGCGGTCACAGCCGGTACCAGTGCTCCGAAGACCAGCAGGACCACGCCGGCGCAGAAAAGGGTTGAGATAAATCTCGTGTCTTGTACCATCGTTCATGCCCTCCGACACAGATCCTAGGGTGATAGTATGCTCAAGATGCGAGGCAATAATCATTTTCAATTGCAGTGTCGGCAATCCCGGGCATTAACCTCTCATCACCCTTCCCTGCACTGGCGGAGGAGGTACGAGGGGGAGGTTCCCGGGCGACTCCTGCCCAGGCTCGGAACGATCCCCCGCCTCAGGCATTTCATTCCACAATATTTTTATCCTCCAACAGGGGAATTCCCCATGGGTCATCCCTATGGTATTCGAGTTCCTGAGAAGGGGAAAGGGTGGGCGAGAGAAGGAGCTGACAGACCAGCAGAAGCAGCAGCAGGAGCTGGAGGCGGATCGGAAGCAGAAAGAGCGGCTGGACCGGATGATGAAGGATTCCGGGGACCAGCACCGGAAATTTACAGAAAAGATGCAGAAGGATGCCCAGAAGAGGGCCATGGACGAGCACAAAAGGGCCATGGACGCCCATAAAAAAGTCCACGACGACTTCGTGAAAAGAAACCGCAAGTTCTGAACCGGAGACTCACCGGGCGGGGAATGACACCATCGGTGTCCGGGTCCCGGATACCTGCCGGCGTTTGTCGGAAGCGGAACATGCGATCATCGTAACCTGACGTTCAGCGGTGGTGACCCATGGAATTCTTTGACTCGGCATATCAGGGCAGACCCCCCTGGGACATCGGCCGGCCCCAGAAGGAGTTCGTGGAGCTGGTCCGGAGGGGCGAGATCTCAGGATCTGTCCTGGATATCGGATGCGGGACAGGGGACAATGCCCTCTTCTTTGCAGGAGAGGGGCACGAGGTGTGTGGGATCGACTCCGTACCACGGGCCGTCGATAAGGCGAAGGAGAAGGCAGCAGAACGGGGACTCCCGGTCCATTTTCTCGTCCTGGACGCCCTGCACCTGACGAGCCTCGGGAGGACGTTCGATACTGCCACCGACTCCGGGCTCTTCCACACGCTCTCCGACGAGGATCGGCCGGTCTACGTGGACCAGCTGGCCGCGATCCTCTCCCCGGGCGGGCGCTACTTCATGCTCTGCTTCAGCGACCGCGAGCCTGCCGGGTACGGTCCCCGGAGGATTACGGAGAGGGAGATCCGGGAGAACTTCCGGGTCGGCTGGACGATCCATTACATCCGGCCGGCAACCTTCGAGAGCCGCACCCGGGCCGAAGGTTCCCGGGCATGGTTCTCGTCGATATCGAAGAATTGACGGATGGGGATCAGGCGATATTCAGACCTGCTTCGCAATGAAGGGATATGATAAAATTATTTTTTATATTTCGGAGCTGAATGCTATCCATGCATCACCTGGGTCCTGTGACGCTCTGCATTCTGGCAATACTCATCTTCGGCATTCCGTGCGTCCATGCCCAGGCTGGCGTCACGGTAGGCCCGGATATGAAGTGGAGTTATGCGCAGACCTATAACGAGGAACAGCTCGCGGCAAGCGGGTACATCATCACCGGTGAGGACATTGCATTTGCCAGGGGGCGGGTGGCCGACGCCGAGGAGGACTGTGCGAATATGGGCGGGGTATGGTGCACGTACGCAGGTGACGACCGGAAGGCCCTCCAGAGAATGCTTAACGTGCAGGGCCGGCAGACGAACAATCCGCACCCTGACATGGTTGACACCGGCCCGGTCCCGGATCTCACGAATACGGATATCATCTCCTCGGCATGGAAACAGCTTGAATCCATCGCCTCTCAACTGGCAGACTGGATAGATGGCCTCTTTGCAGCTCTGAACATCTAGTGCGCCAGTACATTGACGGGAAATTGTCGCGTCCATACCATTTTGCCCGGGGAGATGCCACCGGGATCCGATGGATATCTTCACCCACGCGGTCGCCATTCTCGTGATCCTGTACACCACAGGCAATGCCGCGTTCATTCCGTTCGGTATCATCGGGGCGGTCATCATCGATATCGATATGGCATACGCTTTCATCCCCCGCCGCGTCCCCTCCCTCTACCTCCTCCACCATGGCGGGTTCACCCACAGCGTATCCGGCGCCACGTTCCTCTCGGCGGTCGCCCTCGGTGCAGCCCTCGCCCTCTCCGGGGCAGGTCTCCTCCCGGGGACCCTGCCGGAAGGGATGCTCCTCCCGGCGTTTGCCTGCGTGCTGGCCGGGGCGTACCTCCACCTGTTCCTGGATTACCTGGCGGCCCCCGGTCTCCCGCTCCTCTACCCCGTGACAGAGAAACGGTACGGCCTGGCCATGTTCCCCATGCCCGTCTATCTCCTGATTTCCCTCCTCTCCATTGCCTCGCTGGCCGTCATCCTCCTCCGGGGTCCCACGCAGGAACTTGCCGCCCTCTATGGCGTGGTATTTTCCGGTCTGATCCTCATCAGCGCGGTGATGACGTGGCAGGTGCACCGGAAGACCCGCGGGAGATCCTATCCCACCCTCCACCCATTCCAATGGATTGTCATCCGGGATGAGGATTCGACCTGTTCCACCCTGACCTATGATATGTTCCGGGGAGTGACCCGGGAACGGAAGTATGAGAAGTACCGGAATATCACGCCTTCAGACGTCAACCGGTACGACAGTCTCCCGGAACTCAGGCGACACAGGTATTTCTCCTATCTCTCCACCGTCGAGAAGAATGGCACCGAGATCACCTTCCACGATCCGGTCCGGGAAGAAGGGCTCATCTCCTACCCGCCCTGGTATCCCTCCGTCACCATACGCACCGGGGACGCAGTATCCTGAAGGTGAGGATCCTTCTCCGCAGAACCGTCTGGAAGGTGTCGGAGCTCATCGGGGATGACCCGGCAGGGAGATGGGAAAAGGGTATGGATGAGGAGTTCCGTACGATAAGAGAGGGGATCTGATGGCCACGTCAGGAAGTTCACAGAGCCTGCTGGGGGAGTATCTGAATCTCTTTGCTGCAACGGAGATCTTCATTTTTGTATTCATGGAGATTGTCACGAAACTGGAGAACGTTCAGCGGGTGATATTCAAAAAGGCACAGCGCAACGATTACCTCATTTTTATCCTGCTGTTTGGCCTGTTCTCCATCTTCGGGACCTATGTCGGGACTCAGGAGAGGTCCGGGGCCATCACGAACATCCGGGATCTCGCTCCGATGGTGGCGGGGCTCGTTGCCGGTCCCTACGTGGGCCTGGCCGTGGGACTGATGGGAGGGATCCACCGCCTGTTCCTAGGCGGGGTGACGGCGGTCCCCTGTTCCCTGGCAACGATTCTGGCGGGGGTGCTCGCCGGTCTCGTGTACCATGTCAGGAAAGGAAAACTCATCGGAATCATCCCGGGCATGCTCTTTGGCGCGGCCATTGAGGTACTCCACGGCGGACTGGCAGTGCTGATGATCCAGCCTTTCTCGCGTGCGCTCGAGATTCTCTTCCCCTCCATTCCCGAGATGATCATCGCCAATTCACTGGGTGTGGGGATCAGCATCATCATCATCCACAGTGTCACAGAGAGAGAGAGACCGGCTGCCGCAGGATAACCGGGCTCTCTTTTTCGCCATCGCCCATCGCTCCGCGCCACGCCCTTTACAGGGATCCCTCACCATTCCCTTTCCCGGAACCACTTCGCAAGGATCAGGATCCCGAGACTGCCGGCCACTGCCGCGAACCCGAACCCTGGCGTGGTCGTGGCAGGGACCGGCGTCGGCGTGGTCGTTGCGGGTTCCGGTGTCGCGGTTGCAGAGGGTGTTGTCGCGGTGGTGACAGGCGTCTCTGTGGGAACCGCGGTCTCGGCAGGCAGCATGACCATCTCGGCGGCAGGCGGTGGCGTGCAGTCCTCCAGCTCCTGGTAGTACACGTCGTACGAACCGTTCCGGTCATCGGCCCAGGCGACGATGCAGCCCCCAACCTGGACATCCGATTGCTTTGCCCGGTCGTCGTTGAATCCGGTCATTGCCCCCGTGGCAAGGTTGTAGGTGTACACGTCAAAGTGCCCATTCCGGTAATCGCTCCATGCCACCCGGTCCCCAGAGATGGACGGCGCGAACTGGTTCTGATCGCCTTCCGTCACCCGGGTCTCATCTCCGGTCACCACATCGAGCACAATGATATCATAGTCATCGCCCCGCATATCGGCCCATGTCACCCGGTTCCGGTCGATCTGCGGGTATCCCTGGATACCGGTCCGGTTCGTGATCCGTTCCCAGGTCTGGTCCCGCACATCATAGAGAAAGATGGCGGGACTATCAAGACGATCAATCCAGATGACCCTGCTCCCTGAGATGTCGGGGTTGTACGCCCACTTTTCGCTGGGGATCTTCTTTCTCGTTCCGGTGGTCAGGTCCTGCACCATCAGGTTCACGCTGCTGTGGCCCGCCGGCTCATCCTGCCAGGCCAGCAGGTTCCCTGAGATGCGGGGGTTCACCTGATCGCCCGGGAGCGTGATCCGGGTGGTCTCTCCATTGCCGGTCCGGTAGAGGTACAGGTCGGTGTCGGTCTGTTCCCATCCCTTCTTCTCATAGGCCGTGTAGACCACCCAGTTCCCGGACACGGAAGGGCTGCGCTGGATGGCGGGGCCGGTGGCGATGGCCGTGGTGTTCCCCGTCGCGATGTCGTACAGGTAGATATCCGAGTCCCCCGTGGCCTTCCGGGATTCATAGACAAGGAACCGGCCATCGAATTTTCCCGGGATATCCTCGGTGGAAGTACTGGATACCTGTACTTCGATACCGGCAGGAGGCCTCGTCCAGGTGGGGACCGGTGTGGGCGTCGCGGCGGGCGGCGTTGTCGCGGGTACGAGGCGCCCCCGGAACTCGATCCTGCGCGTGGCATAGGTCCTGACATCGACGTTGCTCAGATCCGCAGGACGGGTCACCGCGTAGACCACGTAGGTCCCCTCGTTCACCCCCACTCCTGCTGCCGATGTATCCCAGGAGAATCTCCACACCCGGCCGGAGCCAACCGGAGCCGAATCCACATCGCCCTCCCTTGCCAGCCGGGAGGTATCGGTGAGCATGGTGCCCAGTTCATCCAGGCCCCCTCCCACCAGGAAGAGATATGTGGTGTCGGATTCCGTGTTGAGACCGGAAAGGTTCACCCGCTCACCGATCTGAAAAGTACCCTGTACAGGTTCGGAGATCCTGAGCACCGCCATTGCCGGAGATGCGATGACGACCATGAGCAGTACCGTGCACAGGGAAATCAGTGCCCGGTGAGAGGTACCATCGCTGCCCCTCCCGGGAGACGGCAATTCCTCCAGTCCCCTGTCCCTGCACCTCTGTTTCTCTACCGTCACGTTCATTCCATTCGCTCCATCACACGGTTGCCGGAAGAGAGGATAATGGTTCCACCCCGGGAGCTACCGCTGACAAGGACTGCCCCGCTTCCACCTGCCTTCCTGGGTCGCATCCCTCATAGGCCCCCTCTCAGAAAAAATGGGGACCAGCACCTGACCGGGTCTCAGCCCCGTGAATAGTGGTTCACAATCCAGCCGGCAGCGACAAGGACAACAATCAGGGGCAGCCAGGGGATATTCACAGTGATGAGCTGCAACTCCACCGCGAGCCAGATGAGGGCTAGCACCAGTATCAGCACCGCAAACGTCGGGAAAGATTTTCCACCCATACCCATCACCCTAAGGAAATCACCACCCGGGAGGAAAAATGCATCCCTTCCCCTCACCGCCTGCCGGCCCTTTCCCTGAAAGAAGACATCGCATCCTGGGGTGGGGTAAGTACTCTCTTCAGGGAGGGCGGGGAACCCCAATGAGCGGAGGGTAAGGTATATCATCCAGGGGAAACAACCCGCTGTCGTTTCGGAGTTCAGCGGGTGGAATATCGATGAGAACCTCCTGGGGCAGGGTGGCATGGGCGGTCGCAGGTCTCCTGCTGTGTACCGGGCTCCCCCTCCCTGCATTGGCGGATACCCAGCTGCTCGATTCCTGGGCATGGACCTATGGGGGCGCGATGAGCGACCTCGGTGCATCCGTGCGGGAGACCGGTGACGGCGGGTTCATTGTTGCCGGGAGTACCAGTTCCTTCGGCCGCGGGGATTTTGACGTCTACCTGCTCCGGGTGGGTCCCACGGGCATTCTCCTCTGGGAACAGCACCTGGGGACACCTGCAGACGAGTTCGGGGCCGATGTCCGGGAGACCGGGGATGGAGGTTTTATCGTGACCGGCTGGTCCTGGTCACCTGCCAATTCCACGGACGTGTACCTGATCCGGACGGATGAGGCCGGGAAAATGCTCTGGGAGCGCACGTACGGCGGACCCGGGAGCGACTATGGCCATGCGGTACTCCCGCTGGAGGACAGGGGATACGCGATCGCGGGGAGCACCGCCTCGTTCGGGCCCTCGGTGGATATGTACCTGATCCGGACAGGTGAGGACGGGACGAGGCTCTGGGAGAAGGCATTCGGGGGTCAGGGGGATGATGCAGGGTTCAGTCTCATTTCCATGGACGATTCGGGATTTGTCATTGCAGGGAGCACCGGATCCTTCGGGTCATCCAGCGATGTCTTCCTGGTCCGCACCGCACCCGATGGTGCAGAACTCTGGGAGCAGCATTACGGGGGCCAGGGGATCCAGGAGGGGAGATCCGTTGCGAGGGCGGAGGATGGCGGCTTCCTCATTGCCGGGGGGACCGACCCTGCCCTTGCAGGGCTCTGGGATGCCTACCTCGTCCGGATCGACAGCCAGGGACGACTCCAGTGGGAACAGGCAATAGGGGGCAGCGGCAGCGAGTATGGCACTGCCGTTGCCATGACCGATGGCGACGGGTATTACCTTGCCGGCAGGACCAGTTCCACCGGGCCATCGACCGATGTCTCCCTTGTCCGGGGGAGTTCCCTGGGAAATCCTCTCTGGGAACGGACCTTTGGCGGCGCCCGGTACGATGCGGCATCGGCCCTCCAGCGGACCTCGGACAGGGGCGTTGTCATTGCAGGGACCACGGATTCATTCGGGAGGGGGGATGAAGTATACCTGATCCGGCTTGTGCCGCCGTCAGGGTCGCTGGTGGTGACCTCGACTCCTGCAGGAGCTTCGCTGTCTCTCGACGGTATTCCCCGGGGCGTGACCCCGGTTTTTCTCGAGAATGTCTCGGCCGGGCCCCACAGGGTCCTGCTCCTGCACCCGGGATATGAGGATTACCATGCGGACACGAGGGTGGAACCCGGGGCCGCTCCCACGGTGGTGGATGCGATGCTCGTGGCCATCCCCGGGACACCTCCCGTCACCGTGACCCCCACGCCGGCCCCTGTTCCCCTGATCGGACACCTGTTCCCTGCCCGTCTGCCGGAAGGGTCCGCACAGGGGGAGACAGGATCATTCTTTTTCTTCTGGCCGGCTCACCTTTCGCACCTGCTCTCTTTCTTCTGATGCCGCGTGGCAGTGATCCCCCGGGCCTGTGAAGGATGTACGGGCTCCCGCATTCTCCACGTCCTGGCCCGCGAGAACCGGTCAGGGTGGGGGGGGGTTCTGGATGTCCCCATGAGAGTGACGGGAGGACGCCGTCACCCGTGGATCTTCCGGAGGATCCAGGCCATGTTGGCACCCAGGTTCCGCATCGTCCGGATCCCTTCCCCGTCCTGCTCCACGTCGCCGGGGTTCATGCCAATGCCCAGGTTCCAGTACGATGACCCGACTGTGAACATGCAGTTGATGCCGAAAAAGTGGTTGATCGTATCAAAGACATGGATGGCCCCGGCACGACGGACCGCCACGACGGCGGCCCCCACCTTCCGGGCATAGAGCCCGCCGTTGGCCATGCCCACGAACCCGGCCCGGTCGATGAGCGCCTTGGTCTCCGTGCTCACGTCGGCAAAGTAGGTGGGGGACCCCAGGAGTATCCCGTCAGCCTCCGCCATCTTCCCGATGCAGCCGTTCACGAAGTCGTTGTCGATCACGCACTTCCGGTCCCGTGTCTCGTAGCACTTCCCGCAGGCCGTGCACCCGTGCACCTTCTTCCCACCGATCTGGACGAGTTCGGTCCGGATACCCTCTTCCTTCAGCGCCGAGAGGACATGCCCCAGCAGCCGCCCCGTGTTGCCCCCCTTCCGGGGGCTCCCGTTGAATGCCACAACCTTCATGCCGGAAGAGTCGGCACCAATCCAGATAGAGTTCACCCACCGGGCTGCACCCGATCAGGCCAGAGCGGTGTTCCATGCACGCAGATTTCTACCGGAACGCTCTTCTCGGGGCGTGCGCCCCCCGCCGCGTGGGCGCCCACCCCCCTTCGGTTGATCCCCCCTGGAGCAGATTCGGTGAGAGAAACCGAAGGACTGACTATCCTCACCGGGGGAGGGACCGGGAGGGGGCAGCGCCCCCTCCCGCAACTATCCCGGCAACCGCCAGTAACGGAAAACAAGTAACTGAAAACACGATAGCCAGTTCCTGATGACCGGAGCGGTTATCCCGCTCCGTGATACCGTGGCGGTTATCCCGTTCCAAGGCCCACGTTCAGACAGGATTCCCATGGAGACCCTCATCTACTACTTCACCGGTACCGGTAACTCGCTCTGGGCCGGGAGGAAGCTCGCAGAGCATCTTCCGGATGCGTCCCTCCGGCCGATGGCACCCCTGGTCAGGAACGGCACGCGGATCCGCCCGGAAGCGGCCACCGTCGGGATCGTCTGCCCGGTCTATTTCCTGGGGCTGCCATCCCTCGTTGTACGGTTCGCAGGGATGCTGGACATGTCCGATACCGGGTACCTCTTCGCGGTCGTGACGATGGGTGGAATGGGCGGGACCGCCGCGCTCCGGCAGCTGGACGGGATCCTGTCGCGGAACGGCAAACGGCTGGATGCCGGTATCGCTGTCAGGATGCCCGGGAATTACCTGGTGGGGTACAGTCCCCCCGCCGCGGCGAAGCAGGAGCAGATGATCAGGGACACGGGGAAAGCACTGGCCGGATTCGCAGAGGCGGTAAAGGTGAGGCGAATGGCCCGGCCCGGGCCTGCCCTGGTCACGTCGTTCGTCCACGCGCTGATGTACCCCCGCTTCATCGCGTCCCTCCCCGACTCGGACCGGGAGTTCACCGTCTCGGACGCCTGCACGTCCTGCAACACCTGCGTCCAGGTCTGCCCGGTGGAAAACATCACGCTCGAGGCGGGAAGGCCAGCCTGGCACCACCGCTGCGAATGCTGCCTGGCCTGCATCCACGCCTGCCCGGTGGAGGCCATCCAGCGGGGGAGAACCACGGCAGGCCGGGACCGGTACCGGCACCCGGCGGTTACGATCCCTGACCTGAAAGCGCAGCAGGCAGGGGAGTCCCCCGTGCCGGCGGAACCACGATCTCCCCTGTAATCTGCCTGCCCCATATTTTTTCCGGAGGAGGCGGGTCATTCCGGCTACTCACCAGTGAGTAACGGGCCAGCCGTGGTACTGCCCCGCTATAATAGGATCCAGTGGAGTGGGCTTTTCAGCGGTTTCCCCGGCCGGTCGCTGCCGGCGTCCCGGCTGGCCCGCTGCCTTCGTCCGGGATGGAGACGGACACCGATGAGGGCGGGTAGGGGATGATCCCCCGGTCGCGCAGCGGGTCCCGCAACGTGACAGTACCCCCGTTCTTCTCCGCCACCGACAGATAGGAGAAGTACCGGTGCCGCCGTACCTCGGGGAGATCGCGGAACTGTTCCAGATCCTGTGCGCTGGTCCCCTGGAACCGGTCCAGGGTCAGGATGGGGGTGATGCCCCGGAGGAAGCGGTACTCGCGGAGACTGACGGTCCGGTCATCCGCGTCGAGGAGCAGCCACCGGAGCGGGTTGAAGGTCGGGATTGTCTGTCCCGGATACGTGAGTGCCATGTATCCCTTGACGGCTGCCGAGAGGCCGATGAATCCGAAAAAGATCGCGGCGTACCATCCCAGTGCGGCGGGCCCTGCCACACCCATTGCTGCCCAGGTGATGAACGCCAGGCTCACGGCAAAGAGTACCAGGCTCGGGCCCGGGAAGATGCCTGCCGTGAATTTCCTCTCTGTCAGCGGGTAGAGGAGCGGGATACCCGGGTACGCAAGGAAATCCTCCAGGACATGGAGGAGGGCCCCTGCGAGCATGCAGAGAAGGGCGACAGGACCGAAGAGTCCTGGCCGGATCCAGGGTACGAGACCGGTAATCGCGAGGGCGTACGCCACGAGAAACGCGAGGGTCGATATCGCGAGCGAGCCCGCGATGCTGTGGGTGAAGCCGCCATGGGTGAGGAGGTAGAGCCCGGGGCTCCGGCGCGAGATGGCACCGTACACCACGTCCACGTCAGGGATGATGGCCCCGAGGACGGCAAAGGGGAGGATATACCCGTCCGGAGGGATCGAGAAGATCACGAGAGCCGAGAGGGCGTGGGTGAAGGTGTCCACGGGAGAAGGGTTGTCCCCCGGCGGTATTAAACCGGGCGGCCCGCGGAAGAACCGGGTTCGCGGCTGAGCCGGTTTTCCGGTTAGGCCCCGAACCGGTACACGCCCCGCGGGGCATGGATCTCGAACCGGGCGCCGTACCCCTCCAGGCCGGTCTCCCGTATGGAGAGGCCCGTGATGGCCAGGATCTCCCGGGTGAGGAAGAGGCCGAGGCCCGTGTTCCTGCCGTAGCCCCGGTTGAAGATCAGGTCCTTCTCATCGGCTGAAATACCGGTGCCATTGTCCTCGCAAAGGAGGAGAAGGCCCTCCGGCGTTTCCTGGAAGGAGAACCGGATCCGGGTGGCCTGCCCGTGCATGATGGCGTTCTCCACCAGGTTGTGGAAGATCTTCTCCATCAGCGGGTCCGCGTAGACCTCGAGATCGTCCAGGTCCCCCATCACCTCCACCTGGCCGGGGATGATCCCGGCAGCCGCCCTCTCCACATGGTCCTGGACCCGCTGCCAAGAGGGGGACTTGACGCCGATTTCCTGGTACTCCCGGGCAAACCTGACCTGGTGGCTGAGCGTGCCGAGCAGCACCTCCTCCTTGCGGAAGATCTCCCGGAGATCGGGATCGCTCGTCATATCCCGCGAGAGTTCCACGTACCCCCCCAGGGCCGTGAGCCGGTTCATCATGTCGTGGCGGGTGATGCTCGCAAGAAGGTTCAGCTTCCGGTTCGCCTGCCGGAGGGCCTCCTCGGCCTGCTTCCGGTCCGAGATATCCCGGATGATGGCGAGAAGCAGGGGGCCATTTGGTCCCTGCACCCGGCTCAGGCTCACATCGGTAGTGAACTCCTCCCCACCCGGGCGCAGGTGGACCCACTCGACCCGCAGGGAGCCCTTCTCCGCGGCAGCCTTCAGGTGCTCCTGCAACAGGTCTGCCGACCGTTTCCCTGAGGGTTGCAGGTCCGGTGAGAACCCGTCGCAGGGGCTCCGGCCCATGATCTCCCCCCGGCTGCGGGAGAAAAGGGCTTCTGCCGCCGGGTTGCAGTCCACGTACCGATCGTCATCGATCAGGAGGACCGCGTCCCCCATCCGGGCAAAGAGCCTGCGGAACTCCTCCGGAGAAATCCCTGATGTCACCCGCAGGCCTCCGCCACTGTCATCCCTCTCAAATGCCGGTCGGGGAGGCGAGATGAAAAAGATATGGATTCCTCATTGGGGTGATCCCTTCTTTCTCATCTGATCCTATGCCCGGAAGAAGGGCTGCCACCGGACCGTAAAATGCAACACCTTAATTTCTGCGGGAAACGATACACGTACCGATGGTGCCCCTGGTGCTGGACCTCTCCGGGAAACGGGTGGTGATCTTCGGAGGGGGTGCGGTGGGCGTCCGGAAGGCCACCTACTTCTCCGGTGAGGCCGAGGTCACCGCGATATCACGGTCGTTCCTCCCGGAGTTCGATACTCTCTCAGTCCTCAGGGTGGTCCGGGACCTGGAGGCCGCGTCCGACCGGGACCTGGCCGGCCTCCTGGAGGGGGCGTTCCTGGCCGTGGCGGCGACGGATAACGCTGCCCTCAACGACCGGATCGGGAGAATCTGCCAGGCGAGGGGGGTCTTCTTCAACAATGCCCGGGGCACGCCGGGGAACGTGATCCTGCCCGCGGTCTTCAGCGGGGACCACTTCCGCGTGGCCGTGACCACGTTCGGGAAAGCACCGGGGATGGCCCGGGTCCTCCGGGAAGGGATGGAGACGGCATACCCCGGCCTTGACGCCATGATCGAGCTCGTGGAACGGTTCCGGGCCGCCCTGAAGGACACGGTCCCGGACCAGGCGGACCGGCAGGCCGTCATCGCCCGGGTGCTCGCCGACCGGGAGGTCTGGGACGCGGTGACCGGCGGGGGAGACCGGGCATGGGCCCTTGTCGAGCAGAGGTACCTCCATGGCCGGTAACCTCTTCGTGGACCTGGCGATAGCATCCGTGAGCCACCACGACGCCACGGTACCGGATCTGGAGACGGCACGTTTTCCCGATGAACCGGAGTTTCTCCGGATGGCACGGGAGCAGTTCCGCGGCGTGATCCTGCTCCAGACCTGCAACCGGGTGGAACTCTTCGTGCAGGGGAGCGGGGAAGCCCTCGCCGGGTTCCTGCAGGCCCAGGGGAAGACGGGCTACCAGGTCATGGAAGGCGAGGCCGTCCTCCGGCACCTGCTGGAGCTGGCCGCCGGCATCGACTCCATGATCGTGGGGGAGGACCAGATCCTGGGGCAGCTGAAGGAGGCCGCGGCGGCGAGCCGCGATGCGGGTGCCTCGAGCCCGGTCCTGGACCTCTGCATCGACAAGGCCGTCCACGCCGGGATCCGGGTGCGGGAGCTGACCCGGATCAACCGGGGGGCTGTCTCCATCGGCTCTGCGGCCGTGATCCTGGCCGAGCAGCTGCTGGGGGACCTGCGGAAGAAGCACATCCTTGTTGTCGGCAGCGGGGAGATGGGGATGCTCGTCGCAAAGGCGCTCATGGAGAAGGACCTGACCGCCATCTACGTGGCCAACCGGACCTACGAGCGGGCCGTCACGCTCGCAGAGAAGATCGGCGGGAAGGCGGTGTACCTGAAGGACCTGTACCACTACATCGCCCTCTCCGACGTGGTCATCTCCTGCACGGCGGCACCCCACCCCATCATCCACTGCGACGGCCTCGCCACCGCCATGCGGGAGCGGCAGTGGCCCACGGACCGGAGCCCCCGGCCGCTGGTCCTCATCGACATCGCCCAGCCCCGGGACGTGGAGGAGAAGGCCGGGGAGATCCAGGGGGTGAGCCTCTTCACGATCGACAACCTCCGTTCGGTCAGCGATGAGGCCCGCGAGGCCCGGCTTGCCGAGGCGGAGCGGGCCCGGGCGCTCGTGGAGGAGGAGGTCTCCCAGTTCACCGCCCTCGTGAACCGGGCCGCCGCGGACGACACCCTCTCGGTCCTCTACACCTGGGCAGAGGCGATCCGTACCCGGGAGCGGGACCGGGCTCTCCACCGCCTGGGCGACGACAGTCCCCGCACCGTTGAGATCCTGGACGATCTGACCCGGGTGATCGTGAAGAAGCTTCTCTCCGATGCCACCATCTCCATCCGGGAGTGCGCGGAGCACGGCGAGATCCAGCTGGCGGAATCGATTGTCCGCGCCATCACCGAAGGTGAGAAGATATGTTTCCCGAGAAACGAATGAGACGGTACCGGCGGCCCGGGATCCGGCGCCTCCTGGCCGAGACCCACCTGCGTCCCGAACAGCTGATTGCACCCCTCTTTGTGGACGAGACGATCCGCCGCCCAGCCTCCATCCCTTCCATGCCCGGGCAGGACCGGCTTTCCCTCGCCTCCCTCCCGCACGTAACTGGGGAGCTGCGGGACCTGGGGATCTCCGCAGTCCTCCTCTTCGGCATCCCGGCGCACAAGGATGAAGAGGCCACCTCGGCGTTCGACCCGGACGGGATCATCCCCCGGGCCCTCCACACGATCCGGGACGAGGTGCCGGATCTTACGCTGATCACGGATGTCTGCGCCTGCGAGTACACGGACCATGGCCACTGCGGGATCCTGGGCGGGGTGAAGGGGCGGACCGAGCTCCTGAACGACGAATCCCTGGATCTCATGGCAAAGATCGCCCTCTCCCACGCGGATGCGGGGGCGGATATCGTTGCCCCCTCCTGCATGCTGGACGGAGTGGTCATGACCCTCCGGGGCGCCCTGGACGACGGTGGGCACGACGACGTGCTGATCATGTCCTATTCCAGCAAGTTCGCCTCCAGCCTCTACGGACCCTTCCGGGAGGCAGCAGACTCCAGGTGCCAGTCGGGCGACCGGTCCGGCTACCAGCTGCCTGTCGGCAATGCCAGGGAGGCGCTCATGGAGTCCTTCCTGGACGCGGCGGAAGGCGCGGATATCCTGATGGTGAAGCCGGCCGGTTACTACCTGGACCTGATCCCGGCCCTCCGGGTCCACGGCCTCCCCGTCGCCGCCTTCCAGGTGAGCGGCGAGTACGCCATGATACGGGCAGCAGCGGCGCAGGGCTGGCTTCCCGAGCGGGAAGCGGTGCTGGAAACCCTCACCTGCATCCGGCGGGCGGGGGCAGATCTCGTCATCACCTACTTTGCGCGGCAGGCCGCGGGGTGGCTGCGTGAAGAGCAGTGAACTCTTCGGTGAAGCCAGGAACCTGATGCCCGGCGGGGTGTCGAGCCCGGTCCGGGCCATCTCCCCGTACCCGTTCTACACAAGGAAAGCGTCAGGCGCCCGCCTCACCACGGTGGAGGGGACCTCCCTCATCGACTGCTGCATGGCCTACGGGCCCCTGGTCCTGGGCCACGCTCACCCGGAGGTCAGGAAGGCGCTGGAGGCCCAGCTCCTGGAGGGGTGGGTGTACGGCACCCCCTCGCCCCACGAGCTGGAGCTGGCGCGGCTCATCACTGGTGATCACCCCTCCGTGGAGATGGTGCGTTTTGTCTCCAGCGGGGCAGACGCCACCATGTCGGCCCTGCGGCTCGCCCGGGGGTTCACGGGGAAAAGCGATATCGTCAAGGTGGAGGGCGGCTTCCACGGTGCCCACGACGCGGTCCTGGTGAAGGCCGGGTCCGGCGCGACAACCCTCGGGGTTCCGGACTCTGCCGGGATCCTTCCTGACGTTGCCCGTCATACCCTTTCGGTGCCGTTCAATGACACGGAAGCCCTGTCCCGGACCCTCTCGGCCCACCCGGACGTGGCCGCCGTCATCCTGGAACCGGTGATGGGGAACATCGGCCCGATCCTGCCCGCGAAGGACTACCTGGCCGGGGTCCGGTCCCTGACCCGGGAGCACGGGGTCCTCCTGATCTTTGACGAAGTGATCACCGGCTACCGGCTCGGCATCGGCGGGGCACAGAAAGCGTATGGCGTGAAACCCGATCTCACGACCTTCGGCAAGATCATCGGCGGGGGCCTCCCCATCGGGGCGTTCGGCGGCCGGCGGGAGATCATGTCCCTCGTGGCTCCCGCGGGGCCGGTCTACCAGGCCGGGACCTTCAACGGGAATCCCCTCTCGCTCACAGCCGGGCTTGCCACGCTGCGCATCCTCCACCGGGACCCCTCCGTCTACCGGAGGATGGAGGAAGGGACCCGGGCCATCGGCGAATCGGTTCCCCGGTCCGCGAACGGTTCCTTCGTCCGGCTGGGATCGATGTTCAAGTACTTCTTCCGGACCCGGCCGCCGCAGGATTACCGCCAGGCAAAGGAGTGCGACACCGCGGCCTTCCGTGCCTTCTGGATGCGGATGATGGGGCAGGGGATCTTTTTGCCCCCGTCCCAGTTCGAGACGAACTTCCTCTCCACCGCCCATGGGGAGGAGGAGATACGGGCCATCGCCGGGAGCTACGCCGCATGCCTCTCCGGCTAGGTACCCGGGGGAGCCGGCTTGCGCTCGCGCAGGCCGAGATGGCCTGCCGGGCCCTGTCAGCCCAGGGGGTAGAGGTGGAGACGGTGATCATCCGGACGAAGGGCGACGACGTGACCGGCGTCCCCCTCCACGAAATCGGCGGCCAGGGTATCTTTGTCCGGGCCCTGGACGACGCCATCCTCGCGGGCGAGATAGACGCCGCGGTGCACAGCATGAAGGATATCCCGGCACAGAGGCCGGAAGGGGTGACAACCATCGCAGTACTGCCGCGGGAATCCCCTGCCGACTTCCTGGCTCTCTCCACCGGGATGGCGGAAGTGAGGGTGGTGGGTACCTCCAGCACCCGCCGGAAGGCCCAGATTCTCCGCCACGATCCCGCGGTGGAGGTGAAGGTGCTGCGGGGCAACGTCGATACCCGGGTGCGCCGGCTGCTGGCCGGCGACTACCATGCCATCGTGCTGGCAGAGGCCGGCATGAAGCGGCTCGGCATCTCCCTCCGCGGGTACAGGCTCCCCCCGGAACGCTTCGTCCCCACGGCCAACCAGGGGGCAGTGGCGGTGGTCTCGCGGGACGATCCCGGACTCCTCATCACCCTCTCCAGCCTTGATCATACGCCCACCCGGCGCGACGTGGCCATCGAGCGGGCAGTAATGGAGGAGGTGGGGGGCGGCTGTGCAACCCCGATGGGGATCTATTGCAGGCGCGGCCACCTGATCGCCGAGATCCTGGCGCCGGATGGTTCCCGCACCGAGCGCCTGGAGGTGGACGTGGGCAGCGCAGAGGAAGCCCGGAGGTACGGCGGGGTGCTCCGGGACCGGGCGCGGGACCTGATCGCGATGGCGCCGGGCGCCATGGCCCCGGGAGCAGGTGATGCATGAAGGGAAAGGTGTACCTGGTGGGGGCAGGCCCGGGCAGCCGGGACCTGCTGACGCTCCGGGCAAAGGAGGTGCTGGAGCAGGCGGAGGTGGTACTCTTTGACCAGCTGGCCATGGAGATCATCCGCATGATCCCGGACGGTGCCGAGCAAATCGACTGCGGCAAGTCCGGGTCACGGCACACGATGGAGCAGGCAGAGATCGAGGCAATAATGGTCCGGAAGGCAAAGGAAGGGAAGCGGGTGGTCCGGCTGAAAGGTGGCGACCCGTTCCTCTTCGGCCGTGGAGGTGAGGAGCTGGTGGCCCTCCGGGAACACGGGATCCCTGTCGAGCTGGTGCCGGGCGTCTCCAGCGCCATCGCGGTCCCGGGCTGTGCCGGGATCCCCGTCACCCACCGGGGCTACGCCTCCCAGGTGACTTTTCTCACCGGCCACGAGGACCCCACCAAGGAATCGTCGGCCATCGACTGGGAACACCTGGCGGCATCCCCCGGGACCCTCGTCATCCTGATGGGGGTCCGGCAGCTGCCGTTCATAGCGGCACAGCTGGAGAAGCATGGCATGGCCCCGGCGGTACCGGTGGCCGTCATCGAGCGGGGCCTGCAGCCGGACCAGCGCGTCACCACCGGCACCCTGGGGGATATCGCCAACCGGGCGCAGGAACGGGGTGTCCGGCCCCCGGCAGTAATCGTTATCGGCGATGTGGTGAGACTCTGGAAGGAGGAGTTCCTGTGCGGAGCGAAGAAGTAACAAAGGGGTACCAGCGGGCGCCCAACCGGTCGCTGCTGCGGTCGCTGGGGCTCACAAGAGCGGAGATGGAACAGCCCTTCATCGGGGTTGCGAACGCCTTCAACACGATTGTACCGGGGCACGTGCACCTGCGCACTCTTTCGGAACGGGTGCGGGAGGGCGTGGCCGCCGGTGGCGGGGTAGCCTTTGAGTTCGGGGTCATCGGGATCTGCGACGGCATCGCCATGGGGCACCGGGGGATGCGGTACTCGCTCCCGTCCCGCGAGAACATCGCCGACTCCATCGAGCTGATGGCAGAGGCCCACCGGTTCGACGGCCTGGTCTGCATCGGCACCTGCGACAAGATCGTCCCGGGAATGCTCCAGGCCGCGGTCCGGTGCAACATTCCGACCATCGTGCTCACGGGCGGCCCCATGCTCCCCGGCTTCCTGGGGGGCGAGGAACTCTCCCTGATCGATGTCTTCGAGGGGGTGGGAAAGGTGGCAGGAGGCACCATGACCGAGGCGGCGCTGGAGGAACTGGAGTGCTGCGCCATGCCGGGGTGCGGCTCCTGCCAGGGTCTCTACACGGCCAACACGATGGCCTGCGTGACAGAAGCGCTGGGGATGTCGCTCCCGTACTGCGCCGCAACGCCGGCCGTGGACGCGGCGAAGCTCCGGCTGGCCCGGAAGACCGGCGAGCGCGCTGTCGGCCTCGTGCGGGAGGGGATCACCCCCCGGGAGATCGTGAACCCCCGCAGCATCCGGAACGCCATCCGGGTGGACATGGCTTTGGGCGGCTCCACGAACACGGTCCTGCACCTGCTGGCACTGGCCGCCGAGGCAGGGATTCCCCTCGCGCTCGA
>Ga0153915_10001314_pt1 | contig 22830 bp, 14 predicted proteins | sample Opewatmetagenome_2_FD_107003 | JGI IMG/M metagenome (GOLD analysis project Ga0153915, IMG submission 107003) | Freshwater wetland microbial communities from Ohio, USA - Open water 3 Core 3 Depth 3 metaG | ecosystem: Environmental > Aquatic > Freshwater > Wetlands | place: USA: Ohio, Lake Erie...
GGGTAGGTTTGAATGCCGGGGTGGAGATCGAATAAGGATTCAAGACCTGGACGTATCGCCCGACCCACTCATCGAGGGACAACGGATTAGAAGTTGGAAAGTGCGGCTTCGTCTTGAGGGAAATCGCGAATGCGAAACGGCGATTATGATTCGCGAGGGCAATGAACTTGTCGCACAGGGACAGCGCGTTACCCTTCGCCCCGGCATCAATGAGATCGATATTGCACCGGCCGAAGGCTATCGCTTCCGCGGGCGGGAACATTGCTTCGATGTCGTTGTCGATCTCGAGGGGACACGACGTCGAGTTGATGCCGACCGTCGCATTTGCGCCCGACAAAGACCTTCCTGGTCGTTGCGCGAGCCCGGCGATCGCGAGCGGTTCGAACGTCGGTAAGTGACGAAGTCATTTTGATCCCTTTCAAAACGGCGCGATATCAGCATGGACGGCCCTTCAGCTGCGATAAGACCCAGGGTCGGGTCTCAAACTTTCACCGTTCTACGCTCATAATGCTGCGAAAATAATTCCGCGCGGACGTGACGAAGAGAAAACGCTAGGTGTTCTTGAGCGTTAAGTGCGCGATTTGTGGCGGACAGTTAATCCGGATCGGCACGGCGGTAATGCCGACGCCGCGACCGACAAACAGGCTGCCAACCTTTTGATCTCCCGCCGCAATACCAGTCGAGCGCGGCCGCTGGAACAAACCCTCCGCGTAAGGAGTAAGGAAACGGGCTATGGACAGACCACCCGTCTCTGGAAGCAATTTGATCTGACCGCCATGGTAATGACCCGAGAGCACCAGATCCATTCCTTCTCGCGCAGCCGTGGGAAAAATCTCCGGCCGATGGGATAATAGGATGTTGACCTCTGCGGGTTGCGCTAGTGATTTTGCCCGTTGCAAATCGGGCCGGCCCACGACCAGATCGTCAACGCCCAAGACGGCTATCCTTGAATTTCCCACATCGATGGCTGCGGAATCGTTGCGCAGCATTTGAATGCCTTTTTCAGCAAAAAGCTCTGTGAGTTTGCTTGCCGCGCCTGAGAAAGTGTCATGGTTCCCTAGACAGGCGAAAATGCCATAGCGCGCCTTTAACCCGGCCAAGGTCTCCACACAGGGAACGACTTCGCTCCGACTGGAAGTGATGAAATCACCGGTGAGCGCGATCAAATCGGGCTTTAGCCGGTTCACCGCCTCGACGTAGCGCGCCAGCTCTTCTGGCGGCATGAAGGGACCGAGGTGGATGTCGGTCAACTGGGCGATGGTAAATTGGGAAAGGTCAGATGACAGACCGCTTACGCCGATAGCAAAATGTTCCAACTCAAAACGGCGGCGCGCCACGAGAACGCCGTAGCCCGAAAGCATAAAAGGCGCTGTCGCCGCCACACCAACCCCTTTACGGAGAAAATGACGCCTTTCGCGATCGACAGACGCAGCCGCCGGTTTCCGCCTCAATGATAGAATAAGCCTGGGAAAAACGTTATAGGCGAAAACCACCATGGCGCATCCAATCGAGCCCGCCCACCATATCGAAGAGGCGCTCAGCAAGTCGCTGAGCAACCAGGGATACCTCTGCTCCCCGTAGGGACCAAAATAGGCTCGCCACAGAAGCGGCATGAAAGGCAGAGCGAAGAAACAGCTGGAGAAGAGCAAGAGCATTCGTCGCAAGTTTCCGCTTTCTACCCGCTTCCTGAGATAGGCCCGCAATACGGTGAAAAGATAAATTTGCACCGGTGTCGAGATGAGCAGAAACAATACCAAAAACAAAAAGCCTCTGGGCAATTGCATAGTGTGGTATTATAACCATTTAAATCAGTGCTCACAAAGCATGGAGAACAATTGTTTTGGATAACCTGCTTGATCTGACTCGTCAGAAAAGCCGCGCGATTTTCGGGGAGACCGCCGATGTTCTATCGTTTTGTGCGCTCTCGGGCGACGCTTCGAGCCGGCGTTACTATCGCGCGCAATTGACCGGCTCCGCCAGCCCGCGCTCGATTATCATCATGCAACTTCCTACCGGAAGTTCGTTGCCGCTTTCCTCGGAGGAATTGGCACTCTTTAAAGAAGCGCCGAAAGAATTGCCGTTTCTCAATTTGCACCGTTTTCTAACCGGCATCGGCGTAAAGGTGCCGATCATTTATGGCCAGTGGGAAAAAGAAGGCATCCTGCTCCTGGAAGACCTAGGCGACATCGCCCTTTGGGACCGCGTGCAGAATGTCCCGGAATCCGAGGTCTCACACTGGTATCAAAAAGCCGTCGACGAATTGTTGGTGCTGCAAATCCGCGGCACTGAGCAACGCGATGACAGCTGCATCGCGTTCCAGCAGCGCTTCGATTTCCGCCTCTACATGTGGGAGTTTGACCATTTCCTGGAATACGGGCTGCAGAAGCGGCTGGATGTCCGGGTCGCGCCACCCGTTACGGAACGGCTAAGAAAGATCTTTTCCACGATGGCACAGCGACTGGATCGCGAGCCGACTTGTCTAAACCATCGCGATTATCATAGTTGGAACCTGATGATTCACCGTGAGGAGGTCGTGCTCATCGATTTCCAAGATGCTCTGCTGGCGCCGCCGCAGTACGATTTAGCTTCGCTTTTAAACGATCGCATAACCGATAGCGTCATCAGGCCTCCCCTCGAAGAGCAACTCTTGAGCTACTACATACAAAAATCGGGCGAGCAAGGAAAACCCGTGACGGACCGGGATCAGTTCCTTGAGATTTATCTGCTCTCGGCCGTTCAGAGAGACTTTAAGGTTGTCGGCCGCTTCCACTACCTCGACTTGGTTAAGGGGAAGAGCGCTTACAAGAAATTTATCCCGCCGACCGTGCGCCGCCTCAAACGCAATCTTCAACGGCTGCCGCAATGGGCGCACATCGTTCCTCTGCTTGCCGAACATTTCGAGGAGATGCAATGAAGGCGATGGTGTTCGCGGCGGGCCAGGGTCTAAGACTGCGCCCGCTGACCGACAGAGTTCCCAAAGCGCTCGTGCCGGTCGCCGGCCGCCCGATGATCGAGTATCCGCTCATGCTGCTGCGCCATTATGGCATTCGCGAGATCATCATCAACCTGCATCATTTGGGGGACCAGATCGAAGCTTATCTGGGCGATGGAAAAAAATTTGGCGTCGAGATCATCTACTCTAAAGAGCGGGAGCTTCTCGACACCGGAGGCGGACTGCTCAAGGCCAAACCGTTTCTTGAGCGTGAAACTTTCATCGTCATCAACACCGATGTCATGATCGACTTATCCTTGGCGGAGCTCATCGCCTTTCATAAAAAATCTCAGGCAACGGCAACTTTGGTTTTAAGGCCGGACCCGGACGCCGATCGGTTCGGCTCCATGGAAATCGATTCGGAAGGGAGAATTTACCGATTTCTGAACGCCAGGAGACAACCGGGCGCCTCGGTACCCGGCAGAAAACTGATGTTCACCGGCGTACAAATTCTCGAGCCGCGGATTTTCGATTACATGCATGGCGAGCGCGGCCCGCATAAATTCGGAACGACCAAAGACACTTATCCGCAGATGCTAGTAGAAGGTGAGCGGCTCTACGGTTTCTGCTTTGAGGGTCTTTGGCAGGATCTTGGAACGCCGGTTCGGATCAAGGAAATAGAGGAAGGCCTAGCCCAGGGACGGACTAGGCTGCATTATTTATAATGATTCACCTTTAACGTTGGCAACAATCACGCCGCAAGCAACTCTGTCGCCGGCATTGCCCGTCGGATCGGTAACATAATCATCCACCCCCGCATGAATAACCAGCGCCCTGCCATCGGCATCGAACACCGAGCGATTGCCCGTTTTCAACGTGATGTTGTCGTTTAAGACTTCGAACCGCCCAACCCCATCCTTAGCCACATACATGTTGGGCATATCGCCCGCATGTGGCCCCTCCGGACTTTTAAGGCCATGTTTTTTCTGCGCCGGGTTGAAGTGCCCCCCGGCACTCGTAAAAGCCGGGCCTTCGCACCTGCCGACCGCGTGAACATGGATAGCGTGCAATCCCGGACTTATCCCCTTGACCTCCACGCTCACCAACACTCCGTCCCCCACTTCACGAAACGTGGCCATGCCGACGCTTTTCCCGTCTTTGTCTTTCAAATCCGCCGAGGCCTGAGTGGTTATCTGTGGGGGCGGCACCGAGCACCCCAACACCAAACTTAATCCCGCTATACCCAGCGCGCTTCTCGCAATCATCATCGAAACCTCCTTTTCCATAGCTGATTATATAACTGGGAGTCGGATTCTAATAACATGCGCCTATCGTGTTGGCAAATTTTGCGAGCGCCGGATGGCTCTCCCCGCGCTCAGAATGAAACCCATTGATGGCGTAACCAAGCGGCTGGTTCGATCCGTCAAACCTTATATTTGCGCGCCAGGAAATTTCGCCGGACCCTGATTGTATCTGCCAGGACTCGAACATAATCGAAAAATCGAAAATGACTTCGATTATCGTTGATCCAGTCAGCGGGAATAATTCCGATCTTGTTATCGAGAGAGCGCGCCAGGGCTAAGACCTCGATATCGAAACCCCATCCTTCGATGCGAGTTTGCGAGAATATTTGTTCCGCCGCTTCCGCGCGAAACGCTTTAAAACCGCACTGAGTATCCCAGATGCCGGGAACCGCGACGAGTTGTACGAAAAGATTGCCGGCAAGACCGATCCAGCGCTTGTAGCGTGACTGCGGAACCCGTTGCCGCGCGCCGGCAACATCCTTGGGATTGCGCGATGCAATGACCAGATCGCAACCGTCATCAAAAAGCGGCTTCATCCGCCCGAAATGCGCGATGTCCGTCGAATTATCGGCATCGGTGAAAAGACGCACCTGACCGCCGGCTGCGAGCATTCCCTGTTTAACCGTGTAACCCTTCCCCCGGTTAACGAGCCGCTCGATGATCCTCAGGTTAGGCATCCCAGCGGAGATTTTTCGCGCGATTTCGCCCGTTCCATCCGTCGGCCCATCCAGCACAACTATGATTTCATAGGCGAAAGAATGGCCGGCGAGAAACTGATGGAGCCTGGCTAACGTCCGAGGCAGTCTCTCGGCTTCGTTGTAGGCTGGAACAATAACCGACAGATCGATTTTCGGTTGTTTCATGCGTAGATGTAGCTCCAGGTTGCGACTCGCGGTCGCGCCGCGTTCACTGCCGATTCCAATCTAGCACGCGGAATCCAAAGAGAATTTTCCGGCCCGATAACGGTATGCTGCATAGATCAGAAAGATCGTCCCATAGAAGAGCAGATAGGAAAAGATCTCATTCGCAAAGGTGAACGGCGAGGAAAGAGAGCGGCCATAAAACGTGTTGATTGAATAGAACGCTCTCGCCGCCGAATAGAGCGACGCAGTGATGATTAGACCTAACAGGCGGTAGCGATAGAAAATATTTGCACGGCGGTTGCGCATTCGTATTAGAGATTGTTTTAAAACATAGGCGAGCGGGAAAAAAACAAACGGTAGAATCGTCAGGATGTGACGAGTCTGAGGATTGTGGTTGAAAGACACGATGCCTACTTGAATGACGATGAGCAGTCCGAACAGTAACGCCTCATGTTTGTGGAACTTAAAGAATTCATAGAAGCCAAAGAGCGAGAGAACGAGTATAGGCGAGATCACAAAGAGACCGGGCGTTGCATTTCCCACACCTACCGTCCAATCGAAAATGAGTTGCGGCACCATAAAATTCGTCAACAGCAGGTCGGCTCCTCGTAGCGGGTTTCCCTGTAGAACGTCACCTATAGTAGATTCTGGAAAATTGGGATTGTATTTGGCGGTCCTGATGGTCAGTTCGCCAAACGCTGCGTAATTGTAGACAACCAGAATCGAATAAATAGCGAGATAGACAATACCTGCTTTGGCCCACAAAGGGAGCGCCTGTTTGATCCGATTCCGCTCGACCGCTTTTCCAGAAGACACGCCGTAAATAAAAAACGCCAGGACGTGCAGGAGGTTTACCTGTTCTATGATTGCGGCCAAGGCTAGAATCGCCGCAATCAAGATTAGTCGGCCGTGATACCCATCAAAAAAATTTTTCGTGCTAACCGCAAGATAAACCGCGCCCGATATGGCGGCAATCGACTGCGCATGGGAAAAAAAATGGCTACCTTCCCGCCAAAGGAGAGTAGTAAACGCGAACAGCATTGCGGTCAATACCGAAACCGGGAAATCAAAGCCCATCAAGATGCAGAGCCGAAACATCAGGAACACCGCTAAGGTTGCCGCGAGGTTTGGCAAAAGAACGACAAACACTTCGGCTGAGTTGGCATGATGGCTTATGGTTGCGCCCAGGCCACTGTCGCGCACGAACTTTCCGAAAGTGTAAAAAGGAATGCTGAGAAATGCGGTGCCGGGTAGTCGGTCGGAATAATTCTTGCCGTCTTTCGTCGCGTAATCGATACGTTCGGTGTAGTGGAGGTAGTTCGAGATCTCAACCGTACCATCTTCGACTAGGGCGCTGACCAGAGCAAAATGACTGCCCTCATTCGAATTTCCTATGTAACTTGAGCTGAGGAAATAAACAAAGTTAACTATGGCGAGCGCGATAAGAAGTATTTTGCGCTGCGATTTATTGAGTACAGTTTCGTGTGCGGAACCAGGATACGTTTCGACCCGAGGACCATTCTTGCGGGCCGGGTTCGCGCTTCTCGCGCGGTAAGCACGCGATGTTTGATGCTTCAGTTGTTTACTGGCGGTGGGCATTGTCTCTACGTCATCGCGCTGCGTAGGTTCTTCTGAGATCGGTTATTATTGCACTCTAACCTTACACCGGCGCAATCGTGTTGGGATCATTGTCTACTGCCCGAGGCGAAGACGGCGAATGCGACCCATCAGCCATATCGTATCTCTCAATGCCCGAACATAGTCGAGCAACCCCATGTGGCTTCTGGAGTCATTAATCCAGTATGCCGGAATCTTGCCGATCCTGAAATTCATCGTGCGCGCCAAGGCGAGAACCTCGATATCGAATCCCCAGCCGTCAATTACCGTTTGCGCAAAGATCCGCTTTGCCGTATCGGCGCAAAAGGCTTTGAACCCGCAATGGGTGTCCCAAATACCGCGTATCACCAAGCGCTGAACGATAAAGTTCCCGACGCGGCCAAGCAACCACCGGTACAAGGGCTGCGGAACCGCCTGTATGGCTCCGGCGACGTCTCGCGGGCTGCGCGAGGCGATCACGACGCTATAGCCCCGATCGAAGAGTGGCAACATCTGGTCGAAATGCGCGATATCCGTGGAGTTGTCCGCATCGGTAAAAAGGCGAATCTGCCCCGATGCCTTGAGCACTCCCTCTTTGACGGTATAGCCCTTACCGCGATTCACTTGCCGATCGATGATCCGCAGGTTTGCGATCTCAGCTGCGATCTTGTTTACAACCTGCCGGGTGCCATCTGTCGGGCCGTCCAGCACGAGCAGAATTTCATAGCTGAAAGGTTTCGCCGTAAGATACTCATGGAGCCGTTGCAAGGTTTTCGGGAGTCTTTCAGCTTCGTTATAGACCGGGACGATGACCGATAGGAATGTATCTGCCTCCATCATGCGTCACTCCACATTCGCGTGCACAATATCAGCACTCCGGGTGAGTTCCCACCGCTCCGCGACTCTCGTCGGCCGCAATGCTCGCACAAAAAAACCGCAACAGACTCCGGGCCGGCGAACCGGCGCGTCTATCAACCGATCGGCGGCCGTTCCAGTCTTCAGCGCGGGCGAGCGGGCGCGGTGCGAAATTGTTTGAGCCGCTGCGCTTGGCGCAAATGCCATTCGGCCTCTTGCGTTTTTCCTTGTTGCGCTAGCGCGAGCGCCAAGCTCTCATGCGCTTCGGCAAAATCCGGCGCGATTTGTAAAGCCTCGCGAAAGTGTTTTTCCGCGCCGGTGAGATCTCCTTGAGAAGCAATCAGCCGCCCGAGATTGTTATGCGCCGCAGCGAAATCCGGCCTGATCGCAACCGCTCGCTCGAATTGGGCAATGGCTTCAGCCAATTCGCCCCGCTTCACTAATAGGTTGCCCAAATTGAAGTGGATCTCTGCGCGCTCGGGGTCAAGCTTGATGCTATCGCGCAGCTCGGCAATCGCGGCGTCGATCTCGCCGGCCCGCGCCAAAGCGTTTGCCAAGCCTAACCGCGCTGCGACAAACTCGGGCGCAATCTCCAATGCCCGGCGGTAATGTCGGATCGCCGCAGCGAAATCTCCTCGGTTGACCAACAAGCCGCCGAGACTGAAGTGCGCATTGGTAAGCTCCGGCTTCAGCCGAATCGCTTCGCGGAAGGACGCGATCGCCTGCTCGTTTTCTTGCCTCTCGGCCAGCGCGCGCCCCAAACCGTAGTATCCGGTCCAGCTGCGCGGATTGACACTCACAACGTGCGTAAAAAGCGCGGCATCATCCCGCCAATAGCCGGTTTGCCATGCGCTCTTGATGCCGAGCAAAGCCAAGCCGAGTGAACAGACGACCACGACCCAACGGTTACCACGAACTGAAAGACACCAAGCCAGCACCAGTGATGGCCCAGCCATGGAGAGATAGAGGTAACGATCGGCCACCGTCGATACATTTTGAAACATAAACGGCGCTAGGCCGGAAACGGGCAGAATGCCGACAACAAAAATGAGCGCGCCGGCCGCAAGCCGGGGCGCGCGTTTGCGGGCCAGCCAGATGGACGCTGCCAGCGCGGCCGGTACGATCCAGGTAATATAAATCCAGTTATGGCTCAGCACCAGCTCAGGGACGCGGCCGTAGTCCGCCGTTAACCAAAGCGGTAAGGCCAGTTTATAGAGATAAAAGGCGAGTGCATCCGCGGCGATCAGGGGCCGCCCCAAAAGCGGGGTAACAAATTCAAGCTCGGAGTTTGGCTGAGCGACTGAGGTAACAACGACGAAAAGTACGGCGATCAAGATCCAACCGGCAAGCGCGCGCGCGGTCTGGCGAAAGCTGCGTCGCAATACAACCAGATCCAACAGGCCTGCGATCACCGGGGTAACGACGGCGCTCGGTTTAGCTAGCAATGCGAAGAGATAGGCCAGGCCGGCCGCACCGTAGTGTAGAAACTTTTTTCGTTTTATTTCCGGACCGTCGAACCGCGCATTCAGATGTTTCTTATTTTTCCCCGTAACGGGCTCGGCGGGCGCCGGCAGGGCGAAGCGAAGGTACTGCCAAACGGCAACAAGAGAGAGGCAACCGGCAAGAATATCTTTCAGCCCGGTGACCCAAGCCACTGCTTCTACTTGGACCGGATGCAGCGCGAACAGCAACGCGCCAGCGCCGGCAGGCCATTCATGGCGAACCAGTATTTTCAAAATGGCAAAGAGGACGAGGGTGCTCAAGATGTGCAGCAACACGTTGGCAGTGTGGAAAGGAGCGGGATTGAGTCCTCTGCCTCCGTCAACCCGCGCAAAAGGAGCGATCACAGCCCAGATTGTATATGACATTGGAATATAGAGGCTCTCGTAAGGCTCTCGCCAGAAGTGAATCACGTTTTCCGCCGTCACCGGATTTAAATAGCGATTAGCGGCCACATTGACTTCGTCGTCCCAGACAAAGTCAAAGCTTTTCGTCTGCCAAAAAACAGCGAGCGGTAAAAGAATGAGAATCAGTAAGATCAGCTTGTTGTGTTTCATTATTCCGAGAGCGGCTTACCCGTCGCGACCTTTCCACGATTTTTGCTCTTAGCGCGCAAAAACCCGTATCGTCTGACAGCCACCGTAATAGGAATTCCCAGCATCGACAACAAAGCGCCAGCGCTGATGGCGGCTCCGACTTTGAAGGATACGGGATCATAGCGAAACTCCACGGTGTGCCGGCCCGGCGGCAAATAAACCGCTCGCATCACGAAATTGGCACGATAGATCGGGCTTTCCGTCCCATCCACAAATGCCTTCCAACCCGGGTAGTACATATCCGCTAGGACGAGAAGCCCAGGTGTATCGGTTTGGGCCGCGATCATAACCCGCATTAACGAATGCTCAAGCACAGCCGGCAGCGGGCTCTGCGCTTCGCTCTTTTCAGGGAGCCCGTAGGCGGGCTTTTCGAGAATGACCGTTGCAGTGGGATCGAACCCGGGATCAACCATCCGCCCCAATACCTCTTTCACACCGCTCGCTACCCACGCACTGTGAACAACAAAGCTTCGCGGCAAAACCTTTAGACTACGGTAAACTTTATTCCGGCTATTTCGAAAGGCGATCGCGAAATCCGGAAGATCGATGTTGATGGCCGGTTCCACGAGGTAATACTTCACGTTCAAGAGATTCAACAGAGGCGAGATTTGATTGATCCCCATAAGCAGGTTCGGCTCATCAATAGTCAGCCCTTGAGTAAAATTGATGAACTTGCTGTAGTTCTTAAGCACGATGGCATCATAACCGCCGACATTTTCGATTCCTTCGAGCATTCCAATATTGAGCAAGTGGTTGCGCAGATGACCCAGGGGTGTGGCGATTCGAAATGGCCCGGTCTCCGCCTTAAAGAACGCTTTCAGATCCTGGTCCATGGCCAAAATTTGCGGGTCGAACGAAACCATGTAGCGCGAGCCAAAGTGCCAGAGATCCACCAGGGCCAACGCTAAGATCGCAATGGCAAACTTCTTCGGGGCTCGCCTCCGACCCCTGGATGCAAAAAAACTAAGGGCCGCCAAGCAGAGCATAATCACCAGCAACTTTGAAACATCCGACCAGAAAATTGTCCACGATTCGTTGAAAAATTGGTGATCCATCGGAAGGGCATCGAAATGCTCCTCGCCTGCGGCATAGGCTTGCACAAAAGAGCTCCAGCTGTGAACATCGCCGGCCGAGCTGACAAACGCCACGACCGGGATCAAAACAACCGCTGCCATAAGAAACGCGGCGATATATTGCAGTTTTTTGTCGGCTTTCTCGATTAACTGCCGAAGTATATCGAAGCCAGATCCGGCGAGCAGCGCGCTGGCGAAGGCAAAGACAAACGCGGCCTTTGCGACCCCCCGAAAAAGATCAAAGCCTGGAACGAACGTGTACAAAATCCACAAAAACGGCGTGTGTTTCCCCAGGGCAAGAAGCAAAAAAACGCACGCGATGACGGCAAAGACGATCACTTGACGGCTCCTGCTCAGAACCACCGCCAAGACGATCATCGCCAACGGAACGATACCCAAGTAAAGCGACATCTCCCAAAGATTGTTCTTGCCCCAATACGGAACGTTCACGATGTCGCCGAAGAAATTCGGCGCCAGCAGCGTGAGTAAATTTTCCGGCGGCAGAGAAAAAATCGAAATCCATTCGTAGCTCACGTCGCCGCGCGCGGAATTCCGCACCAGCTCCCAAGTCGGCACGAGCTGAATGGCCGCGACCGTCATCGCGGTGATTACAAAAAGGACATATCCTCCCAGCAAAGCGGGCAGGCCATCGCGCTGTTTACGCAAAATCAAATGGAGAAAAAAATACGCCGAAAGCGCCAGGGCGCTATAAAAAGGATATTGCGGATAACCCGCCAGGATCTCCATGGCGAGACAACCGCCCGCCCAAACGGCGTCGCGCATTCTCCTGTGCCGAAGAAATGCCTCCATGGCCAGAAACATCAACGGCATCCACATGGCTGCCAGATGAGGAAGATGGCCGGGATAGATATGAATGAAATACGGCGCGCCGTATGCGAAGGTCAGGGCCGACAGCACTCCCCCCAATGGCGAAATACCGAGATAGCGCGCAAAGAAGTAAGTAAAAACGCTGGCGCCCAGGCAGTGAATCGCGATGCTCAGGTTAATGGCAAAGGGCGTATCAAAAAGAAGAAACAGCCAGTTCAGCGGATAAAAAATCGCCGACTGCATGGCCGCAACGAACGGAGTGCCGGAAAAGTTGTAAGGATTCCACAGCGGAAGTTCACCTTTTGCCAAACTACCAAACGCAAAGTGTCGCCAATAGAAAAATTGGCTCCAGGTGTCGCCGTCGATGCTGCTCAAGACCTGCCGGTTTCCGTGCCGTAAGACTGGAATAAAATAGACGAGTGCAACCGCCAACATTAAGGCCAGCGCCGTCAGCTCTTTCTTAAGACGATGATCCTCTTTCATTTTCGCTGAGACCGATCGACCAAACGAATGTATTTTCCGGTACCCCAAAAAACTTCCAGAAGCAAACAGCCTCTTCTCTGTTTCAGTCGAGCAGCCAGGTTGACAGGTCGTAGAGTATTTCGTACCCTCAGCGGCACAAAGGCGATTCTCTGGATTTGTTGAGGAACTCCCCTGGGAAAAAGAGCTAAACCGCCAAAGCCAAAACCGCACGTTTCCGAAGCACCCCACAATGTGGACATTAACACAGCCGTCTCGTTGGGTCTGGCGCTCTTCTTTCTTTATGTCCTGACCACGTCCGCCCACCAGCTCTACGGCGATGAAGAAGAATACGTTGCCGTGGCCGAAAACATTCTGACCCGTGGCACGCCGGCGATCGTCACTGCTTCTCCGGCTCCGGACGGGCGGTCAAAGCTTGCCGACAGCTATTCTAAGTTTTCTTTGGGCCAAAGCCTTCTGCTTTTGCCTGTGGTCGCGCTGCAAATGACAACGCAGGAGATTGTTCCTGTCGGGCTCGCGTTTATGCCACATCTTGTTGTGAATTTCTTGCCTGCATTCGAGTCCGCTGCGACATGCGCGCTGGTCTTTTTATTATTTCGTCTAAATAGGCTCGGGCCAGATTTTCACTTGTCCCGGTCAACCGCCGCGACGGCCGCCCTTTTTACCGGCATAGCGACGCAGATATGGCCCTCGTCCCGTACTCTGTTTGCCGACAACAGCGTAGCCATACTCCTAACGCTTGCGGTTTACTCACTAGCGCGTTTTCACCGCGAAGATGGCGGCATCGGCTGGGCCGTAACAGCGGCGTGGGCGGCGGCCCTCATGGTCTTATGTAAGACGCTGTTCGTTCTCGCCTGCCCGGCATTGGCGGCTTACGGAGTTTGGGCCGCCAGGCAAAAAAAAGAGCAGGGGAAAATTTCAATTAAAAAAATAGCGCGTCTGGCGTGGCTGGCAGCACTGCCTTTCGTTTTGGTTGTCGCGGCGCAGCTTTGGTACAATGATCTGCGTTACGACTCGCTGTGGCTGTCGGGATATCACGAGGGCCGCGATGGCGATTTTGGATTTTCAACCCCTGTCCTCGTGGGGCTGTATGGAATCTTCTTGAGTTCCGGGCGTAGCCTATTTCTCTACAGTCCTCTTTGCCTACTCGCCTTCTTGGGCTACCGCGCTTTTCTCAAGCACGCGAAAGCAGAATTTCTACTGATCGCCGGAGCGTCTCTTCCCGTGGTTCTCGCCTATGCCAAATGGTGGTCCTGGCATGGCGGTTGGGAATGGGGCACACGATTTTATCTGTTTTTGATCCCGCTCTTACTGTGGATATCCACACCCGCCTGGCGTTGGCTCGATCAAAGAGAACTATCTCTTAGAGCGCGTAATCTTCGCAAAGCCGCGCTCGCCTCGCTCATCTCTATCTCCGTGTTTATTCAACTGTTGGGAATATTAATTCACCCCATTGCCTACTGGAAGATGACTGCTAGTGATCTAAACTTGCTGCGACGTCCGGTATACGAGAAGGGAGTCTGGGAAATCCGCGATGACATGCCGTTGGCCCATTTTGTGCCGGAGTTCTCACCGGTAGCGGCTCACGCGTGGCTTGTCTGGGCCACCTGGAACCGCGACCGTCTGGACGAGAAGACGCTGGCCGCCTATGCTCCTTGGACTTCGTTAAACCCTAGATGGGCGCCCACGAATGTTAAATCCTATCTCGGCTACGACGTCTGGTTTATAGGAGATTGGATCGGCCCTTGGCTGGAGCATGGAGGTTCGCTGGGGTCTATTGCCTTGGTCGCGCTTTTGCTCGCCGGCATGAGCTTTTTCAGCGGCTTTAAGCTCAGGTCTTATGGTTGGCGGTTGCCGCCTTCACCTTCCCGGAAGGCTTAGGGGCTTTTTGCGGATCCTGACGGCGGCATGCGATGGACTCGTCGAGATGGAGAATTACAGCCGTGTCATAGCAACCGTCAGCAAGTTGCAACCCCATCACCTATTGGATAAACAACAACGAGCGGGAGCCCGTTTTTTTCCATGCACGTTGACACTCTGCGAATTCTCGACCGTTTCATTGGTGTTCCCCTTTGTCTGGCGCTCACGCTAATTCGGTGGGTCGCGCAAGCTTTGAGCGCAAGCGCGCCGCTGCCTTCCCCGCGTAAAATTCTCATTATCAAGCTTTCCGAAATGGGTAGCACGGTGCTCGCTTATCCCGCCTTCTCCGAGATCAAGAGCCATTGCCCGGATGCTGAATTATTTTTTCTCGTCTTTAAGAACAACGCGGCCATCGTTGAAGTTTTGGACTTTATGCCTCCAGGCAACATCATTATCGTCGATTACCGGACGATCGGCGGTTTGGTGAAGAGCGGCATACAGGCAATGAAGCGGCTCTTGAGGGAGCGGATCGACACGACCATTGACATGGATTTCTTCAGTCGCCTTACCGCTTTGATCGCTTTCATCGTCTGCCGGGGAAACCGCGTGGGCTTTCACCGTTACAACGACGAGGGTCTGTACCGCGGCAATTTGCTTACCCACCGCGTTCTCTACAGTCCTCACATCCATACCAGCGCGGCCTTTATGGCGCTGGTCAAGACTCTATTCGAAAACCGAGAGGACGAGCCGCATTATCGAGGCCGCATCGAGACCAACGATTTGAGCTTACCGAGCTATTCTCCGAGTCCTGGCGACGTAAAAAGCGTTCAGGAAAAACTTGCAGATGCCGGAATTAAAAGCACCGATGAGACTATTGTTCTGATTAACCCCAATTCCTCGGATATTTTCCCGTTGCGCAAGTGGCCGTTGGTGAATTTCGCACAACTCTGCCAGCGCCTGGTGAGCGAGGTTCCGCACTGCCGCCTGGTCATCACCGGCGTTGCCTCGGAACAGCCGGACGCGCGCTACATTATCGATCGTGTGGGCCGGGACCGCTGCGTCGATTTCACCGGCAGGACAAGCTTTCGCGAGCTCTTGGCCCTTTACTCCCTAGCGCAGTTTATGGTGACCAACGACAGTGGCCCGGCCCATTTCGCGTCTTTGCTGGCCTTGCCAACCCTGGTTCTTTTCGGTCCTGAGACGCCGCGCCTTTATAGCCCGCTAGGCGACCGGCATAAAGTCATGTTCGCGAACTTTGCCTGCAGTCCTTGTGTTTCGGTTTACAACGGCAAAAAATCGCCCTGCCGGGAGAACCGCTGCTTAAAATCCATCGGCGTCGATCAAGTCATGAACGAGCTCCTCGACTGGCTGCCGAACCAGCGCTCGGGAGAACACGCGATTTGAGCCGCCCGCATCTTTAGGACGGCAATGCCGCGAATGAGCCAGATTAGACGGAAAGGCAAACCATGGGCTAAAATCACCGGCGGTTCAGCGGCAGTTCAGCCGCAGCCGCTGCGAGCTTGGCCGACCATGGTTGCGGCTGCCTTGTTGCTTTCTCTTTTTGCCGGCCTGTCGTTTTGGGAAATGGCGGGAGACTCGGTCACCATAGATGAACGGGTCTATCTCCCGGCAGGTTATTACTATTGGCACACCGGCGATTTCAGCCTCAACCCCGAGCACCCGCCGCTGGTCAAGCTATTGGCGTCCGCTCCCTTGCTTTTCATGCATCTCAAAATGCCGGCGGCCGCTGTCGGCGGTGAGCCGACCGAAGCCCAAGATGTGCAAACGGCCGCCGAACGCCAGATGAATTTCGGCTCTCGCTTTCTCTTTGAGCAAGATGCTGACCGGCTGATTTTCTGGGGCCGGCTGCCGATGGTGCTTTTGGGTCTTCTACTCGCCTTCTTCATCTTTCGCTGGTCATCCGAGCTTCAAGGAGATGCGGGAGCTGGCCTTCTGTCACTTTTCCTTGTAGTTCTCGAACCAACCATTCTTGCCCATAGTCACTACGTAACGACCGATGTCGCGCTGGCATGTTTTAGCGTCATGGCTTTTTATTTTCTTTGGCGATTCACCAAAAACGGCAAGCTTCGCGACTTTGTGCTTGCCTCGCTCGGGCTCGGCCTTTCTCTCGCGGCAAAATTCTCAGCCGTGTTTTTCGCGCCACTGTTCATCGCCCTATTGGTTTTTCACCGGCCCGATCAACAACCAAGAGCGTTTATTCACTGGAAAGCGGCCAACGGATTCATATCGAGATTCTTGGCGGGTCTTGCTAGTTTGCTGATCGCTGGAGTCGTGCTGCAGGCCGGTTATTTATTTTCACCGGATTTGACCCTCTACTGGAAAGGGCTTCATAAGGTTAACTCGGCCGAGTTCGCGCAGAGCGTTTTGCCTTACGTTGGAGGAAAATTCATTCCCGGCGGAGCTTGGTGGTATCAACCCTATGCATTGTTTTTGAAGCTTCCGCTGCCGACGATTTTGGCGATTTTGGCTGCTGCCGTTTCTTCAAGGAAGCGATTGCCGACTGCGGGCGCCGTGTTTGCGTTTCTTCCCGCCGCGGTTTTTACCTTGGTGATCTGCGCGCTCGCGAACAACTTAGGTGTGCGCTACATGATTCCGGCCACCGCATTCCTATTGGTGCTCGCCGGTCGGTCGTGGTTCTTTTTTGTTGCCGGCAAAACGACCCGGTTCGTGGGCGGCGTCCTTGCGATATGGCTTGCCGTATCGGTCCTGAGGGTCTCTCCGCACTACATTTCCTATTTCAATGAAATTGTCGGCAGCCCTGAAAATGGAGCTTACTACCTGGACGATTCCAACATCGACTGGGGGCAGGATCTAAAAAGGCTCGCGCGCTACCTTCGCCGCAACGGGATAAAAAAAGTCGTGCTGGCCTATTGGGGCCCAACGCCGCCGGAATACTACCTTGGCCGATACGGAATCCGCTATGAACCTTGGACCTATCAGATGGCCGGCAGCGCCCATCCTCCGGCGGGGATCTACGCCTTGAGCGTCAATCAACTGATAGGGATAAAAAGAGAGCAACTATGGCTCAATCAACCCGCCGATCCCAACCTGGACTGGCTGCGGCGATTCAAGCCGATCGCCCGCGTCGGCTATTCGATCTACGTTTATAGCTCTCCCGGAGCCGCGCCGGGGCTTTAACGCGCCTTGACCAGAACATAAATGCCGCTACCCCTAACAAGCTCATGACGCTGATCACCGCGCCGATCCTGAAAGACAACGGAAGATAGCGAAACTCCACGACGTGATGCCCCTCCGATAAGAGCACTCCGCGCATCGCATAATTGACGCGATAGATTTTAGTTTCTGCGCCGTCTACATAGGCCTTCCAACCCGGATAGTATGAATCTCCTAAAACCAAAAGCGCCGCGGCGTTGGGCCGCGCGTCAATCACAACTCGATTGAGCGATCGCCGAATGATCCGCGGCAGCGGACTTCGCACCGCCGGGTTATTTGGCAGTTTTTCCAGCGGCTCTTCCACCAAGGCGGTTGATAGCGGATTGAATGCTGGACTGGCTAGGGTCTTTAAGATGCTGTCTTTTTCTCGGATCACGCGAACGTCATGTACCACGAAGCTTCTCGGTAAAGCACTGTCGTTGAGATAAACCGTGTAACGCTTGCTCTGAAATAGTAAGTCGAGTCGCGGGGGAGCAATGGCAGCTTCGGACGGTATGACATAATACTTGACATTGAGCAGGTTGAAGATTGGGGACACGCTGGAGATGCCCATTACCAAATTCGGTTCATCGAGAGGAATCCCAAGGGCGAAATTGACCAACTCGCTGTAATTCTTGATCACCAGCGCGTCATAGCCGCCGACGTTGTCCACTTCATTCGTCATGCCCATGTTGACGTCCGGCAATTTTGGAATGGCCACTCTAGACGGTTTTAAATCTTTAGCCAAAAAAGCCTTTAGCCCAGCATCCATTCGTAGCTCCACCGGATCGAAGGTCACAAGGTAGCGATAACCAAAGCTCCAAAGGTCTCCTGCGGTTAGAGCCACAAGGCAGGCAGCCAATAGCTGCGCCGATAATTGTTGCGTCCGGAGAAACAACAAGAGCAGCGCGCCCAGCAAAGCGGCGATAGCGGCAGCGCGAAAAACTGCTTGCGCCGAAGTGTCATTCGTAAGCGCAAAAAAAGGCTCCGCCAGTGTGGGGAGTGGGCTGTCTCGCGGCTCGTGTTCGATGTATGCAGCGACCCAACCTTGCCACGGCGCCTGAAAATGTGAGAGGGCTACACCCGTCAAAGCTACCAAGGTCGCTCCGGCCAATAGACCACAAGCAACGTACGCCACCTGAATTCTCCGTTCACGCGCCCAGATGATCAGCAAGTCCAATCCCCGGCCCGCGATAATCGCGGTCGCAAGGCCGAAGACAAAAACAAACTTTCCAAGACCCCTAAACAGATCAAAACCAGGCACATACCGGTACAAGATCCACAACAGCGGCGTGTGCTGGCCAAAGGCGAGAAGCAGGGAAATGAGCGCAATGACGGAAAAGGTTTTGACGGCCTTTGAACGGTCCCAACAAAGGGCAATGAACGCCAGCACCAGTGGAGTCATTCCGAGATAGGCCGATGCTTCCCACAAATAGTTCTTGCCCCAGTAAGGTGCAGCAAGAAAGTCGCCGAAAAAATCAGGAAAGAAGAGCGTGAGGAGATTTTCCGGAGGGAAGGAAAACATCGCAATCCACTCATAACTCAATGCCTCGCGCACCGAGTAATGCGTTAACTCCAGGGCCGGCAGGAGCTGGACGGCAGACAGGCCGACAGCTGTGAGAAAAAAAATAAACACACCCATGACTAAGAACGGCAGCTCGGTGAATTCTCTGCGCAGCGCTAAGCTGGCAACGAAGTAAAGCAACACGGCGACGGCGCTGTAAAATGTATATTGGGGATGCCCGGCAAAAACCTGCATCGCCAGCGCGGCGCCGCCCAGCACTGCGTAGCGAATCCGTTTGTTTCGGATAAAAGCTTCCAGGGCCAATAGGATGAGCGGAAGCCAAGCCATGGTGCAAAGGTTGCTAAGATGGCCCGGAAAGATGTGCAGAAAATAAGGGGCGCCGTAAGCAAACACAATGGCGGAAAGCGCCGATCCGGCCGCGCTGATTCCGAGATAACGGGAAAACAGATAAGCAAACCAACTCGCGAGAAAGCAGTGCAGCGCGATGCTAAGGTTGGTAGCGAACGCAGTGCCAACGAAGAGATAGAGGAAGTTGAGCGGATAAAATAGGGCCGATTGGACACCGGCAACGTAAGGCGTGCCCGAATAGATATAAGGGTTCCAAAGAGGAATTTCCCCGCGCGCCAGTGCGCCAAACCCAAACTCTCGCCAGAAATAGTACTGATTCCATATATCCGTCTGCTTGTAGCTTAGGATTTCGTGATTGCCTCTTAAGATGACCGGGAGAAAATAGGCGAGCGCGAGCGCGAACAAGAACGTGACAGCCAGCCGGTCTCGAATTTTGTTAAATCCGTGCTCCTCGTTTTCGATTACCGGTAATGGCTGTGGCTTTTCAGATTTCGGGGCTTTGCGGTCGGCCAATTTGCGCTGTGCGCGCCCGACGCGCGGTCGCTTCGATGTCATGTTTTTTGCGACGTTTCAGAAGCGGACACTTTAGGATTGGATCACTAGACGTTCGACACAACCAACAAGAACCAATGGGTCATCCGCCCCATCGGCGATAGCTGCCCAGATTGGATATTCTGACGTCACTTTTCAATCGCCCCGGACCCCTGGCGCTGTGATTTCAAAATTTGCAGCGCCTGCTGATAATGGCGCACGGCTTCATCGGTTTTCCCTTGCATGGCAAGCACACGCGCCAAGCCGGCGTGGGCTTCGGCCAAATCCGGTTGAAGCCGCAGCGCCTCTTGAAAATGTTTCGCCGCGCCCTGGAGATCATGTTGGCGCGCGAGCGTGATGGCTAAATTGCTGTGTATAGCCGGATCTTGCGAGTTAATTTCCAGCGCGCTGCGGAACTGGCGCGTCGCCTCGGCCAGATCACCCCGGCGCGCGAGAATCATCCCCAGCGTACCATGAATCGCCGCATCTCTCGGGTTGAGCTCCAGCGCCCAGCGTAGATGTTGAACGGCCCCTTCAATGTCGCCTTCTTGCAGCAACGCTCTGGCCAAATTGCTGTGGGTCGCGACGTCCTTAGGATTTACATCCAGAGCGCGGCGAAAATGCAAAATCGCCTCTTTGATACTGCCGCGCCCCGCCAACGCAATAGCTAAATTGTTATGCGTACCTCCGTCCGACGGATTTAGCTCCAACGCGCGCCGAAAGTATCCGATGGCTTCGTCAAGTTGGCCTTTTTGGGCGGCAATTAGGCCGAGCCCGTTGTACGCACCGGCGTCTTTGGGGTTTAGCTCGACTACGCGGCGCAAGTGCGCGGCGGACTCTTCGAGATCGCCCCGACGCAACAAAAGCTTGCCCAAATTGTAATGCGAATCCGCGTGCGACGGATCGATCTCCAACGTTTGGCGAAAATGCTCGATCGCCTCGTCCGACCGGCCCATATCAGCCAGCGCGGTTGCCAAATAAAAGTGCGCCAAACCGGACGGCATGATTTCCAGCGCACGTTTCCACAACCGTTCTGAATCGTGCCAGATCTGAGTTTGCTTCCAAGTCACAAAGCCCAGCGCAACAACGGCTGCAACCACTAGCCCGTCGACCAAGCTGAAAATAAGTACGCGCATGCGCATCCCGGACCAGATCTGCCAACCGTAGAGTAGACCTGCCCCCAACAACACAGCCCAGCCCATGCACGCCAGGTAAGTGTAACGATCGGCAGCCATTTGTGGCCCGCTTTGAAAGATGCCCAGAACCGGTCCCACCACTAAGATGTAAAATATCCAAGCCGCCAAACCGGCGGGCCAACGGCGTCTGGCGAAAAACAAAGCCGTCGTGAGACCAATAACCACGACGCCACTGATAACGAACGGCGGCGCCCACGGATTTAGCTCCTTGGGCATCTCGTAAAGGGGAGAAAGATCCAAAGGAATGATGGTTTTGGTCAAATAAAAGACAAGCGCAAACAGACTTTGCGCGACCCGCTCCGCGACCCCGTATTGGTCGATGGATCTTAACGCCCTGGCCTCGTGCTGTGCCAGCAAGGCGATTACGCCTGCAGCTAGGCCGAGAATCAAAAACGGCACTTTTTCAAACAAGACCCGACGCCCGTCCGAGTTAAGCCACTTCGCTGGGGCCGGCGCTAAACGCCGCAGGGGATAAAAATCCAAAAGTAAAAGGACGAACGGCAAAGCCGCGCCGCCGGCTTTGGACAAAAGAGAAAACAGATAGACGATCACCGCCGCGCTTAACCAGCGTCGGTCAAGGGAAACGGCATCGTTCGACTTGACCGATCTCAGATAAAACAGAATCGTCAAGAGAAAGAAGAAGGCGGACAAAACATCCCGCCGCTCGGTTGCCCAGGCCACCGATTCGACACGCAAGGGGTGAATCGCAAAAAAAAGCGCGGCGACTGCTGCCGCTGCTCTTAACCTGACGTCGCTGGCGGCGAATGATATTCCCAGTGCCAGTAGCCGATAAACCAGAAAATAAAAGATTACGGCATTGGCGGCATGCAGAAGTAGGCTTGTCACGTGATAACCGAGCGGATTCATTCCCCACAGCAGATAGTCCAAAGCAAAGCTCATCCAGCTCAGTGGCTGATAATGACCCATGCGAAAGGTTGTGAACATCCAGCCAAGATGCGACCAGCTCAAGCCTCTGTAGTTCGGGTTCTCGAGCAAATTGGGTTGATCGTCCCAGTTGACAAAGCCATTGCGCAAAGCAGGCAGAAACGCAGCCAGTGTTATTAGGGCAAGCAGAGCGGCTACGGCCCAACCATAAACGCCAGCTTTGCCGAGCTTCGTCGTGGGTCTCGTTTGTGTGGCTAAAGTAGTGTCGTTATTCAAGAGTACACTGCCTTCGGATATAACGCAGTTTGTTTCAAAGGACGCAAAGGGCGGATGGACGTTAGCCGCGGCCGGCCGGAGCGGGGCGCGTCTTTAAAAGCCGCAAAGCCTCTTCATAGTGGCGCATCGCTTCGTCACTCTTGCCGGTTACCGCCAGTACTCGAGCCAAAATCGCGTGAATTTCCGGGATGTCGGGGTCTATCTGCAACGCCTGCTGAAACTCGCGCGTAGCCTCGTCGAATTTCGCCTGCTCCACGTAGACTCTGCCTAGATTGACATGCGCCTTCGCATACTTTGGGTCGAGTCGCAAAGCCTCACGAAACTGTTCTACGGCCTGGCTGGATTTTCCCTGCTTCAAAAAAACGGCACCCAGATTATTATGTATGTCGGCCGCGTCCGGGCCAAGTTTCAATGCTTGCCAGTAGTGCGCTACGGCTTCATCCAGTTTCTCTTGCCTGGCGAGAACTCGACCGAGATTATAATGGGCGTCGGCGTAATCGGGACGGCTCCGCAGTGCCTCACGAAACTGTTCAATCGACTCGTCGACCGCTCCACGTTCGGCCAGTGCATTACCCAAATTATTTCGTGCGGCTGCGTATGCGGGCTTGATCAGAATCGCTTCGCGAAGTTGCCCTATCCCCTCCTCGACTAGACCTTGCTTGGTCAAGAAATAACCGAGATTGTTATGAGCCTCCGCAAAATCGGGATCGATTTGCAAGGCCTGACGAACCTGTTGAATCCCCTCCTGCACGTTTCCTCGCTCCGCCAGAGCGACGCCGAGATTGTTGTGAGCGAACGCCGATCTCGAATCAATGGCGAGCGCGTGCCGCCAAAGCGTTTCCGAGTCATACCATACCTGCGCCTGTCTCCACGTCAGAACTCCATACGTTATCAAGACGAGCACAGCCAAAGCGCTGCCGAGCCGTAGGCGCTGCGCACGGATGCGCTCACTCAACCCATTTTGCCGCCAATACACTACGGCCGCTCCCGCTAGTATCGCCCAAACCA
>Ga0153915_10001316_pt1 | contig 22824 bp, 26 predicted proteins | sample Opewatmetagenome_2_FD_107003 | JGI IMG/M metagenome (GOLD analysis project Ga0153915, IMG submission 107003) | Freshwater wetland microbial communities from Ohio, USA - Open water 3 Core 3 Depth 3 metaG | ecosystem: Environmental > Aquatic > Freshwater > Wetlands | place: USA: Ohio, Lake Erie...
GCCCTGCGCCGTGCCGAAGACCGGTTGGGCGCGGTCGAGATCGCGCGTGGCGTGGCCCGGCGGTTCGACCATTCGTCCGAGGCCTGGTGCCTGCTGGGCGAGGCGCTCAACGGGGCGTTTCGCCCCGACGAGGCCCTGGTCGCCTTTGAGCGGGCCCTGGCGATCGAAGAGCGTCCCGATGCGGCCATGGCTGCGGGAGACCTGTACGGGCGCAGGGGGGACTACGCCACCGCCGGCGCCCGCTACGCCCGCGCCTACGCGGTGGGGGGCGGGCCGGACGCCCTCAAGGCCAACGCCAAGGCCCTCCGCGCCGCGGGCGACGTGGCGGCGGCTCAGCAGGCGCAGGATATGTGGGAGCGGGAGACCGGAAAACGCTGGACCGCCGACTAGCGCTGTTCCTTTCGCAGCCGGACGAACAAGGAGATCGCATACACCAGGACCACCACCGCCGCGATGGTGTAGGCCGCAATCATGTAGCCGCTGTTCTCAGGATACTGCACGGCTGGTCTCTTCGTCCTTGAGGTCACGCAACACCGCCAGCGCGTAGCGCTGCGCCAGAAATCCCAGATACAGCAGCGTGAACACCCCGAACGACGTGAGCAGCGTCGTCAGCATGTCGCCCGGGAGCGAGGGCGCGCCCGGCTTCATCACCACCGGGTCGGGATGCAGGGTGCGGAACAGGTACACGGTCATATGGATGAAGGGCACCAGCACCAGCCCCAGGATCCCGATCACGGCGCAATAGCGGGCCCGCACTTCGGGGTCCGTCATGGCGCCCCGCAGCACCTGATAACCCACGAAAAGCAGGAAGATGAACAGGGTGGAGGTGAGCCGGGCGTCCCAGGTCCACCAGGTACCCCAGATGGGCTTGGCCCACATGGGGCCGGTGGTCAGCATGATGCAGGAGAAGGCGAGTCCCACCTCGGCAGAGGACGACGCCACCAGATCCAGCCGCCGGTCCCGCAGCCACAGATACAGCGCGCTCAACAGCCCGGTCACGCTGAAGGCCAGCAGCGCGGACCACGCCGCCGGCGCGTGCACGTAGAAGATCTTCTGCGCCGGACCCTGGAAGCGCTCGATGGGCGTGAACATCAAGGCGCGCACGTACACCCCGGCCAGCGCCAGCAGCGCCACGGCGGAGAGCAGTGATCCACGGCGCGCCAGCGCCTGCGCTCGGTCTCGAGTCATTCTTCCAACGTCGCTTCGAACAGGAGCGTGGACAGGGTCACAAACACGATATCGAAGGCGGCCAGCAACTTAAGCCAGCCCTGAACCTCGCTCAAGGGCCGCTCCGCCAGGATCCGGGCGGTGACCTGCACCGCCCCGACCACGGGGGGAACTAGGAAGGGGAGCAGCAGAAGCGGCAGCATCAGCTCGGCGAAGCGGGTACGCACCACCATGGAGCTGAGCAGCGTCCCCACCGCCACGAAGGCGACGGTGGCCATGACCGTGATCAGCGCCAGCGCCGGCAGGCCCCGGCCGATGGGCACGTCGTAGAACAGGATGAAGAGCGGCAGGCTCACCAGCTCCACGGTGCCCACGAAGACCAGGTTGGCGGCCAGCTTGCCGAAGAACACCGCCACCGGCGGGACCTGGCTCAGGAGGATGCCGTCCATGGCGCGGTTCTCCCGCTCCAGCAGGAAAGCCCGATTCAACCCGATCATGGCGGCGAAGGTGAACGTCACCCACAGGGCCCCGGGCGCCACCTCCACGGCGCCCACCGCCGTGGGGTCGCGCGCGAAGAACAACACCGCCAGCACCAGCACCGCGAACGTCATGGACGACACGAACGCCGTCTTGGTGCGCCATTCAATGGCCAGGTCCTTGCCGGCGATCGCCATCGCGGCCCGCAGCAGCTCAGCCACGGGCCGTGATCTCCCGGTAGCGCGCGGTGATGGCGTCGGCGCGCCGGCCGGCCACCGGCTCCACCGCCGCCAGACTTCCCTTGACCAGGAACCCGATACTGGTCACCACGCCCAGCAGCTCGGCCAGCTGGTGCGAGGCAATCAGCAGGGCCCGGCCCCGGGCCCGCAGCTCTCCCAGGACCTGGAGCACCTTGGCGCAGGAGGGATCGTCCAGACCGGTCAGCGGCTCATCCAGCAACAGGATATCCGGATCGTGCAACAGCGCCCGGGCGATGGCCAGACGCTGCGTCATGCCGCGGCTGAAGGCGCCCACCCGCTCGTCCCCGAAGGCGGCGAGCCCCATCTGCTCCAGCAGCTCGTCCCCGCGCCGGCGCCCCTCCACCCCGTGCAGCCGGGCGAAGAACCGCAGGTTCTCGCGGGCGGTGAGCGCGTCGTACAGCATGGAGTAGTGCGCCACCAGACCCACCCGCCCCCGCCGCTCCACCCGCCCGGCGCTGGCCCGCAACAGGCCCGCCAGGACCCGGAGCAGGGTGGTCTTCCCCGCCCCGTTGGGCCCCACCAGCAAGACCGTTTCGCCGGCGCCCAGAGTGAGGCTCACGCCGTTGAGCACGCGCCGGTGGCCGAATCGCCGCGCCACGTCGTGCGCGGCCAGCAGCGGCTCAGCGGGCGGCATCAATGCAGGCGCGCAGGGTGTCCAGGTCGAACGGCTTCACCAGATAGCCGCTGTGGGCGATGCCCAGCGTCTCCACGATGGGCAGCATGCTGGCGTATCCGCTGGTGATCACGACCGGCAGGCCGGGCAGGGCTTCCCGCATCCTCCGCACCAGGTCAATCCCGTCGGTGTCGGGAAGATGGAGATCAATCACGACGACCTGGGGCTCGAATGCCGCGAGCTGTTTGAGGGCCTCCGCGCCGGTCGCGGCGAAGGCCAGCTCGTAGCGCTGCTGGAAATAGCGGCCGTAGGCACCATGGAGCGCTACCTCGTCTTCCACGAACAGGACCCGGCGCCGGGTCCCCGTTGCTGGCACCGTCATGACTCCATTTCAAACTGGCTGTCCAGCTTGGCCATGCGGAGGAGGTCGTTGAACTCGGGCACCACCCCCCGCAGCCGCACCGTGAGTCCCCGTTCCCGCGCCCGCCGCCGGATGGCGATCAGGGCCGCCATGCCCACGCTGTCCGCGTCCCGGGTGGCGCTGAAATCCAGCACTATCCGCCCCTGGCCCGCCGGCAGGGTGTCCAGCAGCGCCAGCGCGGCGCGACGGAACGCGTCGCTGGCCGGCCGATACAATTCCGCCGGCGCCGCCAGCACCTGCTCCACCACCAACTGCCCGGGATCGTCGACCATACCCGCCCTGCTAAGAGACCGCCGCGTGCCGTCAGCCACAAGCCCCGCCCTACAAACACCGAGGCCCGGCTACCAGACCGGGCCTCGGCGTCGGATGATGGCTCCAGTGGCTTACAGCTTGGTGACGTTGGCTGCCTGGAGACCCTTCGGGCCCTCGCGGACCTCGAACTCCACCTGGTCGTTCTCTTTCAACGACCGGAAGCCATCAGCCTGGATGGCAGAGTAGTGGACAAAGACGTCCGGACCGCCGTCGCGCTCAATGAAGCCGAACCCCTTCGCGTCGTTGAACCACTTGACCCTGCCGGTGATACGGGACATACCTTTCTCGCTCCTTCTACCATGATGCAGAGTGTTTTGACACGGGTCCCAGGCGAGCCCTCTGCCAAGCTTCCTGCGGACGGGCTAAAAACGCGCACAGTATATGGATCGAATTCGGCAACGTCAACCGCCCGAGAGGTCATCTTCATGAGCGAACAACTGGCTACCCTGCTCCAGGAAAAACGGACCTACGCTCCCGCCGCGGCCTTTCGCCGGCGGGCCCATGTCAGCACCACGGCCGCCCACCGGCGGGCTGAGAAGCAACGGCTCAAGTTCTGGGCCGACCGGGCGGCCGAGCTGGAATGGATGAAGCCCTGGCGCAAGGTGCTGGAGTGGAAGCTGCCCCACGCCAAGTGGTTCGTGGGCGGGAAGTTGAACGCCGCGGTCAACTGCCTGGACCGGCACGTGCGGACCGCGACCCGGAACAAGGTGGCCATCCTGTGGGAGGGGGAGCCGGGCGACCGCCGCGCGATCTCCTACTGGGAGCTGTACCGTGAAGTCAATCAGTTCGCCAACGTGCTGAAGGGACTGGGGGTCTCCAAGGGCGACCGGGTAGCCATCTACATGCCGATGATCCCGGAGGTGGTGGTGGCGATGCTGGCCTGCGCCCGGATCGGGGCCCCCCACTCGGTGGTCTTCGGAGGCTTCTCCGCCGAATCGCTCTCTGACCGCATCAACGATGCCCGAGCCAAGGTGTTGATCACCGCGGACCTGGGCTAACGTCGGGGACAGATTGTCCCCCTCAAGCGCAACGCGGATGAGGCCCTCAAGCACACGCCGTCCATCGAGCACGTGGTGGTGGTGCGCCGTCACGGGGCGGACGGGGAGGACCAGATGGTCCACATGCAGGCGGGCCGGGACCACTGGTACCATGAGCTGATGGCCGACGCGGCGGCCGACTGCAAGCCCGCCGTGGTGGACGCCGAGGATCTCCTGTTCATCCTGTATACCTCCGGCACCACCGGGAAACCCAAGGGGATCGTCCATACTACCGGAGGCTTCCTCACCCAGGTGCAGGCCACCACCCGCTGGGTCTTCGACCTCAAGGACGACGACGTCTACTGGTGTACCGCCGACGTGGGCTGGGTCACGGGGCACAGCTACATCGTGTACGGGCCCCTCTCCCTCGGCGCCACGGTCGTGATGTATGAAGGAGCGCCCGATTGGCCGGACAAGGACCGCTTCTGGAGCATCATCGAGCGCTACGGGGTGACCGTGTTCTACACCGCCCCCACCGCCATCCGCGCGTTCGTGAAATGGGGAAACGAATATCCCGCGCGGCACAATCTCTCGTCCCTGAGGCTCCTGGGCACCGTGGGCGAACCCATCAACCCCGAGGCCTGGATCTGGTACCACCGCGTGATCGGCGGCAAGCGCTGTCCCATCGTGGACACCTGGTGGCAAACCGAGACCGGCGGGATCATGATCACCCCACTGCCCGGCGTCACCACCACCAAACCGGGCTCCGCCACCGTCCCCTTCCCCGGCATCGAAGCGGCGCTGGTGGACGGCGCGGGGAAAGAGATCAAGGTGGGCGGCGGGTTCCTGGTGATCACCAGCCCCTGGCCGGGCATGCTCCGCACCATCTACGGGGACGACAAGCGCTACCGCGACACCTACTGGAGCCGCTTTCCCGGCCGCTACTTCACCGGCGACGGCGCCAAGCGGGACAAGGACGGCTACTACTGGATCCTGGGGCGGGTGGACGACGTGCTCAACGTCGCCGGGCATCGTATCGGCACCATGGAGGTGGAAAGCGCCCTGGTGTCGCATCCCGCCGTCGCCGAAGCGGCGGTGGTGGGCAAGCCCCACGAGCTGAAAGGCCAGGCCCTGGCGGCGTTCGTCATCCTGCGGGCGGGCTTCGAGCATTCGCCCGCCCTGGCCGATGAGCTGAAGCAGCACGTGGTGGAGAAGATCGGCGCCATCGCCCGGCCGGATGACATCATCTTCTCCGCCGACCTGCCCAAGACCCGGAGCGGCAAGATCATGCGGCGCCTGCTCAAGGACATCGCCTCGGGCCGGGCGCTGGGCGACGTCACCACGTTGGCCGATCCAGCGGTCGTTGCGCTGCTGAAGACGAAATACGAGGAACAGGAGGCGTAGGACGCCCGTGGGTCCCTGCGCTCGCTAGCAGTGAGCGCGCGCCCCAGACGACGCCGACACACGGGGCGCGCGCTTCACTGACGCTCGCTCCGGAACTCACCGGCGCCCTTGGCCTTGCGGATCCCCACCAGACTCGCCACGAAGATCGCCGCAATGATCCCCGCGGAAACCAGGCACCAGCGGCACCACGCGTGCAGCACCGCTGCTTCGATGTAGGTCAGGTATGCGGAGAAGGCAACGCCGGCCCCTGAGAGGGCTAGCAGCGCCAGCGTGGGCTCGCGGCGGTCGGCCCAGGACCCCTGGAGCCCCGCCAGGCTGACGCCGAGGATGGCGAGGTATCCCGCCACCCCGTAGAAGGCCACCGGCACGCCCAGCACCACCGCGTAGGAGCTGGTCTGGACGTACTCGCAACCCCCGGTGCCGCAGGCCAGGCTGCCTACGACACCCAGCTTCCAGAGCGAGAGGTAGAGCGCCACGAAGAACCCGGCCAGCGCCAGCGTGGCCGTGATCATGCGGTGAGTCATTTCCGGGCGGGGGCCTTCGCGATGACGCTGTCGATTACCTGTTTGAAGCCGTCGTAAGTGAGGGCGCCGGGTATCCGGAGGTTGCCAATGATGAAGGTGGGCGTGTTGTTAATGGCATTGGCTTCGGCCGCCTGCGCCTCCCCCTGGATGCGGGCACGGAAGCGCCCGGTCTTCATGCAGTCGTCGTATTTCGCCAAGTCCAGATTGATGGCCCGCGCGTAGTCGCGGAAGGCGCCTTCCGGGCTATGCCCGGGACGCCAGGCCCAGGCCGACTGGTTGTTGAACAGCTGGTACTCCATCTCCCAAAAGCGGTCCTGCTCGCCCGCGCACGCCGCGGCATGGGACGCGGCGTAGCTGAACTCGTGTTCCCCCGTGGTGCCCAGTGGCCGGTCGTGGAACCGCCACTGGATCTTGCCGGTCTGGATCAGACGGGACTCGAGGTCCGGGAAGGTGAGCACGGCAAAACGGCCGCACACCGGACAAGTGAAGTCGGCGTACTCGTGGACCACGATGGCCGCCGAGTCGCTGCCCTTGGCATAGCCCGGAAACGCCGCCGCGCCGGCGGTGTCGGAGGCGGGAGCCGGCTGGGAGTACATCGCCACGTTGCCGCGGCTGGTCGAGGTCCAGATCCAGGCGGCACCCGCCACCGCCAGCAACCCCAGCGCCCAGTAGAAGGGCCTCAGGTTCACCTGTTGCGCCACGTCTCATCCTCCCCCTCATCGGGGTCTTCGAAGGTCAGGGATTCCGCCTGCTGTTGCGCCTGCTCCACAATGCGGCGGCTCTCAGCCTCCGCCGGAGTGTCGTAAGTAATGCGGACTTCATAATGGAATAGCTCGCTTCTCGCATCCCCCATCATTTTCATTAGCTCGGGACCCGCCGCCAGCAGGTCCGCGTCGTCGCGGAGGCTGTTGATGCGGGCCGCGAGCGCTCGTAACAGGGCCACTAGCCGCGTCGCCCGGTCTGGGTCGTAGGTCTCTTCGTGCATGGTTCCCCGGCCTGCTGTTGGTAGGGGGTGATACCCGGGCAAAAGCTAATCGTTTTGGAGCGTTTGCGCCGCGCGCCGGGCCCGATTATGTTCCACCGCGCCAATCGTCGAACGACAAAAAGGAGTCGCAGTGGGCAAACGCAAGACCTCCAGACGCACTCCCAACACCCCTGGTCCAGTTGAGCAGGCCCGTGATGAACTCTACTCCCACATTCTGCGTTGCGGCGTCCTGGAGGCCGCTCCCGAACACCAGAAGGAGTGGTTCGACGACACGATGGATTACCTCGCCGAGCGCTACGAGCTGCTGAGCGACGACGAGTTGGATGAGCTGCGGCGCCTGGGGGAGCGGTACTGTCAGCCGGTCATCCAGCGTCCCGCACCGGTGGCCGCCGGGGGCTGAGGCCCAAGGCCGGCTAGCGAAGGCGGCGGTGCCGGAACGCGAATCCGGCGGCAAGACGTAGCCCTCCACCCACGCCAGCTTCCACAAACCAACCTGTTGCACGCCCGGGGTTGATGGAGAGTCCCAGGACGGCGACCAGGTATTCCTCCGTCCCCACCCGGTCTCCCGTTACCGCCACGCCCCCCGCCAGGTAGGGGGCTACCCCCTGTTCCCGCAACGGGTCCAGCGAAAACGACAGCAGCGCCTCTCCCCGGCCCGCCAGGTTGCCGTCCCGCACACCCAGGAACCCGTTGACACCCACTCCGGTCCGCGTCCGGCTGCGCAGTACCAGGCCGCCGCCGCCCCCGATGAACGATTCCGAAGCGCGCGCCACCGTCCCCAGCGCCTGAATCCGCCATTCCCGCTCCTGCTGGGCCCGCGCCGCGCCCGGCCGCGCACCCACCAGGGCCAGGACCGCCAGGCTACACCAGAACGACTTCGTGCGTGACCTTGATGTCGGGCGCAAACGAGTGGATGACGGAACAGTACTTCTCCAGCGACAGGCTGACGGCCCGCTCTGCCTGGTCCTGGTCCAGCCCTTCCCCGGAAATCTGGTAGCGGTAGTGCAGCGCGACATAGCGCCGGGGCTGTTCCTCGCGGCGCTCCCCGCTGACCTCGACCAGCACCTGGGCGAGCTGCACCCGCATCTTCTGGAGGATGGAGACCACGTCCGAGCCGGTGCAGCCGCCCGCGGCCATGAGCAGGGTGATCATGGGGCTGGGGCCGCTGCCCCCGTCCCCGTCAATCTCGATGGCGGGGGTCGCCGGCTCGGTCCCGACCGCGCGAAACCGCATTCCCCTCCCCAACCACTCCAGCCGTACCGAGCGGCGGTTGCTCACGGTCATCCTCCTCGTCTGGTGGCGAGGCCGATGAAGAACCGGTGACGGCGCAGGCCGTCTTCCCCGTGGTACTCCAGCAGCCAGTTGATGTGCTCCCGGAGCTTGATCTCGAAGCCCAGCGCGAACTGGGCCCAGATGCGGGGGCACTCCGGCGCCGCACCGCAGCGCTCTTGACTGTACACCGCGCCGCCAAAGCCCAGGTAGGGCACGGCGACCTCTTTGTCCGGCATGAACCGGTACATCAACTCCAGGTTCACCACATAGGTGGTCACCGAATCACCCAGCCCCACTTCCGCGGACGGACGGATCCGCACCCGATCGCTGAAGACGTCCCCGACATCCAGGGTGGGGCTCAGGACCGCCTGGTTCTTGCCCGCGAAGTCCACCCCCAGGCGGGTGCTGAACCCGAAGAGGCCCAGCCGGACCGGGCTGGCGCTGGTGTCCACGGTCTGATCCTTGGGAGGGATGAACTCCTGAGCTCGGGCAGGCAGCGACAGAAGAGGCAGAAGGGACAGCAAGGGCAGAAGGCGAAACCACAGAGTCGCCCGCGCGTTGCTGCCTCTCCTGCCCCTGTTGCCACTCCTCATCGAGCCCATGAACCGCCTCCACGTGCGGAATCCCGGCATCACAGTCTCCACGCCAGCCTGGTGTAGTCGGCAATGGCATACACCGCAATCGCGGCGGTGGCCCACGCCAATGGCCGCAACAGGTCCGACCCGACCACGAAGGCCAGCAGGGTGAGCAGCTGGCACACGGTGACGGCCTTCCCGCCCGCCCGCGCCGGCAACGTGGTCGGGTGGCGGAGCAGCAAAGTGGCCAGAAACGCCACCGCCGCCAGCACGTCGCGGACCAGCACCCCGCCGATCTCCCACACGGAGAGCGCGCCGCTCCGGTAGACCACCACGAAGGTAGCAGCCATGAACAGCTTGTCGCACACCGGGTCCAGCACCACGCCCAGGCGCGATCCGCCCAGCCGCCGCGCCCAGAACCCATCAATCACATCGGTGACGGCCGCCGTGGCCAGGATGGCCAGCCGCGGCCCCATCTGGGGAGCGGCGACGAACAGCGCGGCCAGCGGAACTCGAAGCGCCGTCAGCAGATCCGGCGCGCGGACCCAGCGTCTTGCTTGCTCCCCCCCTACCCCGCCAGTAGTTTGCATCATCCGAGGGGTGCCGTGCCCCGGGGGCGATCATGGATCTCAGTCTGCTCAAGAGGGCCGCCATCTTCGCGGACCTCACCGACGAGGAGCTCGCGCGCGTCGCCGAGGTTTGTAAGGAGCAGACGTTCAAGTTCGGGCAGACCATCTTCAAGGAAGGCGAGCCCGGAAACCGCCTCTACATGATCTCGGACGGCGAGGTGCGGATCTCGCGCGTCGTCCCGGGCTCCGGCGAGGAAGCACTCACCGTGCTCAAGGCGGGCGCCTGCTTCGGCGAGATGTCCGTGTTCGACCGCTCCGAGCGCTCCACCGACGCCATCGCCAACAAAGATTGCACCCTGATCACGATCTCGCGGTCGGATTTCGAGATGCTGCTCGACTTCAACCGCGACATCGGCTACAAAGTGCTGTGGTCGGTGGTGCGGCTCCTGAGCGAGCGGCTCCGGGTGACCAACGACAACCTGCGCTCTTTCCTGGCGATGTCGATGTTCTGAGAAGGCCGGTCGGCGCGCGCTCAGGGGCATGAAGGCAACAAGGATAGGAACCGCGCGGCGCCGCAACAAGGGACCGGCGATACGTGAAACGTGAGGTGACCGCCGACCGTCTCACGTCTCACGTCTCACGTCTCACGTCCCCGTCCCGGTGCCTCTCACCACAAACTCCGCCGCCTTCTCTCTCCGGAACACCGCCGCCGCCACACGGCTCACGTCGCTGGCGCTCACGGCCCGGAGCCGCCCCGGAAGCTCGCACCATTCTCCCAGCGTCCCCCCCACCCAGGCATCCAGCATCTCGGCCGCGACACCGGCAGCGTGCTGGCGATGGATCTCCACCAGGCCCGCCGCGTACCGGCGCGCTCCCTCCAGCTCTTCGGCCGACGGCGGCTCCGCCGCCAGCCGCTCCAGCTGCTCCAGCATGCCTTCGCGCGCCTCGGATTCCCGCTCCGGGGCCGTCGCGATGTAGGCCAGCACCGCCCCGCCGCGCCGCCGCACCCACGGCAGCGCGCTCACCGTGTACGCCAAGGAACGCCGCTCGCGAAGGGTATCGAACAGCCGGCCCGCCAGCCCGGAGAGCAGCGCGCCGATCACCTCCAACACCAGGCGATCCGGCGACCCGGCCCCGGGCGCTGGAAACGCCAGCGCCAGCGCCGTCTGCGCCTTCTCGCGGGTCTCGGCGCCGCAGCCGCTGTTCCAGGGCGGCGGTGCGGCAGGTGTCGGGCGTTCCTCTGCTCCCGGCGAGGGCCAGTCCATCAAGGGAGCCAGGCAGTCGAGCAGCTCGCGCGCGGTCAGGTCGCCCACGGCCACGGCCACCGGCCGGATGCCACGCAGGCGGCGCCCCACCGCGCGCACCGCATCCGCCGTCATCCGCGCCACGGCGTCCGGCTCACCCAGCTGAGGTTGCCCGTACGGATCGGCGCCGAAGCCCTGTTTCAGCACCCGCTGAACCGGGTAGCGGAACATGTCGTCCCGCACCCGGGCGGCGTCGTCGGCCTGAAGCAGGCGCTCGCGCCGCAGCTCCTCTTGGTCCAGGGTGGGCTCCAGCGCGATGGTGCAGAGCAGCGACGCGGCCTCTTTCGCGGACGACGCGGGAACCGTGATCGCCCACCCCGAGACGTCGGTGCCGGCGACCGAGCCCACCGCGCCGCCCAGCGCCTCCGCCGCGAAGGCCAGCTCGGCGGCGGCGAGGCCGCCCGCGCCCCGCAATGCGCCCCGCATGAACAGGGTGGTGAGGCCGGCCGTCTCCGGCCGTTCCACGTCGCGCAGGCCCGGCGCGTAGACCCCGAGCGACACCAGCCCGGCGCCCCGTTTAGGACGGACCAGCAGGTCCGCGTTGGGCAACGCCAGGTGGGCCACGTCCCCGGGATAGCGGTCCGCCTGGGACGGGAGCGCGCGGCCGGGCGCCGGAGCGGCTCTCACCAGCGGCGGAGCCGGAGGCGCGTCGCCGGTGGACGGGCGATGCGGCCATCGCGCTTCGAGCCCGGTCGGCTGCCCCGGGGGCAGGTACAACACGGCGCACACGCCCTCGCTCCCCAAGTAACGCTCCGCCACGCTCCGCACGGCGGCGCCCGTCACCGCCAGCGTCTGCTGGTACCAGGTATCGGCCAGCTGGTAGCCGCCCAGCGCCTCGAACTGGCACAGGGCGGCGCCCCGTCCTTCCATGGACTCAAAGCGCGATGCCCACTCCGCCTGGGTGAGGGCACGCACCCGCGCCAGCTCCGAGGCTTCCGGCTCACGCGCGGCGAGGTCGGCCGTGAGATCCAGCGCCCGTTCCACCGCCCCATCCAGCCGGTCCGGCTCGGCCTCCAGGCTCAGCTCGAAGACCCCTACCTCGGTGGGGGTGTAGTGCGCCGCCCCGACGCCGGCCGCCAGCCCCGGGAGCCGAACCCCGCGCCACAGCCGCGACCCACGCCCCGAGCCCAGCAGCTCGGCCGCCACGTCCAGCGCCGGCGTGTCGGGATGGAGGGCGTCCACGGTGCGCCATCCCATGGCCGCCAGGGGCCGGGCCACGTCCCCCCGCAGCAGCCGCAGCACCGCATGGCGCGCATCCGGCTCCCGGGGCGAGGGAGGCAGCGGCGCCCTGGGCGGGGCCCAGTCGCCGTAGGCTGCCTCGGCCAGGCGCACCGCCCCGTCCACGTCCAGGTCGCCCACCAGGGCCACGATGGTGCGGTCGGGCCGGTAGCGGCTGCCATAGTACTCTCGCAGATCCTGGGACCGGAGGCGCCGCAGGCCCTCTTCGGTGCCGATGCGCCAGCGGCGCATCCGATGGACGGTGAAGAGCAGCTGGTAGAGCGTCTCCCCCGCCAGCGCCCGGGGGTTGTCCAGCTTGCGCCTGGCCTCCTGGATGATGACCTCGAGCTCCCGCGCCAGCTGGTCCGGATCGAGCGCGGCGTTCCGCAGAGCATCCGCTTGGATGTCGAGCGCGCGGGTGAGCCCGCCGTCCGCCGCGGGGAGCACGGTGTGATAGACCGTCTTGTCGTAGATGGTGGAGGCGTTGAGATAGCCGCCTACCATCCGGGTTTCGCGGGCGATGGCCCCGGGGCCGCGGCGCGCCGTCCCCTTGAAGAACATGTGCTCCAGCACGTGGGAGATGCCCACCCACTCGTCCGGCTCGTCGAAGTAGCCGGCCTTTACATGAGTGACCACGGCCACCACGCGGGCCGAGGGCTCGGGTTGGGCCAGGAGAGTGAGGCCGTTGGGCAAGACGGTCTTGACGACGCCGGTGGTCCAGGACATGAACCAGCAAATCTAGTCAGGATGGTGAACTGAAAGCGGTCACCTTACCGCAGTATTCTGAGCAGCCCCGCCCGCGCGCTCCCGCGCACGAAGCTCTCCGCGTCGCCCGCCGGGATGATCACGCCGGACTCGGTCCGGTTCCTCCGGGCGATCTGCTCCATGTAGTCCGAGACCGAGATCTCCGACCAATCGCGATCGTCCATCTTCATCTGGAGCACGATCTCGTCCCAGGTGCCGGCGTAGGTGATGCCGCGGGTGGTCCGCACCCGGTGCGTCTCGTCCGACGAGCGCCGCTGCTGCATCCCCCGCAGCTCGACCAGCAGGGTACCGAACAGCTCGAGCTGGGTGGGATCGCGCGCGCTGCCGTCGGGCTGCACGGACTCCACCTCGGAGAGCAGGTGGTCCACCGGCTCCAGCTGCCCTTCCAGCTCCTCCAGGCGCTCCCGCCACGGCACCAGCTCGGGATCGCCGGTGGGGAGCCGGTAGATGGATTTCTTGAGCTCCACGATGCGCCAGATGGCCAGCTCGTCGGTGTGCTCGTGGGGCTCGGTCCGCTCGAAGTGCACCAGCGCCGCCTCGTACTCGCCCCGGTCGTAGAGCACGTTCCCCAGGTAGATCCGGGCCTCCGAGTGGGTGGCGTCCAGGTCCAGCGCGCGCCGCAGCCAGTACAGGGCGCTGCCCTCATCGCCCAGGCGGTGGGCGGCATAGCCCACGCTGGCCGCCGCCTCCGAGGAATCGGGGTGGTGGGTGGCGCAGATCTCGAAGAAACCGCGGGCGTGCCCGAACATCCCTTCCCGGAACAGCGCCCGGCCGATCTGGATCATCAGGTCGTGATCTTCCCGGAACCCCAGCGCCAGGATCTGGTCGTAGCAGCGCAGGGCGCGGGCCCGCTCTCCGAACTTGAGCAGCGTCTCCGCCAGTCCCGCCAACGCGTCTTCCTGTCCGGGATGGAGCCCCAGGGCGCGCTCGAACGAGGCGCGTGCCCAGGCGTACTCCTCGCGGGCCAGGCGCGCGTACCCCAGGCCCACGTGCAGCTCGGCGGCAAAGGGGTAGACCGACAGGCCGTCGCGCAGCACGTCGACGGCTTCATCGAAGGCACCCTGGCTGTACAGCTCGTGGGCGCGTTCGCTGTACTCTTCGGAGCTGAGGAAGGGGTCCGACATCTGCCGGGCCTCGCTCTGGAAGGTTGCGCAAGAATACAATCCAAGGTGCCGCAGGACAAGCGTTTGACCTGCGGATTGCGGATTGGGCAAACTCCGCTACCATTGGCGCCGTGCCAGGACTCGAGCGGCTGCCGGACGGCAGCGTCACCACCCCCAAGGGATTCAGTGGAGCCGCCGTCGCCGCCGGGCTCAAAGACGCCGGGCAACCCGACGTCGGCCTGCTCCTCAGCGCCACTCCCTGTTCCGCCGCCGGCGTCTTCACCCAGAATCGGGTCCGCGCCGCCCCGGTCCTCTACGACGAAGCCCTGCTCAAGGAGCGGCCCGGCCGCCTGCGCGGCGTGGTCATGAACGCCCGGGTGGCGAATGCCTGCACCGGCGAGCGCGGGCTCAAGGCCGCGGAGGCGATGGCCAAGGCGGCGGAGGCGGCGCTCGAGCTTCCGGCCCGCAGCATGCTGGTCCTCTCCACCGGAGTCATCGGCGTGCAGCTGCCGCTGGAGAAGGTGGAGCGGGCGGTCCAGCGCGCGGCCAAGGGCCTCAGTCCCGCCCTGGGTCCAGAGCTGGCGCGGGCCATCATGACCACGGACACCAGGCCCAAGCACCTGGCGGTCCAGGTGCAGACCAACGGCGGCGCGGTGACGGTGGGAGGGATGGCGAAGGGCGCCGGCATGATCCATCCCAACATGGCGACCCTGCTGGGGGTCATCACCACGGATGCCGCGGTGGACGTGGCGCAGCTGCGGGATCTCTTGCGCCGGGTGGCGGACCGGTCCTTCAACGCCATCACCATCGACGGGGACACCAGCACCAACGACACGGTGCTCATGCTGGCCAACGGGGCCAGCGAGATCGAGGTGCGCCGCGATCTGGAGGGCTGGAAGCTGTTCGAGGATGCGGTGGCGCTGGTGGCGCGGGAGCTGGCCCTGATGATCGTGCGGGACGGGGAGGGGGCGACGCGCTTCGTGGAGATCAGGGTGACGGGGGCCTCCACCGAGTCCATGGCGCGCGATATCGGCCGGGCCATCGCGCGGAGCAGCCTAGTCAAGACCGCGTTGGCGGGTGGCGATCCCAACTGGGGCCGGATGCTGGCCGCGGCCGGGGCGGCGGGCTTTCCGGTGGTGCCGGAGCGGATTCAGCTGGCGGCGCAGCGCCGCGCCGAGTCCGGCGGCCCCGCGGGTGAGTGGCTGGTGCTGGAGCAGGACGGCGCCACGGCGGACGCCGACGAGGCCAGCGCCCACGCCATCTTCACGGCGCCGGAGATCGCCCTGCGTCTCGACCTGGGCCTGGGCGGCGCCGAGGCGACGGTGTGGACCTGCGACCTATCGGAAGAGTACGTGCGGATTAACGCGCACTACCGGTCGTAGCGCGGCGATCAGCAGTCAGCAACCGGCAGTCAGTGATGCAATGGCATGACTGACTGCTGATTGCCGATAGCCGCCTTTAGCGTCGACGCCCCGCCTGCTCCGCCGCCGGGTTTCGGCCAATCTGCAGCGTGTGGATCTTCCAGACCTTGTCGCTCGGGTCCTTGACCCACACCATGGTTCCCAACCCCGAATAGAGGGCTCGCGCCGAGACGCTGTCGGCAACGTCCGAGGCGTGGCGGAAGGTGACCACCGCAACCTCGGGCGCGAGGATGTCGATGACGGCGTCCTGAACATCAAAATTGAAGGACTTGGTGCGGGCGGCGAAGTCCTTGAGCGCCTGCTCTTGCTGGTCCCATCCGCGCACCAGCCTGCCGTCAGGCCACGCCTCCGAGAAACCGGGGCTCTGCTCGAACAGCAGTCCCATGGAGTCGGGTTTCAGCGTGTTCATCGCCTGCTCCCACAGCTGCACCTGGCTCTGAATGGCTTGCTCTTCGACCGCTCGATTCTGCTGCGACAACCGCTGAGGCGCACACGCCACCAGCGCCAGAGCCAGCGCCAGCGGCAGCAGCTTGGACCAACGCATGCGACCCTCCGATCCGAAGTGAATCCCCAGGCGCATACTAACCTACGGCCGGGCAGGCTTGCGTCAATCCGCGGCCACGGATAGCCTTGCTGCGTTTCGGCCCGTCATTTCGCTGGTAGACGTTTGCCTTTCCCGGGGGGATTCCATGACGCAACCGCGGTCGTCGCTCGCCATCGCGCTCCAGGATTACAGAGGACCGCGTCCGGGCATCGCGTTGACGATCGCCGCCATCGCGCTCATCGCCGCGCTGATCGTGGGCATAGTCCACACCGTAGGGCTGGGCGCCTCCGGCTCGGCCATCGCCGAGGGCGGGAGGACCATGCGGACGCTCCACCGCTACACCGCCACGCTCGAGGTGTGGCAGCAGATGGCCGCGTCGCCGCAGCAGTTCCCCGAGCAGCAGAAGCTGCGCGACAGCCTGGCGGCGGCCTTGAAGACGCAGCTGAGCGAGCTGCAGGCACAGCTGGCGGACTCCACCGACAAGGACCTGGTGGGCGAGATCATCGGGGACATCAACAGCTGGACGCCGGACCGGCCGGTGACGGCGGGGCTGGAGCTGGGCCAGCGTGGCCGGGAGGCGATGATGGTCCTCACGGCGCGGCAGGACTCGGCGCTGTTCCGGACGGCGGCCGGGTATCAGCGCTCGCAGATGTTCGCGGCGTTGCTGATCGGGTTGACCGTGATCGCGGCAGGCGTGCTGATCATCCCCATGTCGTGGGTCTACGTGCGGTACAAGCGGGGCATTCCGCCCGGGATGTGACGCCAACGGACCGCGGCGGCCCACTGCCGGGGCCGCCGCGGCCGGCTTGCTGTCTCAGCCCCCGGCGCGGTCGCCGTCGCTCATTCCGGTGGCGGGGGCGGGTCGCCCGGGTCACCCTTGGGCAGATGGGCGGCCCCTTCCAGCCGGACGATATCGATTCTCGCGATCCGCGCCCACTCCGTCATCTGCTGCAGCCACGCCTTAAGGTCCGCCTTCTCCTGCGCCGTCCACTTGTCCGTCTTGTCGTCGAGCTTCCACGGCTTGGGGTAATGGCGTTCGGGGTGGTCCCTCATGCTAGGCCTCCCATTCGCGAGTGAGTGCTTCACCGTGCGGCCACCAGATCCTGGCGGCCGAGCGCCACCAAGCGCCGACGCGCTGCCTCAGCCGCCGCCTGGTCACCCAGCCGCTCGGCAATGCGCATCCGCAATACCAGGCTTGCAGGTACATACATGATGTAGGGCACCGGGTCCGGCGCATCCAGCTCCGAGGCAACGCGATACGCCTCGGCGTACTCGCCCCGTGCGAACAGCAGCTGCGCCAGCAGCAAGCGCTCGCCGCCCAGTGACTCCCAGGGATTCCAGGTGAGCGGGGTGCGGACCGTGTCGGGCTCGAGCCCCGCCAGGAGCTTCATGGCCGCCGCCGAGTCTCCCCGGGCAACCAGCGCCCGGGCCATCACTGACTTCGCCATCAGGGCCTCGCGGCGCGCGTGTTTGCGGACCGCCCAGGCGGCGAGCGTGTCGGCCATCGCCTGGGCGTCAACCCAATGCCCACGCTGAGCCTCCCAGATGCCCAGATGCCACAGCGCGGTGCCGGTGCCGCCCCGGGTACCGCCCGGATCGGCCCGGTAGGCCTGCCGGAGCGTATCGGCCCCTGCTTCGGCCTGGCGCTGGAGCGGAGCACCGGCCACTGCCGCGAGAATGTAGAGACGGGAGATCAGCACGGAGCTGAACTCGGACCCCTGCAACAAGCGTAACAGGTCCTCTGTCCGCCCTTCCGCCACCAGAAGGGCATGCAGCCCCTGGACTGCACCCCACCGGTACTGCCGGTCCAGATCGGTGCTCCCCGTGTCGTGCGCCAGGACGGCGCGCCATGCCGCCTCGGCGCAGCGCGGTTGCCGCAAGCCGCCCACGGCGAGTCCCCGTCCCGCGTCCACCACCCAGTTGGGCACCCGGAGCGCCAGGTCGCCCCACTCGACGGCGTCGGGCGACTCGCTCACGCACCTCAGCATGATTTCCAGAGGGACTCGTTCCGCCGAGTCGGGAAGGGCCGGCCGCAATCGTCGCATCAGCTGCGCCGCCCGCCCAACGTCGTTCTGGCGCAGCGAGATCTCCGTCAGGTGATACAGCAGCGGGGCGGACGTCGAGTCGAGTTGATAGACCCGATTGAACGCCGCCGCCGCCAGCGAATCAAGCCGGCCTTCGTCCGGCACCAGGTGGGTATAGACCTCACCCAGCGGCATCCACACTTCGGGGTGCGCCGGCTCAAGCTCGATCGCCCGGCGGAAGTACCCGACCGCCGAATCCGCCCGCCCCAGCAGATAGGCATCGAATCCCCGCGCGATGTAGCGATCCCGGGGCGTCAGCGACTTTTCGTTGGCCAGAGCCGTCCGGACGAACTCCGGAGCGACGGGATCGTGGCTCCAGCTCGCCGCCTGCGCGCCTCGCAGCGCGGCCAGCGCGAAGCCGGAATCCGCAGCCACTGCGGCACGGTATCGCTGCAGGGCGTCCTCGAACCTGGCCCGCCGATAGGCCTGCTCCCCTCGCAAGAACTCCGCGACCGCACCGGGACTGCGCTCGTTGAGCGACCGGAGATCGGTATACTGGCCCGCCGGGATGAGACTGGGCAGCAAGGCCACCGCGGCGCGCAGCCCCAGGGTCCAGGCATCGGTTGTGCCAGGGAACGCGAGCATGATTTGCACGGTGGAATCGCTCGCCAGATCGTGCAGCCGCACCACGGCGCGCACCGAGTCGGAGGCCAGCACCCATCCGTCCACAGCGAACCGCGCCCCCGCCCGCCGGCTCAGGCGCAGCACGTCGCGGTCGGCCACCAGGCGGGGCTCCTGCCGCTGCCGCTCGTCCAGCAGCCGCCACCCATCCTGGCCCTCCAGGGAGCCCGCGAAGTTGAGGGCGGTGAGCACCGCCGTGGCCACGTCCTCGCCCGAGGGGGCGACGTGGTTGGCCTCCGCCCGGGTGGCCAGGGGGTACACGACCACGTGCGAGGGATCCAGGGGGCGCGAGCCCGACGCCATGGCACGCCAGATCACGGCGCCGAGCACCAGGACCGCGGCGCCGGCCAACAGGGCTCCCCGGCGCCAGCGCCGCCGGCGCACGAACGCCGGCAGTGCTCCGGTGGCGGCCTGGCCCAGGGCCGCCTCGAAGTCGCTGGCGGTCGCGAACCGGTCGGCCGGGACTTTGGCCAGCGCCCGCTCCACCACATCCTGGAGCGCGCCGCCCAGACCGGGTCGCACGATGCTGAGGGAGGGAACCTGTTCGCTCACGTGCCGCGCGATGACGGCCTGAGGCGTGGGCCCGGTGAAAGGCGGCTCCCCGGCCAGCATCTCGTACAGCACGCACCCGAGCGAGTAGATGTCGCTTCGCGCGTCGATGGTGACGCTTCCTGACGCCTGCTCGGGACTCATGTAGGACGGGGTGCCGATCGCCACGCCCGAGCTGGTGCCCGAGCCCGCGGCATGGGTCAGCGCCCGGGCAATGCCGAAATCCGCGATGACGGCGTGACCGCCGGAGAGCAGGATGTTCTCCGGCTTGATGTCGCGGTGCACGAAGCCGTGTTGGTGCGCGCAGTGCAGCGCTTCCGCCGCGTCACGCGCGATGGAGAGCGCGTCGGCCAGCGGCAGCTGTTGCTCGCGCCGCAGCCGCGCCCGCAGGGTCTCCCCCTCCACGAACGGCATGACGTACCACAGGAGATCGTCGCCGCCGCCGGAATCGTACAGCGGAACGATCAGTGGGTGCTGCAGCTGGGCGGCGATGTGGATTTCGCGGAGGAAGCGCTCCGCGACCAGGGAGACGGACAGCTCCGGCCGAAGCACTTTGATGGCCACGCGCCGGTCGTATCGCAGGTCACGCGCCAGGAACACCACGGCCATGCCGCCGCGGCCCAACTCGCCTTCCACCGCGTACCGATCGGCCACGGCCTCCCGAATGCGGTCCGCGAGTTCCATAGATGCCCCGGAGTGCCCGCGCGTAATGTGGAGAGCCGGCCGGTTCCCCGCCAGATCGAGTCCCTAGTAATTTCACCGCGGGGAGACCGCCGCATGACCAACCAACCGAAGGTGCGCCTGGACCGCTGGCTCTGGGCCGCGCGCTGGTTCAAGACCCGCGCGATGGCCGCCACCGCCATCGCCGGCGGGAAGATCCGGGTGAACGGGGAGCGCCCCAAACGGGCCCGCCTCATCGGCCTGGGTGACGAGGTCCGGGTGCGCAAGGGCCCCTTCGAGTTCCACCTGGAGGTCCGGGGCTTGAGCGAAACCCGCGGACCGGCGAACGTAGCCCAGTCTCTGTACCAGGAAACGGCGGCCTCGCAGGAAGCGCGCGCGCGACTGGCCCTCCAGCTCAAGGCGCAGCCGCAGATCACGTACTCGGGCAAAGGACGGCCCACCAAGCGGGACCGCCGCGCCATTGAGCGGCTCACCCAGTCCGACGACAACAGTTGATGGGGAGAACCACTACCATGCCGACTCGCCTCGCACCCTTCCTGCTCCTGGTGAGCCTGGGTTCTGCCGCGCCGGCCAGGTCCGCGACCGCGGCCCCGCTCCCACCCGACACTCTGCGCGGCCGGGTCACCACCGCGGCCGGCAGCCCGGTCGCGGACGTGGAGATCCTGGTGCCCGAGCTGGACCGCTCGGCGCGGACCGGCAGCGACGGGGCGTTCGTCCTCGTCAGCCTGCCTCCAGGCCAGCACACCGTGGTGTTCCGGCGCCCCGGATACGCACCCGTGGTGCAGCCGGTGAAGCTCGCCGGCTCGACCCGGCTGGACGTGGTGCTGCGGGAGGCCACCTTCGAGCTGGAGCCGGTGGTGGTGACCGGGATGCGGGCGCCCGTCGCCCCGCTGCTCTCCGTGATGCCCATTGCCACCTTGAGCGAAGACCGGGTGCGCCAGGAGCAGAGCGTCTCGCTGGCTCACACCCTGGAGGCCGTGGCCGGCGTCCGCACGCTGAGCACCGGCGGGGAGATCGGCAAGCCGGTGATCCGTGGCCTCAGCGGCAGCCGGGTGTTGGTCGCTGACGACGGCTCGCGCCTGGAGGACTACTCCTGGAGCGACGAGGACGGACCCTCCATGGACGCGCGGCTGGCGGACCGGGTCGAGGTGGTGCGCGGGCCGGCCAGCGTGCTGTACGGCTCCGATGCTCTGGGCGGCGTGGTGAATGTGATTCCGGATCCCCTGCCGGACGCGCTGGGTCGCCTGCCCTTCACCAACGGCGGCGCCGAGACCTATTTCGCCGCCAACAACCACGAGTTCGGCGGCGTGCTCAAGATGGAGGGCGCCCGGCAGGCGTTCGGCTGGCGGGCCCAGGCCATCGCCCGCAAGTCCGAAGCCCTGCACACGCCGGTGGGCGAGCTGGACAACACCGGGTTTGGGTCGCTGGATGGGCAGCTGGCCGGAGGGCTGCGGGGATCCTGGGGCGGCGCCACCATCCGTTACACCCGCTACGGTGGCGAATTCAAGCTGCTGGAGGCGGGCGGGCCGCCCCCGGGCGTGCCCGACAGCCTGGAGGCCGGCCCCGAGCGGAAGCTGAGCGACGACCGGGTGCAGATGAGCGGTAACTTCGTGGCGGGTGGCCTGCGGCTGGAGACCAAGGCCCAGTGGCAGCGCCACTGGCTCCAGGAAGTCTCGGACGAGCAGGTGCCCGGCGGGCCCCCGCCCGTTCCCGGCCAGGAAACCGTGCAGTTCGACCTCCTGCTCAACACCGTGACGCTGGACGTCCTGGCCCATCACGCCTTGAGCCCCGCCATCCGGGGTACCGTGGGAGCGGCCGGGGCGTTCCAGGACAACAACACGCGAGGTCCGGTACCGGTCGTGCCGGACGCCCACAGCGGGACGCTGGCCCTCTTCGCGCTGGAGCGGGCGACGATGGGCCGCGTGAGCCTGGTGGCCGGGGCGCGGGTGGACGGCCGCCGTCTCTGGGCCGACGCCAACGCCACGATTGGGAGTCCGGCGGCCTCCCTGGACTGGGCCGCGGTCAGCGGCGACCTGGGGGTGGTGGCCGAGCCGGCCGAAGGAATGGTGCTCTCGGTGAACGGAGGCCGGGGGTGGCGTGCGCCCACCCTGTTCGAGTTGTTCGCCTCCGGCCCCAGGATCGGCGAGGCCCGCTACGAAATCGGCCGAAGTGACCTGGTCCACGAAACCAGCCTCAATCTGGACCTGGGGGCGCGCTGGGAGCGGGGACCCGTGCGGGCCGAGGTGGCGGCGTACCGCAACGACATCAACGACTACATCTACCTGGCTCCCACCGGCGACACCATCAGCGGATACCAGGTCTACCGGCACCAGCAGGCGGACGCCGTGCTGCGCGGGCTGGAAGCCTCGCTGGAGGTGCAGCCGGTCACTGACCTCACCCTGCGGGCGCGGTTCGATGCGGTGGAGGGCACCAACCAGCTCACCAGCGAGCCCCTGCCCCTGATGCCCCCGCCGCGCGGCGGTTTGGAGCTGGAGTACCAGACCACCGAGCTGTCCTGGGCCACGCGCCTCTACCTGAGCGTGGAAGGCGAGAAGCTCTGGACCCAGACCCGGCTCAGCAGCTTCGACCTCGCCACCGACGGCTATGAACTGCTGCATTTCGGCGCCGGCATCGAAAAGCGGGTGGGCTCCCGGCCGATGCGCCTCGACCTGCGGGTGCGCAACGCGGGGAACGTGAGCTACAAGGACTTCTTGAGTCGCTACAAGCAGTTCGCCCTGAATCCCGGGCGGAACATCGTGGTGAGGCTGGGTGCCGACTTCTAACCGCGCGGCCACCACCTGATGCTTAGGCCAGGGCGGATTGGGTGGGGTCTCGGAGCGGACGTCAGTGCGGCGCGCGCCCTGGGAAGAGTCGTCCTTTGCGGCGCGCGCGCACTGCAGGACGCGAAGAGACCCCACCCAATCCTCCTGGGCCTGCCTGTCTCGCTCGCCCTGATGCAGCTGGCCTGCGGCGGCCCC
>Ga0153915_10001317_pt1 | contig 22824 bp, 26 predicted proteins | sample Opewatmetagenome_2_FD_107003 | JGI IMG/M metagenome (GOLD analysis project Ga0153915, IMG submission 107003) | Freshwater wetland microbial communities from Ohio, USA - Open water 3 Core 3 Depth 3 metaG | ecosystem: Environmental > Aquatic > Freshwater > Wetlands | place: USA: Ohio, Lake Erie...
CTGCGGCGGGATCACGAAGAAGGGCGACGCAACCTGCATCCATTGCGGAAAGACGCTGGCCGGCTGAAGGGCGTCTGCCGGACGGAGGGAGGGGGAAGCCTTGAAGGCCGACATGACTCTCGATTGCTACGGACTCCTCTGTCCCATGCCCATCATCCAGACCGCAAAAAAGTTCAAGGGCATGAAGGTCGGGGAGGTCCTGGAAGTCCTGTCGACAGACCAGGGGATCCGCGAGGACATGCCGGCCTGGTGTCGGACGACCGGCCAGGAGTATCTGGGCTCCGAAGAGGATGGCGAGGTCATCAGGGTTTATGTGAGGAAACTCAAGGACTAGGACGGACGACGTGGAACGGGCGGAAATTCTCGAGCGCATGGCCGGCCTGAAAAAACGGGCTAGGGCCGTTATCCTGGCCCATAACTACCAGCTCCCGGAAATCCAGGACGCGGCCGACTTCACCGGCGATTCCCTGGAGCTGAGCCGCAAGGCCGCCGCGCTCGATGCGGACGTCATCGTCTTCTGCGGCGTCCATTTCATGGCCGAGACCGCGGCCGTCCTCGCGCCCGGGAAAAGAGTCCTGCTTCCGGAACCCGCGGCCGGCTGCCCGATGGCCGATACGATCACCGCGCGGGAGCTCCGGATGTGGAGGGAGAAGTACCCCGGCCGCAAGGTTGTCTGCTACGTCAACACGAGCGCTGAAGTCAAGGCCGAGAGCGACATCTGCTGCACGTCGTCAAACGCCGTGGCCGTGGTCAACTGGCTGGGCGACGATGAGGTGCTGTTCGTCCCCGACAAGAACCTCGCCGCCTATGTCGCCCGGGAGACGGGGCGACGGATCATCGCCTGGGACGGGTACTGCTATGTCCATCACAAGTTCCGGCCCGAGGACATCCGCTCCGCCAGGGCCCGGCACCCGGAGGCCGAGGTTTGGGTCCATCCCGAATGCCCGCTCGACGTCATCGACCTCGCCGACAGAGTCCTGTCGACCGGGAAGATGGTCCTCGAGGCCCGGACGACGAAGGCCCGGGAGGTCGTCATAGGCACGGAAAAGGGGATCATCTATCGTCTGAGCAAGGAGAATGCGGCCGCCCGGTTTTACCCGGCCAAGGACACGGCGCTCTGCGTCCATATGAAGATGACCACCCTGGAGAAAGTCTTGGCCGCGCTCGAAGGCAAGGTTCCCCCTGTCACGGTCCCGCCCGAGATCGCCGACCGGGCCCGGGGGGCCATCGAAGCCATGATCAAAATTTCTTAACGATAAGGAGACTGTCCGTGAAGAAGATGACCGAAGAAAACGTCAAGGCAGCCCTCGCCGGCGAGAGCCAGGCCCACATCAAGTACCTCGCCTTTGCCGAAAAGGCCGCGGCCGAAAAGCTACCCAATGTCTCCCGGGCGTTCAGGGCCGCCTCTTATTCCGAGCAGGTTCACGCCACCAACCACCTCAAGACGCTCTCCGGGATTGGCAACACCAAGGACAACCTCGCCGCAGCCGCCGGCGGCGAGAACTTTGAAGTCGAGGAGATGTATCCGGCCTACCTCGCCGTGGCCAAGCTCCAGGGAGAGAGCACGGCCGAGACCTACTTCAACTGGGCCATGCTCGCCGAAAAAATCCACTACGGGATTTATCAGGAGGCCAGGAAGGCCGTCGAAGCGGCCAAAGACCTCGGCTTCAAGCCCGTCCACGTCTGTTCGAATTGCGGATTCACCATGGAAGGCAACGCCCCGGACAAGTGCCCGGTCTGCGGTGCGTCGCGGGATAAGTTCGTCACGTTCTGAGGAGTTCTCATGTCCATCGACCGGAAATTGAAGCCTTGGGAAATCCTCAGCGTCGGTATCCGCTCTGAAGTCGACGCCGTCTCGTTCTACAGCCGGCTCCAGGGCCGAATTAAGAACGTCATCCTTTTCCAGAAACTCAAGTTCCTGGCCCTCGAAGAGGAGCACCACAGGAAGATCCTCGAAAGGCTCTTCGGCCAGCGTTTCCCGGAGAAAACCGTGGGAGCGCCGGAGTCGTCCCTGATGCCGCCGATCGCCGCCTCACTCGGCGAGCAGGCATCCGTCCTGGACCTTTTCCTGGCCGCGCTCGAAGCCGAGGAAATGGCCGAGAGTTTCTATCAAGAGGCCGGTGAGCTCGCGGAAGATGAGGGGAGCCGGAAGATGCTGTCCTACCTCAGCCGCGTCGAACGAAGCCACCAGGCCATGATCAGGTCGGAAATCGATCTTCTCGAGAAGTTCCCGGACTATTACAGCGTCGAGGACTTCCACATCGGCGAGGACCTCTTTCACGTCGGCCCCTGAACCGGGCCCGGCCCGGCCGGCTTGGAGCTTGTCGGGGATCGCCGGCGACAAGATGACCTCGGCAGGGAAGGAGGCGTCATGAGACACACCTGGCGAATCGGAAGAGTTTTTGGGATAGAGATCAAAATCGATGCGAGCTGGCTCGTCATCTTCGTCCTTTTCAGCTGGTCCCTAGCGGGAATCTATTTTCCCAAAACCTATCCCCACTGGTCGCTCGCCTTGCGTTGGGCCCTGGGAATGGTTACGAGCCTGATTGTCTTCGCCTCGGTCCTTGTTCATGAGCTGGCCCACTCACTCGTGGCCATCAAGCAGGGGGAGACTGTGAAGAGCATCACCCTGTTCATCCTGGGGGGCGTCGCCCAGATCAGCGAAGAGCCGAAGGAACCGCTGAAAGAGTTCTCCATGGCCGTGGTCGGGCCCCTCTCGAGCTTCTTCCTGGCGATCGTCTTTTTTCTTCTCTCCCTCCTTCTCGCTCCTAGGAGCGAGCCCCTTCGGGCTTCGGCCGCCTATTTGGCGTATATCAATTTGGCCCTCGGGGTATTCAACCTTCTGCCGGGCTTTCCAATGGACGGGGGCCGCGTTTTCCGGTCCATCGTCTGGAAGATTACGGGGGACATTAGAAAGGCGACGCGGGTCGCCTCCCTTGTCGGCGAAGGCATCGCCTACCTGATGATCTTCGGGGGCATCTATGTTTTCATCGCCTCCCGCGGGGCCATCGGCGGCCTGTGGTGGGTCCTCATCGGCTGGTTCTTGCTTGGTGCGTCTCGTCAGGGCTATGCGCAGGTCATGATTAGAACCGCCTTGGAGGGCATGAAAGCCCGGGACCTGATGAATACGGACTTCGAGACCGTGCCCGCGGGGCTGCCCGTCCAGGCCCTCGTCGATGACTATATCTTGAAGAAAAAGGAACGCGTTTTTCTGGTCACGGTCGGCGGGGACTTGAAGGGAATCGTGTGTCTGGAGGACGTCAAAGCCCTGCCCCGGGAGGAGTGGCCTCGCTCTCCAGTTTCGGACATCATGACCCCCAAGGACAAGCTCCAATCCGTTTCCCTTGACGCCGACGGGAACGAGATCCTGTCGACCTTGACGACACGGCACGTCCACCAGGTCCCGGTGATGGACGGAGACAGGGTCGCGGGCATCATCTGCCGCACCGACATCCTCAGAGTCCTCCAGCTGAAGTCCGAACTCGGCGGATGAGATGAAAAAGACCACGGCTTTGGACAAGGAGGCGGCGCGGGTCCGGGAGATCATCCGGCTTCTCCGGAGGCATTACCCGCAGAGCCGGACGGCCCTCGAGTTCCGGACGCCCTTCGAGATCCTGGTGGCGACCATCTTGGCCGCCCAGTGCACGGACGAGCGGGTCAATAAGGTCACCCCGGGTCTCTTCCGGAAATACCCGACGCCTGCTCATTTCGCCCAGGCCGACCGGGTCGAGCTCGAGGGCGAGATCCGTTCCACGGGCTTTTTTCGGAATAAGGCGAAGAACATTATCGGAGCCTCAAAGAAGATCGTCGAGGAGTTTGGGGGCGAGGTGCCGGACTCTATGGAGAGGCTCGTCACCCTTCCCGGGGTCGCCCGTAAAACGGCCAACATCGTCCTCTCGGCCGGATACGGCAAGGCCGAGGGGATCGCCGTCGACACCCATGCCAGGCGCCTGTCCCAAAGGCTGGGGCTGAGCCGCGAGAGCGACCCGGACAAAATCGAGCGCGACCTCCTGGCCGTCGTCCCGAAGAAGGACTGGCTCGATTTCAACTTCATGCTCGTCGACCACGGCCGGGCCATCTGCCAGGCCCGGAAGCCGAGGTGCCCGGACTGCTTCCTCAAGCGGTTATGCCCCTCGGCCACGACGTTTTTTCCGGAGCTCAAGAACCGATGAGCAAGGAGGCCATGCTCTGGGCCCCTCTCGAGGGCGGAAAGGTGGCTTGCGCCCTCTGCAGCCACCGCTGTGTCATAGCCCCATCGAAAGCCGGGGTCTGCGCCGTACGCGAGAACCATGACGGCCAGCTCGTGACTCTCGTCTACGGCGAGGTGATCGCCGCGCACGTCGACCCGATCGAGAAAAAACCGCTCTATCATTTTCTTCCCGGCTCGAAGGCCCTCTCCATCGCCACCGCCGGCTGCAATTTCCGCTGCGGATTCTGCCAGAACTGGGAGATCTCCCAGGCGCCGCGGCGGAAGGACCGGGGCCTGAAGGGCTACAAACTGGCGCCCGAGGAGATCGTCCGGGAAGCCCAGGCCCAGGACTGCCGGAGCATTTCCTACACGTACACCGAGCCGACCATATTTTTTGAATACGCCTACGACACGGCCCGTCTGGCCAAAGCCGCGGGTCTGGCCAACAATTTCGTGACCAACGGCTACATGACAGAGGAGGCGCTCGCGGCCATCCGCCCGTATCTCGACGCGGCCAACGTGGACCTCAAGGCCTTCAAGGACGAAACCTACAAGAAAGTCTGCGGCGCCAGGCTCGGGCCAGTGCTCGACTCGATCCGCCGCATGAAGGACATGGGCATCTGGGTCGAAGTCACGACCCTGGTCGTTCCCGGGCTGAACGACGGGCGGGAAGAGCTCACCGAGATCGCCCGGTTCATCGCTGGCGTTGACCCGGAGATCCCCTGGCACATCAGCCGCTTCCATCCGGACTTCGAGTACACCGATGCCTCTCCGACGCCGACCGCAACCCTCCGCAGGGCCTCCGAAATCGGGAAGAAAGAAGGCCTCCGCTACCTTTATATAGGGAACATGCCCGGCGAAGCCGAAGACACCTCCTGCCCGAAATGCGGCCGGGTGCTCATCCGGCGCAGAGGCTTCTTTGTCGCCGAGAACCGGCTGACCGGCAACTGGTGTCCGTACTGCGCCGGGCCGATCGCCGGCGTCTTCGCCTGACCCTCTTCGGAATTCAGGGCGCGCAGCCCTTTTCGTCGGCCGGGAAATGGAATAAACTGAAGGTGAGGATTGCATCGCGCACCTCATTGGGGCTGGATGCCTGGGATGAAAAAATACGATATTCTCCCTCATACGGCCGACGGCAAGTTCCGGTCTTATGGGCGGACGCTCGAGGAGGCCTTTGTGAACGCGGCCCTGGCAACGGCGTCGCTCATGTGGGACTGGGACAAGATCGAGCCGAGGCTCAGGCGGGCCGTCCGCCTTGCCGGCCGGGACCGGGAGCAGCTCCTGGTCGGGTTTCTCGGGGAGATCATCTATCTCCTCGACACCGAGCGGTTCCTCCTGGGCGCGGTCGACCGGCTCGAGATCCACGAGGCCGGGGGGGGCTGGACCCTTGAAGCGGTGCTCCTGGGCGACACCCTGTCAGATCGCTACGAGATTCACGGCGACGTCAAGGCCGTGACCTATAACGACATGAGGATCGAGGAGGGCGACGGCTTCACCCTCCAAGTCGTCGTGGACATGTGAGGTGCGCCATGGAGCTGCGGAAGATCAGCGACAATGTCTGGGAGATCCCCAAGCAGGGGGACATGAATGTCCCCGCGTTGATTTACGCCTCGGCCAAGCTGCTGGCCGACGTCAAGCACGATATGACGCTCGACCAGGCCCGGAACGTGGCTTGCCTGCCCGGCATCCAGCGAATGTCGTACGTCATGCCGGACGCGCACCAGGGCTACGGGTTCCCGATCGGCGGGGTCGCGGCCTTCGACCTCGAGGACGGGATCATCTCCCCGGGCGGCGTGGGCTACGATATCAACTGCGGAGTGCGGCTTCTCCGGACGGATTATCTGGAGGATGATGTCACGGCCAAGCGGAAGGAGCTCCTCTCGGAAATCTTCAAGGAGGTCCCCGCCGGGGTGGGGAAGGGGGGAGTGACTAAGCTCAGCCGGAATGTGCTCAAGAACATATTGGTCAAAGGCGCGGAATGGGCTATCGAAAACGGCTACGGGACAAAAGAGGACCTCGAGCGGACCGAGGAGTACGGCCGGATGAAGGAGGCGGACTGGGCCGCGGTTTCCGACCGGGCCATGGAGCGGGGGATCCCGCAGCTCGGCACGCTCGGGGCCGGCAACCATTTCCTGGAAATCCAGAAGGTCCGGGAGATCTTTGACAAGCCGGCGGCCGCAGCCTTCGGGATCCAGACCGAAGGGCAGATCATGGTCATGATCCACTGCGGCAGCCGCGGGCTCGGCCATCAGGTCGCGACCGATTATATTGAACTCATGGAGAACCAGTTCGGAACCAAAGGGCTTCCGGACCGTGAGCTAGTCAACGCGCCCTTTCGCTCGGAGCTCGGCCGCCGCTACTACCGGGCGATGTCTGCGGCCGTCAACTATGCTTTCGCGAACCGGCAGATGATCGCTCACTGGGTCCGGGACGTCTTTGCCAAGGTTCTCGGAAGCTCGAAGGGGATGCGACAGGTCTACGACGTGTGCCATAACGTGGCTAAAGTCGAAACCCATGAGGTTGGCGGCGAGGCCCGGGACCTCTGTATCCATCGCAAAGGCGCGACCAGGAGCTTCGGGCCGGGCCGGCCCGAGATCCCCGAAGCCTACCGGTCCACGGGCCAGCCCGTCATCATCCCGGGAAGCATGGGGACGGCGTCCTATCTCCTGGTGGGCACTCCTGAAGCCGAGGAATTGAGCTTCGGCTCCACGGCCCACGGCGCGGGGCGCGTCATGTCCCGCCACGAGGCACTTCGGCGGTTCCGCGGCGAGCAGATCCGCGACGATCTGGCCAGGCAGGGCATCGAGCTCAAGTCCACGAGCTGGAAGGGAGTGGCCGAGGAGGCCGCGGCCGCCTATAAGGATGTGGACGAAGTCGTCCGGGTCTCGCATGAAGTGGGGATCGGCCGTCTCGTCGCCAAGGTCGCGCCCGTCGGCGTCATGAAAGGTTAAGCTCGTCACCTCCGAGGCTTCTTGCGCGGCGCCGTCTCGGCCGTCTTCCTCCGAGAGGCCCAGCGCAGGAGCTCGTCTGCGCTCAGGCAGTTGAGGACGTCCGTCTTGTCGAGCCAGGCCCGGCGGGCGATGCCGACACCGAAACGCATCATGGCCAGCCCCTCGGCGAAATGGGTGTCCGTACCAATCGTGATTTTGACGCCCTTCTGCTTGGCCTTCTTGAGGTGGATCTCGTCGAGGTCCAGCCTGTCAAAATAGGCGTTAAGTTCGAGGGCCTTGCCGAGGCGGGCTGCTCCGTCGATGACGCGGTCGAGGTCGACCTCGCAGCCCTCACGGCGCGAAATCAGCCTCCCCGAGGGGTGCGCGATCGTGCTCAAGTGGGGGTTCTCCATGGCCTTGAGCATCCGCTCGGTCACATTCTTCTTGAATCCGGAATGCACGGCGGCGACGACAAAGTCCAGCCGGCTGAGGAGCTCGTCGGGGAAATCGAGGGACCCGTCGGCCAGGATGTCGACCTCGCTCCCCTTCAGGACCCGGAAGCCCTTGAGCGACCTGTTGAACGCCTCGATCTCTTGGATCTCGGCGAGCAGCCGGTCGGCCGCAAGGCCGTGGGCGTACTTGGCCGCCTGAGAGTGGTCGCAGATCGCCACGTAGGCATGGCCCATTTGTCGGGCCTGGTCGACGACGTCGCGCAGGGACAAGTTTCCGTCGCTGGCCCGGGTATGGACGTGGAGGTCGCCCTTGATATCGGAGGCTTCGAGGATCCGCGGCAGGCGGCCTTCCAGGGCGAGCTCGACCTCGCCGCGGTCCTCTCGCATCTCGGGCGGAATCCAGGGCATGCCCAGCACCCGATAGCAGTCCTCCTCATCGCGGGCCGCCAAGCGCTTCGAGCCGCGGAAGACTCCGTACTCTGAGATCTTGAGGCCCCGGTCCTTGGCCAGGCCACGGAGCTTGATGTTGTGCGCCTTGGAGCCGGTAAAATAAAGGAGGGCGGCGCCGTATTCTGCCGGCTTCACGATCCGGAGGTCGACCTGACGTTCGGTGTCTGCCGCGCGGACGACGATGGAGCCCTTGGTCTCACCCTCCGCCAGCACGCGGACAGCGTTCGGGTTCCTGACAAAGTAGCGGATGATCTCCGCCCCGTTTTTCCCGCAGGCGAGGATGTCGATGTCGCCGACGGTCTCCTTCATCCGGCGGAGAGACCCGGCGGCGGACACGCGGCTGATGCCCGGCGCCTTCTCTAGATAGGCGATGACATCGTCGGCGACGACGGCGGCCTCGCAGATGGAGATGCGTTCCGCCACGCGATCCCGGGTTTCGATCGCCTTCCGGATGTTCTCGACTTTTTTCTCGCCCATGCCGAAGAGGCCCGCCAGCGACCCGTCAGAGATCACGCGCTTGAGGTCCTCGAGGTTCTTGACTCCAAGCTTCTCGTGCATCAGGTGGATGGTTTTTCCGCCGAGGCCCTGGATTTCGAGGAGGCCGAGGAGGCTCTCCGGGATTCCCTCCATGACCTCGCGGTACTTGGTCATCTTTCCGGTCTTAAGGTACTCTTCGATCTTCCCGGCCAGGCCGCTCCCGATCCCGGGGATCTCCTGCAGGCGCCCTTCCCGCGCGACGGTTTCCACGTCCTCGGTCAGGTCCTGGAGGGTGCGGGACGCCTTCCGATAGGCGACGACTTTGAAGCCCGTCTCGCCCTTGATTTCGAGGGCGTCGGCGATCCGGTCCAGCAGGTCGGCGATCTCTCGGTTCTTCACAGCCTTTTCTCTTCGTTATAGAGTAGTCCAAGAGCAGGCGGTATTCAATCTCCGCAAAAAAAGGACCAACCCGCGTTCGTCTGAAAACGGACGGTGACGCGCGGGGACAGGACCCGTCCGATTATGTCATCAGGGTTCAGGTTGACATTTCGGACGCCGGCTCTTAACTTAGAGGCGCCATGCGGGTCATACTGGCCGGATATAACGTTGACAGCGCCGTCCTCGACGAGCTCAAGAAAAACTCTCCGCCCCGCCAGGACGTAACCCCCGAGACCCTGTCCGCTTCGTACGCCCGGATCTCGAGGGACCCGAGGCCGGCCGATGAGCTCCGGGCCGCGGCTCGGGCCGAGGTCGACCGGGCCCGCCGCTCGAACCAAACGATTATCTTCAAGATGGGCCATCACTCGGTGGCCGAGCACGCCGTCTTCAACTTCGACATCATCGGCGTCAGCCGATTGGCAATCGAGGAGATCGAACGGTTCCGCCTCTGTTCCTTCACCGAGAAATCTCAGCGCTACATCACGCTCGGCGAGGACTTCGTCGTGCCCGCCGAAGTCATGCGGGCCGGGAAAGAGGAGCTGTTCACGGCCACGGTCAGGGCTCAGAACCTCCTGTACCACGAATTTTATGACCGTCTCCGGCCCTACGTCTTTGAGAAATACAAGGAGCAGGCGAAGCATCCCGGGAATCACTCCGTCCTCGACGGCTGGGCCAAGGAGGACGCCCGGTATATCGTGAGCTTGGCGACTGAAGGACAGTTGGGACTGACCATCAACGGCCGCAACCTCGAACTTCTCATCCGCCGCTTCGCCGCCAAGGAATTGGACGAAATCAAAGCCGTCAACGGACGGCTCTTCGCCCTGGCCAGGGAGGTGGCGCCGTCCATTATTCTTTTCACGGAGGCCACAGACTTTGACTCCCTTGCCTACGGGGAGATCGACCGGGCCGCGGCCCGAATCTTCCCCAGAGGAGAGTCGTATCCTCGGAAACTCCGCCACGGAATCTCGCTGGCCGGTTTTTCAGCCGACGGAGACGACCGCGTCCTGGCCGCCCTGCTTCATACGGTGTCCCGCTCGTCCTACGCCGAGTGTCTCGGGAGGATCAAGACTGCGAAGCCGTCGGAAAAGAAGGCGATCATCCGGAGTGCCTTCCGCCACATGGAGTTCTACGATTTCCCGCTCCGGGAATTTGAGCATGCCGACCTGACGTATGACCTCGTCGTTTCCGCATCCTGCTTCGCCCAGCTCAAGCGGCACCGGATGGCGACCTTAACTCAGCAGCGCTACGACCCATCACTCGGCGTGACGGTTCCCCCCTCGATCGCGGAAGTCGGGGTCGAAAAAAAATTCCTAAAGATGATCGACCGGACGAACGAAGTCCACGCCGCTCTGAGGAAATCCATGGGTCCGGCCGCCGACTACGTCCTGACCAACGCCCACCGGCGCCGCGCCCTCATCAAAGTCAACGTCCGGGAGCTCTATCACATCTCCCGTCTGCGCGAGGACGCCTCGGCCCAGTGGGAGATCCGGGACATGGCCATGAAAATGGCGCGCCTGGCGGAGAAGGCGATGCCCCTCGCGTGCCTTCTCCTAGGAGGCAAGGACGCCTACCCCGAGCTCTACGCCAAGATCTTCGGGGCTCCGCCGAAGATGACCCCTCCCGGGATCTTCAAATAGCTAGGGTTTTTTCCTGAGCAGCTTGAAGGCGTAATCCCAGTAGCCCGTCCGGATCGCGTTTTGGATGTAGATGAGAGCAAGCGGTTCGAGCAGCCGGGCGGCTTCGATCCCTCCCGTGTCGATGACGCCCCAGCCGAACTCCCGGCAGAAGCCCGCGACGAGCTTCTTGGCCTCATCATCATTCCCGCAGATGAACATGTCGGGTGGCCCTCCGGGGAAAGCTGGCTTGACCATGTGGGCGTGGTTGACGGTGTTGAACGCCTTGACAACGCGGGCTTTGGGGAGCCAGCGTTGGACCTGTTCTCCCGCCGAATCCTGGCCGCCGACGGCCAGCCCGGGCAAGGCCTTCGGCCGGAAGGATAGGGGATTGGTGGTTTCGATAACCACTTTCCCGGCCAGGTTCTCGGGACCGGCCAGACGGATCGCGTTTTCGGTCCCCGACCACTGGGTCGCCAGCACGGCCATGTCGCCGAAGGCCGCGGCCTCGGCGAAAGTCCCGGCTGAGGCCTTGTTCCCGGCTTTGGCTTTCCAGGCCTTGATCTCGTCTTTTCCCGGATGCCGGCTGCCCATCATAACCTCGTGGCCGATTGAGATGAAACCGCTGCCCAAACTCTGTCCGACGACGCCGGATCCGAGCATTCCGATTTTCATGGCTCCCTCCTCTTTGACGAACATCATTATTATTGCAGGCGCCCGCGGGCCGGTCAAATAATGGAAAAGTAACGGATCAGACGATGAAGACGCGGCGGCCCCTGACTTCTATCCGGCCCTCGAAGTAGAGCCGCACGGACTCAGGGTAGATTTTATGTTCCTCGACGAGGATCCGGTCCGCCAGCGTTTCTTCGGTGTCGTCCTGGAGGACGGGGACGACCGCCTGAAGGATGATCGGTCCCATGTCGACCTCAGCGGCCACGAAATGGACCGTGCAGCCCGAATAGCGGACTCCCCAGTCAATGGCTTTCTGCTGAACATGGAGACCCGGAAAAGAGGGGAGGAGGGCAGGATGAATGTTGATGATCCGGTACTTATAGGCGTCGCAGAACTCCGGAGTCAAGACCCTCATGTACCCGGCAAGGCAGATGAGGTCGATGTCCCTATGTTCGACTTCGCGGGCCGCCCCCCGGTCGTACTCTTCGCGGGTCGCGAACACCTTGGGATTAAGGTACAAGATCTCGAGGCCCCATTCTTTCGCCTTGAGGAGGCCGGGAGCGTCCTCCTTGTTGCTGAGGACCAGGCCGACCTCCGCGTTGATGACGCCCCGGCGGACGGCCTCGTGAATGGCCATGAAATTTGAGCCCCGGCCGGAAAGGAAAACGGCGACCCGGCCCCGCTTCTTCGGGCTCCGGAATACAATTTCGCTCACGCCTCCCCCTTGCTCCTCGCCCTGAAGAATCTTGGGATGCTGTCCTTCCAGCGCCGGTACGCGTCCTCGACGGGCACGCGGACGAGGTCGCGCCCGCGATGGCGCAAAACGATGTCCGCACCGCCCGTCTTACCTATGGCCGAAAGCTTGATCCCAGCAGCCCGGGCAAGCCCCGTGAGCCTGTCCAGGTCCGCCGGCCGCGCGCTCAAGAGGATTCGAGACTGGGTTTCGCCGAAGGCCAGCGCATCGGGACGGATCGGGTCGTCGAGCTCGACGGCGCAGCCGACCGGTCCGCGGCTGTGGAATGCGCACTCGGCCAGAGCCACGGCCAGGCCCCCTTCCGAAAGGTCATGGGCCGAGCGGGCGAGGCCGGCGTCGATCGCCTTCAGGCAGAACTCCTGGACGCGCTTTTCCCTTTCGAGGTCGATGCGCGGCGGTGCGCCGGTCTCGACCCGATGGATGACCCGCACGTATTCCGTCCCGCCGAGCTCCTCCCTGTTTTCGCCCGCGAGGAGGATGACGTCCCCCTCGGCCTTGAAACCCGGGCTGACGGCCTTCCGGACGTCGTCGATGATCCCGACGATCCCCAGGACGGCCGTCGGGTAGATCGATACGCCCTCGGTGTCGTTGTAAAAGCTCACGTTGCCGCCCGTGACGGGAATCTCGAACGCCCGGCAGGCTTCGGCCAGGCCATCGATGACCTGCTCGAGCTGCCACATGATTTCCGGCTTTTCGGGACTTCCGAAGTTCAGACAGTTCGTGACGCCGATCGGCCGGGCCCCGACGCAGGCCAGGTTTCGGCAGGCCTCGGCGACGGCGATCTTAGCCCCCGTGCTGGGGTCGAGCGCTGCATAGAAGGGATTGCCGTCCAGGGTCATGGCGACGGCCTTCTTCGAGCCCTTGATCCTCAGGACCGCGGCGTCCGCGCCGGGAAAGAACACGGTATTGGTTTGAACCATGTGATCGAATTGGCGAAACACCCATTCCTTATCGGCGATCGTCGGCGAGGCGAGAAGCCGGAAAAAGACGTCTTCGATATCGGCCGGGACCGGCAGGAGCGGCATTCTGACGGCCGACGGGAGACGGGAGGGCGGCTGACTCGGCCTCCGGTAGGCCGGACACAGGTTGACGACCGCCTCGACCGGGATGTCGACGACGACCTCTCCCTTGAAAAGGACCCGGACCTGCCCGCCCTCGGTGACCCGCCCGATGATCGGGGCGTCCAGGTCCCACTTCGCGAAGACTTCCTGGATTTTTCTAACATTCTCCTTCGTGCAAACGAGGAGCATCCTCTCTTGGGATTCCGAGAGAAGGATCTCGTAGGGCGTCATCCCGGCCTCGCGCTGAGGGACGAGGTCGAGGTCGATCTCTATGCCCAGCCCGCCCTTGGCGGCCATCTCGGTCGTCGAGCAGGTAAGCCCTGCCGCGCCCATGTCCTGGATGCCGAGGATGAGGCCTCTGTCCATGACCTCGAGACAGGCTTCGACGAGGAGCTTCTCCTTGAAGGGGTCGCCGACCTGGACGTTCGGCCTTTTATGTTCTGTTTCCTTGCCGAACTCCGCCGAAGCCATGGTCGCCCCGTGAATCCCGTCCCGGCCGGTCTTGGCTCCGACATAAAGAACCGGGTTCCCGATTCCCTCGGCCCTGGCCAGGAAAATCTTGTCTTTCCTGGCAAGCCCCAGGCAGAAGACGTTGACCAAGGGGTTGGCAGAGTAGCACTCATTGAAATATATCTCACCGCCGACTGTGGGGACGCCGATCGAGTTCCCGTAGCCCGCGATCCCGGAGACGACACCGTCCATGATCGCCCGGTTCTCGGGGCTTTTCAGAGGCCCGAACCTGAGGGAGTCGAGGACCGCGATGGGCCGGGCCCCCATGGTGAAGATGTCCCGGAGGATGCCGCCCACCCCGGTGGCCGCGCCCTGATAGGGTTCGATGTACGACGGGTGGTTATGGGACTCGATCTTGAAGACGAGGACCTGTCCGTCGCCGATGTCCAGGACGCCGGCGTTTTCGCCGGGGCCCTGGACGACGTTCCGGCCCTCGGTCGGGAGCTTCCTGATGTGGACCCTCGAGCTCTTGTAGCCGCAGTGCTCGGACCACATGACAGAGAAGATGCCGAGCTCGGTCCGGTTCGGTTCCTTCTCGATGAGCTCGACAATTCGGCGGTATTCCTCTTCGGTCAGGTTGTGCTCGTCGAGGACCTTCTTGTCAATCATGGCGGGCCCTTTTCCCGGCGGCTTTGGCCCGGACCGACCGCCTGGAGCTCAGGCTCCGGACGATGGATTCGAAGATGACCCGGCCGTCTTCGCTGCCGAGGAGCGCCTCCGAGGCCCTCTCGGGATGAGGCATGAGTCCCAGGATGTTTTCCTCTTTGTTCATCAGCCCGGCGATGTTGTGAAGCGAGCCATTGACGTTGGCCTCTCCCGTCGCGTTCCCGTCGGCGTCGCAGTATCGGAAGAGGGCCTGCCGGTTGTTTTCGATTCCGGCGATAACCCGGGGCGGGGCATAGTAGTTCCCGTCGAAATGGGCGATCGGGATCCGCAGGATCTGGCCGGCTTTCCCGGCCCTGGTGAAGGCCGTCTTGTCGTTTTCGACCCGGATGTGGACGTACTGACAGAGGAACTTCAAGTTCTTGTTCCGCAGCATGGCCCCGGGCAGGAGCCCCAGCTCGAGAAGGACCTGGAAGCCGTTGCAGATCCCGAGCACGAGCCCCCCCTTGCGGGCGAAGGCCTTGACCTCTCTCATGAGAGGGGAGAAGCGGGCGATGGCGCCGGCCCGGAGATAGTCCCCGTAGGAAAACCCGCCCGGCAGGACGACACAACTCACGTTCTGGAGGTCATGGTCCTTGTGCCAGAGCATGACCGTATCCTGCTTCATGACTTGCTTGAGGACATAGAACGCGTCGAAGTCGCAGTTGGAGCCGGGGAATTGGACGACGCCGAACCTCATGATTAGTTTCCCGGCCGGGCCTTGACGAACTCCCAGGAGTACTTTTCGATGATCGGGTTGGCCAGGACCTTGCGGGCGATCTCGGCGATGAGGGCCTCGGCCTCCTTCTTTCCGACCTTCTCGAGCTCGATCTCGAAGACTTTGCCCTGACGGACGTCCCTGACGGCCCTGTACCCCATGGTGTGGAGGGCGTTCTTGACGGTCTGGCCCTGGGGGTCGAGGACGCTGTCCTTAAACGCAACGAGAATCCTAACTCTCATCGGCGAAAACCCTTTCAAAGATGTAATCGATCTTGTCGAGGTAGGGGGCGAGGGAAAAGCAGCGGTCGATGTCTCCAGGCTTGAGGGCTCTGGTGACGTCCGGGTCGGCAGCGATGAGCTCGCGGAAATCGCGCCCCTCGTTCCAAGCTCGGAGGCTGTTCCTCTGAACGACGTGGTAGGCGTCTTCGCGGGTCATCCCCTTCTTTGTCAGGGCCAGGAGAACGCTCTGGGAGAAGATGAGGCCGCGGGTGGCGCCGAGGTTGGCCCTCATCCTGTCCGGGTGGACCTTCCAGTTCTTGATGATGTCGATGATCTCGGCCAGGAGGAAATCGGTTACGATGAAGGAGTCCGGGAAGACGACCCGCTCGGCCGAGGAATGAGAGATATCCCTCTCGTGCCAGAGGGCGATGTCTTCGAGGCCGACTTGGGCGTTGGCCCTGACCAGCCGGGTCAGGCCGGAGATTCTTTCGCAGCGGACGGGATTTTTTTTATGGGGCATAGAGGACGATCCCTTCTGGCCCCTGGTGAAGGGCTCTTCGACCTCCCCGACCTCGGTCCTCTGGAGATGCCGGATCTCGATAGCAAACTTCTCGATCGAGGAGGCGAGGAGGGCGAGGCTGGATAGAACTTCGGCATGCCGGTCCCGCTGGAGAACCTGCGTCGAAACCCTGGCTGGCTCCAGCCCGAGCTTCCTGAGGGCCAGGACCTCCACCCGAGGATCGAGATGAATATACGTCCCGACCGAGCCGGAGATCCGGCCAACTGAGATCACGCGGAGGGCGGCTTCCAGACGCCTGATGTGGCGCTTCACCTCTTCATGCCAGACGAGGATCTTGAAGCCAAACGTTACCGGCTCGGCGTGGATGCCGTGGGTCCGGCCGATGCAGACCGTCTTTTTGTATTTGAGAGCCTGCTTCTTCAGGAGCCCGCGGAGCTCCCGGAGCTCGCGGAGGATCTGTTCGAGCGATTCCCGGATGAGGAGCGAGAGGGCCGTATCGACGATGTCATAGGAGGTCAGGCCAAGATGGATATACCGGGACTTGGGCCCGACCTTCTCGGCGACCGAGGACAGGAAGGCGACGATGTCGTGTTTCACGACCTTCTCGATCTCGTCGATCCTCGGAACGGAGAAGCCGGCCTTGCGTTTGATGTCCCGTAGGGCGGGCCCGGGGATTTTCCCCAACCGGGCCCAGGCCTCGCAGACGGCCATCTCGACTTCGAGCCATTTCTTGTACTTGTTTGCGTCGGTCCAGACGGCACCCATCTCGGGGCGGGTATAGCGTTCGATCATGGCCGTGTGCCTCTCCAGTTTGGAAGGCCAAATCATAGCAGCAGCCCGAAGGCCTTGTCAACGGAATCGGAGGAGAAGTTTCGCGGCTGTCCCCCACGCAAAGGAACGGGTATAATCGATGTCTAAACAGGTGAGAATGAAATGGATGAGCGCCCGGATGATGTCCTCGTGGAAGAGGCTCGCCAGGGAGGAAAGGAGGCCTTTTCCGAGCTCGCCCGGCGCCATCAGAAGAGGATTTTCAGGCTTATTTACGGCATGACAAGGAACCGTTCGGACGCGGACGACCTCTGTCAGGAGGTTTTTATGACGGCCTTCAGGTCGATTCCCGGCTTCAACCGGAAGTCGAGTTTCTACACCTGGCTCTATAGGATCGCCGTCAACACTTCCCTGAACTTCCTGAAGAGGCGGGGACGGGAGAAGAAACGGGCCGGGTTCGACGAGAACCTTCCCCATACGGACGAGAAACGAGCCGCCTCGTGGTCGCCGGAGGGATGGTCGATCCGAAGCGAGTTCGAGGGCCTGTTGGAGGAGGCCGTCGATTCGCTGCCTCCCCTTTACAGGGCGTCTTTTCTTCTGGTGGCGAACCAGGGGCTCAGCCATGCGGAGGCCGCTCAGGCCCTGGGTTGCTCGGAAAACACGGTCTCCTGGCGGATGCATAAAGCCCGGAAAATGCTCCGGTCGAGGCTCGAGTCCTACCTGAAGGAGGCCGGATCATGACATGCAGAAAGTGGGAAAGACGGATATCCGACGCCCTGGACGGAGCCCTCTCCGCGAAACAGGCGACCCGACTCGAGCGCCATCTTCGGGGCTGCGCTCCGTGCCGCGCCTACAAAAGAGAGCTGGCCCGCCTGCATGGCGGGACGAAGGGTCTGGCCGACCCCGGAATGACCCGCGGCGACTGGTCGGACTTCAGCCGCAGGCTCGAATCCCGGCTGTCCGCCGTTTCCCCGCGGGGGCCCCGGGTTCCCCCCCCACGCTTGTTCCGCTGGAAACCTGCCTGGGCCATGGCGGGCTTGTTTCTTCTCGCCGGGGCCGGGACTTATCTTGCCTTCTTCCGTTCCGGGGGTCGGGGGGAACAGGCGTTTTTCTCCCTCGAGGACCCCGCCGGCCAGGTCATCAACGAGATCGGGCCGAACGCCGACCTCGAGAGCTCGTTCAACCGGGAGATCGTGGCCACGATCAACGAATCCGCGGGAGTCTTGGCGGATGGCTCCGCCGCATTCCCGGCGGACGAAGAGGCCCTTATTTCGTTCGGCGACAATCCCATGTTCTGGGAAGGACTGAGCGAAGAGGAGCTCGGCTATATCGAATCCGAATTGCGGAAAGAACGCGGTCTCGGAGGACTGACATGAGAACAAACAGAATCGTCGTGGCGTTCGTCGCCTGCCTGGTTCTTGCCACGTGGGCTAAGGCCCGGCCTCTCCAGGGAGAGCCCCAGGCCAGGGCGAGGCTCAGGGAAAACATCAACACCCTTCGGCTTCTCCGGATGACCGAGGCCCTCGACCTGACGGAGGAGCAGGCGGCGAAGCTGTTCCCGGCCATGAATCGGATCGAAAAGGATAAGGCGGACCTTCAGCGGCGGCTGGGAGTCGAGATTCGGGACCTGCGGCGGGCCCTCGACAAGAGCCCGGTCCAGGACGCGGATGTCCTGGCGCTCGTGCGGCGGGTCAAGGAGATCCGCCAGTCGATCCGTCAAAAGGACGAGGAGTTCGAGTCCCTTCTCGAGGAGAACCTGACCCCCGTCCAAAAAGGCCGGTACCTGGTCTTTCTGGTCGACTTTGCCCGTGGGCTGGGGGAGAAGCTCAACCGGGCCCGGCAGATCAGGGGAAAAATTAGCGGAAGGTCTTGACAAGAAAGGGCGATTCGTATAGCATAGGTATCGCGGTTCTGTGTATTTCAGACTAACTCTCTGAAAAAGAACAACTTCGAGCTCGAGGAGAAAATTTATTTATTTTTCAGCTCTTCTTCTGTATTTCTGCGTTTCCACCAAGGATCGGGATTGTCACGGGTAACGGCACGCCAGCGTAGCTCAGCAGGTAGAGCGGCTGATTTGTAATCAGCGGGTCAGGGGTTCGAGTCCCTTCGCTGGCTTAGACGCGGCGATTGAGCGGGCGATCGGACGACGGAATATCCTCACCGCGGCGGCGAGGGTGTTCGTGGACGACAATCGAGGCTTTCGAGGATGGTTCATACGCCGGGCAGGTTCCAGAGTGGCCAAATGGGGCGGGCTGTAAACCCGCTGCGGAAACGCTTCGGAGGTTCGAATCCTTCCCTGCCCATTTCCGCGGGAATAGCTCAGTTGGTAGAGCGTCAGCCTTCCAAGCTGAATGTCGCGGGTTCGAATCCCGTTTCCCGCTCTCGCTCGAGCTTGTCGGGCCCAAGTAGCTCAGTTGGCAGAGCACGTCCTTGGTAAGGACGGGGTCACCAGTTCAACTCTGGTCTTGGGCTTTTATTTTTGCTGACGGTGGTTTTCGAGGATAAGGCCCCGGGAGGTGTGAGAGCATGGCCAAGAGGAAGTTCGAAAGAACGAAACCTCACGTCAATATCGGCACGATCGGTCATGTCGACCACGGGAAGACGACGTTGACGTCGGCCATCACCCGTGTCCTCTCGAAGGCCAACGCGGCCATCGAATTCCGGGCCTACGACCAGATCGACAACGCCCCCGAGGAACGCGAAAGGGGCGTCACGATCAATATCGCCCACATCGAGTACGAGACGGCGAAACGGCACTATGCCCACATCGACTGCCCGGGGCACGCGGACTACATCAAGAACATGATCACGGGAGCGGCCCAGATGGACGGCTCGATCCTGGTCGTGGCGGCCGACGACGGCCCGATGCCGCAGACGCGGGAACACATCCTGCTGGCCCGGCAGGTCAATGTGCCGGCCATTGTCGTGTTCCTGAACAAGGTGGACCTCGTCGGCGACCCGGAGATCCTCGACCTCGTGGAGCTCGAGATCCGAGATCTGCTGACGAAATACGGCTTCCCCGGGCCCCGGACGCCGATCGTCCGGGGGTCCGCGCTCCTCGCCATGCAGTCTGACGGCGACCCGGCGAACGAGTGGAACCGGAAGATCCTCGAGCTCATGGACGCGGTGGACACGTTCATCCCGGACCCCGTCCGGGCCGTCGACCTGCCGTTCCTGATGCCGATCGAGGACGTCTTCATGATCTCCGGCCGCGGCACGGTCGTAACGGGCCGGGTCGAGCGGGGAACGGTAGCGGTCAATGAAGAGGTCGAAGTCGTCGGCTTCGGCGAGACCAAGCGGAAGGTCGTCACCGGCGTCGAGATGTTCCGGAAGATCCTCGACGAGGGGATGGCCGGGGACAACGTCGGGGTCCTGCTGCGGGGGACGGAAAAGGACGAGGTCGAACGCGGCATGGTCCTGGCGAGGCCGGGCTCCATCAGGCCGCACCGGAAGTTCCGGGCCGAGATCTATGCCTTGAAAAAGGAGGAAGGCGGGCGGCACACGCCCTTCTTCAACGGCTACCGGCCGCAGTTCTACCTCCGGACGACCGACGTGACCGGCTCGGTCAAACTCGTCGACGGCGTCGAGATGGTCATGCCGGGCGACAACGTGAACCTGGAGGTCGAGCTGATCACGGACGTGGCCATGGAGAAGGCCCTCCGTTTCGCCATCCGGGAGGGCGGGCGGACAGTCGGGGCCGGGACTGTCACGGAGGTCATGGACTAGGGTCCGGGGGACGGAGAGGAATTTCCGAGGGAAGGTTCGAACATGCGCGAGACGATCACGCTTCAGTGCGGCGAATGCAAGCGCCGGAATTATTCGACGACGAGGAATAAGAAAAAGCAGACGGAAAAACTGGACATCAAGAAGTTCTGTCCATTCTGCCGGAAGCACACGCTTCACAAAGAAGTTAAATAGCGGACCGGCAATGGGAGAGAGACAGGTGAGTAGCTCAATTGGTAGAGCAGCGGTCTCCAAAACCGCAGGTTGCGGGTTCGAGCCCTGCCTCACCTGCCATGTCTTTTCCGGGCCGGCCGGAGCGGGTTCGGACGGGGCCGTGGGGCCTAAGGACGATCGGCGAGGGTCAACCTATGAATGACAAGGTGCGCTGGTACAAACGGTTGGGGAATTTCTTGAAGGAGGTCAGGTCGGAGCTCAAAAAGGTCACCTGGCCGTCCCGGTCTGAGGTCTACAGCACGACCATCGTCGTCATCGCGGCGACGATCTTCTTTGGCTTCTACCTGTTCATCATGGATGTCATCTTCTCCTGGTTGATCACGAAGATTCAGGCCCTGTTCGGATAACGATAGAGGAAACGGGCGATGGCAAAAAACTGGTATGTTGTCCACACGTACTCGGGTTTCGAGAAGTTCGTGGCGGAGACCATCAAGCAGAAAGCCGCCGAGCTCCACATCGAGGACCAGGTCGGGCAGATCATCATCCCGACCGAGGATGTTATCGAGATCCGGGCGGGAAAGAAGGTCGTCTCCACCAAGAGGTCCTATCCGGGCTACATCCTGGTCGAAATGGAGATGAGCGACGAGAACTGGCTGATGATCCGCCAGGTCCCCAAGGTCACGGGCTTCGTCGGGTCCGGGCGGACGCCCACCCCTCTGAGCAAGAAGGACGTCGGCCAAATCGTGGAGCACATGGAAACCACCTCGGAGAAGCCCAAGCCGAAACACTCATTTGAAAAAGGCGAGGCCGTCCGGATCATCGACGGCCCCTTCTTCAACTTCAACGGCATCGTCGAGGAAGTCAACCACGAGCGGAGCACCCTGAAAATCCTCGTCACCATCTTCGGCCGGTCGACCCCCGTGGAGCTCGAGTTCCTGCAGGTTGAAAAGCTTTAGGAGGGCGGTATGTCGAAAGAAGTCATCGCGAAAATCAAGCTGGAGATCGTGGCGGGCCAGGCCAGCCCCGCCCCTCCCGTCGGCCCGGCCCTGGGCCAGCACGGCGTCAACATCATGCAGTTCGTCCGCGAGTTCAATGAACGGACGGGCAAGATGGACGAGGGGACCGTCGTCCCCGTCCTGATCACCGTCTTCAAGGACAAGTCCTTCAACTTCCTCGTCAAGACCCCCCCGGCGTCCTATCTCCTGAAGAAGGCCGCCGGCATCGCCAAGGGCTCCGGGGCGCCGAACAAGGACAAGGTCGGCAAGGTCACCTGGAAGCAGGTCGAGGACATCGCCCGGACGAAGCTCCCCGACCTCAACGCCTATGACCTCGAGGCGGCCAAGAAGATTATCGCGGGGACCGCCAAAAACATGGGATTGGAGATCGTCAGTGAGTAAGCGCGGCAAGAACTATGTCAAGGCCCGGGAGCTCAAGGGTCAGGAGGTCCGGGAATACTCCGTCGAGGAGGCCGTCGGCCTCCTGAAAAAGGCCCATTACGCCAAGTTCGACGAGTCGGTCGACGTCTCCATCCGTCTGGGAGTCAACCCGAAGTACTCCGACCAGATGGTCCGGGGGACGGTCGTCCTGCCCCACGGCACAGGCAAGACCAAGAAGATCTGCGTCATCACGGCCGGCGAGAAGATCAAGGAGGCCGAAGAGGCCGGGGCCGACTACGTCGGCGGCGAGGACCTTATCGAAAAGATCGCCGGCGGCTGGATCGACTTCGACGTCGTCATCGCCACGCCCGACGTCATGCGCGGGGTGGGCAAGCTCGGCCGCATCCTGGGAACCAAGGGGCTGATGCCCAATCCCAAGTCCGGCACGGTGACCTTCGACATCAAGAAGGCCGTCGACGAGACCAAGGCCGGCAAGGTCGAGTTCCGCGTGGACAAAACAAGCATCGTCCACAGCACGGTGGGCAAGGTCTCGTTCACCGAGGCCAAGCTCGCCGAGAACGTCCAGACCTTCATCCAGGCCATCGTCCACGCCAAGCCAGCGGCCGCCAAGGGGAAGTACATCCGGAGCATGTACATCTCGTCGACGATGGGACCATCCTTCAGGATTACCGAAGACATCCTGGAAAAACCATAGGAGAGCGCTCGTGAAGAAGGAAACCAAGGGTGAGATCGTCAAGGCCCTCGAGGGGGCCTTCGACGCCAACAGCACGTACTACCTGGTGGATTTCAAGCGGATGAAGGTGTCCCAGGCGGTGGAACTGAGGAAGCTCCTCAGGAAAAACGCCTTTGGCTACAAGGTCGTTAAGAACCGGCTTGCCCTGCGAGCCCTCCGGGACCGGTGCCCGGAGGGGCTTAAGCCGTTTTTCGAGAAGCCCACGGCCATCGCCTTCGCCGCCAATGATCCGATCGGGCTGGCCAAAGTGCTCAAGGACTTCTCCGCTCAGGGGAAGGTCCTGGCGGTCAAAGGAGGGGTCGTCGAGGGCCAGTACATGGCCGCTGAGCGGTTCGACGAGATCACCCGTCTCTCCTCCAGGACCGATCTCATCGGGAAAATC
>Ga0153915_10001318_pt1 | contig 22816 bp, 24 predicted proteins | sample Opewatmetagenome_2_FD_107003 | JGI IMG/M metagenome (GOLD analysis project Ga0153915, IMG submission 107003) | Freshwater wetland microbial communities from Ohio, USA - Open water 3 Core 3 Depth 3 metaG | ecosystem: Environmental > Aquatic > Freshwater > Wetlands | place: USA: Ohio, Lake Erie...
CAGGTGACGTCCCCGGCTGCCGACATACGACACCGACAGCACCGTGTTCGCCGCGATCTTCTGGTCGAAGATCAGATCGAACCGGTGAATCGTCGGGTTCTGCGTGCCGGGCTCGAAGAACACGATGTTCGGACGCACCGAACTTCACGAGGTGCGTGCCGGACAGCCACGTGGCCGTGTCGGTGACCTGAATCCGTCGTTCATCGGGATACGACCGGCGCTCAAGGAAGTTCGGCTAGCCGAACTCGAACGACGCGGTGCCGCCGATCGTGACGTCCGGTGAGCGCGAGGTGCCAGGCGCGACCGGCTCGCCGGCGATGGCCGCCTGGCTGGTTTCGTATTCGAAGTCGCGGCCCCGCTGGAAGCGGATCTCGTTCGTGACCTTCGCGCCGACGGTTGTTGATCGATGTCTGGTTGATGTTCGTGGAGAGATCCGCCGACTCGCGATTGATGACCGGCGCCTCGGCGACGATGTTCACCGATTCGGTCTGTCGCGCGACGCCCATCGTGATGTCCAGGTTCGTCACGCGCCCGACTTCGACGACGACGCTGGTCCGCGTGTACGGCGCGAATCCGCCGAGCGTGACTTCGACAGCGTAAGTGCCGGGCTGCAGGCGGATGACGGTGAAGTGTCCGCTTTCATCCGTCGTCGTGCTGGCGGTGCCGTTCGTCGCGACGTTCCTTGCGTTGACGGTGACGCCGGGCAGGATGCCTTTGCTCTGATCGACCACCAGACCGCCAATGGCGCCTTCAGTCGTTGACTGAGCGAACAGCGGGCGGCTGGTCAGGAGCGCGAAGACCATGAGAAGGACGGCTGCGAGCCGCGGTCGGTACGGGCAACTGTTCATGACCAGCGAAATGTTATCGGCCGTAGCTGTAGCGTGGGCGAAAAAAAAGCCGTCGGACACTGTGTCCGACGGCCTCAATCCGAACGTCTGGAGCGGTGCGGCGGCGTCTACGCGCCGGCTGCCTTCTTCTTGCGGATCTCCTCGGACTTGTCCTGGAGATCCTTCGCTTCCTTGAGCAGGTTCTGCTGCTTGGCCGGATCCTTTTCGAGGTTGGCCGCAAGGCGAAGGAGCAGCCCTTTGTAGGTCATGGCGTCGCCGTAGTCAGGCTTGATGGCGAGGGCCTTCTCGACGGCGGCGAGCCCCTTGTTGACGTAGTCGCGCTTTTCGGCGTCCTTCAGACGCGGGTCCTTGCGGGCCTCGTCCTGGTAGTAGACCGCGATGGTCTGCCACGCCTCGGGGTTGTTCGACTCTTTCGCGGCGCGCTGCTCGAGCGCGTCGATCGTCTTGGTGAACTTGCCCTGCCGGTTGTAGAAGGACGCGAGCGACGTGTAGACCGACGCGTCGTTCGGCTTCGCGTCCTTGGCCGCGATGAAGATGCGCTCGGCTTCCTCGTACTCGCCGGCGTCCTCGTAGAGCCGCGCCAGCATGAAGTAGTTGGCCGGATCGCCCGGTTCCGCGCGAATCATGTTCTGCAGCACCGGTTCGGCTTTGCCGGGGTCGTTCAGCTTGTCCGTGCCGTACGCGGCGACCAGGTACTGGAGCGAAAGCTTGCCGAGTTTCTTGTAATCGTCGCTGTCGGACGCGCCGAGCTTGTCGGCCGCGATCTGGTAGTACTTGACCGCATCCTCCATGAGCTTGTCGTTGGCCGGTTCACCCTTCTTGCTGGGTTTGTACAGGTTGTCGAGGCAGTTCGCGAGGAAGAAGTACGCCGGCTGCAGGTCCTTGGCGTCCGGATCGGCGTCAACCGCGGCCTGGTAGAGGTCGGCGGCCTTCCTGTAGTCCTGCGCCTGGTAGGCGACGTTGGCGTCCTTATAGGACTTCCTGCCTTTGAGCTGACTGACCTGCCCACAGCCGGCGGCTGCGAGGCTCACCGCCGTTGCCAGCGCTGCCACGGCCACCAGCGGCAGTGACGTTCCCGAGAAAGATCGCATTGCGCCCCCTTAAAACAGCCTTGGAAATACAGGCGAGAAATTTGCCGTGGCCGAAACCGGGCCAGTATAGTGAAGCAAAAAAAGGTACGTCAAGACACAGAGATAGACACCGAAATCCATGATTCGCTACATTCTATGATCCGTTTTGAGGACCTGCTCGAAAAGGTCCGAGCCTATAGCCCAGACGCCGACCTCGAGCTCCTCCGCCGCGCCTACGTCTTTTCGGCGTTCGAACACCGGGGGCAGGTGCGCCGTTCGGGCGAACCCTACCTCATCCACCCGCTGGCCGTCGCCGAGTTCCTGGTCGACCTCAAGCTCGACGTCGTGGCCATTTCGGCCGGCCTCCTCCACGACGTCGTCGAAGACACGCTGACGACCATCGAGCGCATCCGCGAGCTCTTCGGCCCGGACGTCGCCCACGTCGTCGAAGGCGTGACCAAGATTAGCGCGATTCCCTTCTCGTCCACCGAGGAGCGCCAGGCGGAGAACTTCCGCAAGATGCTGCTGGCGATGGTGGACGACATCCGCGTCATCCTTGTCAAGCTCGCCGACCGCGTGCACAACATGCGCACGCTGCACCATCTGCCCGAGGAGCGGCGGCTGCGCGTCGCGCAGGAGACGCGCGACATCTACGCGCCGATTGCCAACCGGCTCGGCATGAGCAAGGTGAAGAACGAGCTCGAGGAGCTGGCGTTCAAGTATCTCGAGCCGCAGGCGTACGAAGCCCTTCGCATCAAGGTCGATCTGAAACGCCGCGCGGCGGAAGGGCTCATCCAGAATCTCAAGGCGACGATCGAAGCCAAGCTTCGCGAAGCCCAGATTCCCGCCGTCAAGGTGGACGGGCGCATCAAGCGCCTGTGGAGCATTCACCAGAAGCTGAAGCGCCAGAAGATCGAGCTCGATCAGGTGTACGACTTCGTCGCGCTGCGGATCGTCACCGACAGCATCAAGGACTGCTACGCGGCGCTCGGCATCATCCACCAGACGTGGTCGCCCGTGCCCGGGCGGATCAAGGATTTCATCGCGATGCCGCGGCCGAACGGCTATCAGTCGCTGCACACGTCGGTCATCAGCGAGCGCGGCGCGCCGTTCGAGGTCCAGATCAGGACCGTCGAGATGCACCGGATGGCCGAGGAGGGCATCGCGGCGCACTGGAAGTACAAGGAGGGCCGCGTCGGCGATCAGCGCGACGAACGGTACTTCCAGTGGATGCGGCAGCTGATCGAGTACCAGCAGGAGGTCCGCGATCCTCAGGAGTTCATCCAGAACCTCAAGGTCGAGCTCTATCCCGAAGAGGTCTACACGTTCACGCCGAAAGGACTGGTGAAAGCCTTCCCGCGCGGCGCGACGCCGATTGATTTCGCGTACGCCGTGCACACCGATATCGGTCATCGGTGCGTCGGCGCGCGCATCAACGGGAAGATGGTGCCGCTGCGCACGCATCTGAAGAACGGCGACATCGTCGAGATCGTGACGGCGTCGGGTCACAAGCCGAGCCGCGACTGGCTGAACTTCGTCATCACGTCGCACGCGCGGTACGAAATCAAATATCTGATTCGCCGCGAAGAGCGGATTCGCGCGATCGACCTCGGGCGCAAGGTTCTCGAGAAGGAAGCGCGACGCTACGATCTCAACATCAAGACGCTTGTCGAAGATCCCGCGATGGCCCGGGCGCTGCCCGAGTTCGGCGCGTCGAAGCCGGACGAGATTTTCGCGCTGGTAGGCTACGGCAAGCTCGCGCCGAAGCAGGTGCTCGCGAAGCTCGTGCCGGCGGACAAGCTGCAGGAAAAAGCGCCGGAAGGCGCGGTGGCCGCCGCCGTCAAGCGGGTGTTCGGGACCGGCGAAGAGAAGATCAAGGTCCCCGGCGTCGACGACCTGATGGTCTTCCGCGCGCGCTGCTGCAACCCGATTCGCGGCGAGAAGATTGTCGGCTACATCACGCGGGGCAAGGGCGTCTCGGTCCACTCGGCGACCTGTCCGAACGTCGTGAACCTTCTCTACGATCCCGAGCGCCGGATCGACGTCGAGTGGGACAAGGGCGACGCCGCCGACAAGAGCGCGCCGTACACCGTCAAGCTCACGATGGAAGTCGAAGACCGGAAAGGCCTCCTTGCGGCTGTCAGCGCCAAGATCGCCGATATCAACACCAACATCCGCAACATGGAAGCGCATACAGACGACGACCGCCGCGCGCGGATCGACGTCACCGTCGAAATCAGCGACGTGAAACACCTCGAGCGCGTGATGAAGTCGCTGCGCGCGGTCGACGGGGTGCTGGATGTCGAGAGGTCGGGCGGGGCAGGGAGGGCCGGCTAGATGTCGTAGCAGGCGATCGCGTCGATCTCGATTCGCGCGTCGCGCGGCAGCTTCGCCGCCTGGACCGTCACGCGCGCGGGCTTGGGATCCCCGAAATACGACGCGTACACCTCATTCACGGCCGCGAAGTCGTTCATGTCCGCCAGAAAGACCGTCGTGCGGACCACGTGGTCAAACGACAACCCCGCGGCTTTGAGCAGCGCACCCAGGTTTTCCATCACGCGCCGCGCGTGAACGGCCACGTCGCCGGTCACGAGCTGCCCTGTCGCCGGATCAATCGGAATCTGCCCCGACATGAAGAGGAGCTGGCCGACCCGCAGTGCGGGCGAGTAGGCGCCCCCTGGATTCGGCGCGCCGGGGCTGGTGATGAGCTGCTTCACGCGGCTTTTGTCACCTTGCCCGAGCGCAGGCAGCGGGTGCAGACCTTGATGCGCTTGTTGCCGCCGCCAATTTTCGCCCTGACCGTCTGCAGGTTCGGCTCGAACCGGCGCGCGCTGACGTTATTCGCGTGGCTGTGCTGACGCCCCACGACTGGGGTCTTTCCGCAGACTTCGCAATGCTTGGCCATTCAGAAACCTCAAATCTTCGATCGTGAACCCCTAAGTATATCGTCCGAAGTGACGGATTTGCCACACCGTGTCGTGTAGTCCCCATTCCCGCAGCGATTTCACCCACTCGAACCGTCTCCTGTAGCGGACAAAGCATGAGCAACCGGACGAACCATTTTTCAAAATGCGGCGTCTAACTGGGCACGATTGATTTGAACAAACGGTCTAATTTTGATATAGACTCTGCCAACTACTGTTCTATTAAAGGGTTAAGCGTCCTATTCTGTTACGCGTCTTACGTATATGCAGATAGCCGGTAAGGAACAGATGAGCGGGAAGCGAAGAATCAAGGTAGAGTTTGGCAGTTGTCATAGGACTTTAGGTACTGTTAATATTGGCAATTCATTTGCATAACAATTAACATTCATAAAGCGGCCCGGATTGACCGGGAACGGAAGGAGCGGCGTCATGAAGGAGATGAAAACAAAGAGCACTACGGCAAGCGGGTCGTCCCGTTATCGCGAGTTGAAGCAGATGCTCGAGGGTCGCCGGCGTGAGCTGCAGGCCGAGGTCCAGGGCAAGATGCGCAATGTTCGCGCCACCGGCGAGGTCACCAAGCTGACCGAGGTCTTTGACGCCGTCGAGAGTTCGGAAGCCGACATTCAGGAAGACATCGAGCTTGCGCTGATCCAGATGAAGTCCGAGACGCTCAACAAGGTCGACGACGCGCTCGCCCGCCTGGAGCAGGGTACCTACGGCAACTGCTTCGAGTGCGGCGAGGAGATTGCCGAAAAGCGCCTGCGCGCGCTGCCCTTTGCGGTCCGCTGTAAAGACTGCGAAGAGGCCAAGGAAGCGATCGAGCAGCGTCAACGTCAATTGACGGCTCGTCGCGGAGCGACATCGCTCTTCTTCGATCTGTAATAACCCCGGCGTCCTGCTCTGGGCTCCGCCGGTGGCGGAGCCCGTACCACTCTCCCCACCGGCGATTCCCCACGGCGAGACGATTTTCTATAAAGTGAGGTCGCCATGAGCGATCAACTCGAGAACGTGAAGCCAGAGGATCTGTCCTCCGGCGAACGGCCGCTTTCGATTCCCCCAGAGCTGCCGGTCCTCCCGCTCCGGGACACGGTTCTCTTTCCGAATTCATTCATGCCGCTCGCGGTCGCGCGCGAAAGCTCGGTGCGCCTGATCGACGATGCGATTTCAAGCGGCAAGCTCATCGCGGTGTTCACCCAGCGTGACGCGTCCGTCGAAGAGCCCGCCCAGGCGGATCTCTATCCCGTCGGCACGGCGACGCACATCCACAAGATGTTCAAGCTGCCCGACGGCAGCCTGCGCCTGATCGTCCAGGGCCTGTCGCGGCTCACGCTCGACGAGATCGTCTCCACGCAGCCGTACCTCCGCGCGAAAGTCACGGCGGCCGTCGAAGGGACGACCGAGGCGGACGCGCTCGAAATCGACGCGCTCGCCCGGAACATCAAGACGAACTTCCAGCAGGTCGTGTCGCTGTCGCCGCTCCTGTCCGACGATCTTCAGACACTGGCCACCAACATCAGCGAGCCGGGCCGCCTCGCGGACTTCATCGCGTCGTCGCTCTCGACGATCAGTACTGCGGTCAAGCAGGACGTGCTCGAGACGCTCGACATCCGCGCGCGGATGGACAACCTGAACCGGATCCTCATCAAGGAGCTCGAGGTGCTCGAGCTCGGGTCCAAGATTCAATCTCAAGTGCAGTCGGAAGTCGGCAAGAACCAGCGCGACTACTTCCTGCGCGAGCAGCTCAAGGCGATTCAGAAGGAACTCGGCGAAGGCGACGAGCAGACCAAGGAAGCCGAGGAGCTGGCCGAGAAGATCGAAGCCGCGGGCATGCCCGAGGGCGTGAAGAAGGAAGCGCTGCGCGAACTCGACCGCCTCTCCAAGATGCCGGTCGCGGCCGCCGAGTACACGGTGTCGCGCACGTATCTTGACTGGCTCGTCGCGCTGCCGTGGAACAAGCGCGCCGACGAAGTGATCGACCTGCCGAAGACGAAAACCATCCTCGACGCCGATCACTCGGGCCTCGAGAAGGTGAAGGACCGCATTCTCGAGTACCTCGCGGTGCGCAAGCTGAATCCGGACGTCAAGGGGCCGATCCTGTGCTTCGCCGGACCTCCCGGAGTCGGCAAGACCTCGCTCGCGCGCTCGATCGCGCAGTCGCTCGGCAGAAAATTCGTGCGCGTCTCGCTTGGCGGCATGCGCGACGAAGCCGAGATTCGCGGGCACCGGCGCACGTACATCGGCGCGCTGCCGGGACAGATCATCCAGGGCCTGCGGCGGGCCGAGTCCAAGAATCCGGTGTTCATCCTGGACGAGATTGACAAGCTCGGCTCGGACTTCCGCGGCGATCCCTCGTCGGCGCTCCTCGAAGTGCTCGACCCGGAACAGAACCACACGTTCCGCGATCACTACCTCGATGTGCCGTTCGACCTGAGCGAAGTCCTCTTCATCACGACGGCGAACGTGCTCGATCCGATTCCGGCGGCGCTGCGCGACCGCATGGAGGTGCTCGAGATCGCCGGCTACACCGAGGACGAGAAGCTGAAGATCGCGACGGACCATCTCGTGGGCAAGCAGATCAAGAACCACGGCCTGACGCACGAGCACATCCGCTTCACGTCCAACGCCATCCGCGAGGTGATCCGCGGCTACACGCGCGAAGCCGGCGTCAGGAATCTCGAACGCGAGCTCGGCTCGCTCTGCCGCAAAGTCGCGCGACGCCGCGCGGAAGCCACGTCAGAAGGAGGCATCGGTCTGATCGAAATCACGCCCGATGTCGTCGTGGAGATGCTGGGCGCTCCGAAGTTCATGGAAGAGGAGATGGAAGAGCGCACGAAAGATCCGGGCGTCGCGATCGGCCTTGCCTGGACGCCGGTCGGCGGCGAAGTGCTCTTCATCGAAGCGTCGCGGATGGCGGGCACCGGCTCGCTGACGCTGACGGGCCAGCTCGGCGACGTGATGAAGGAGTCGGCGCGCGCGGCGCTGTCATGGCTGCGGATGCACGCCAAGGCGTACAGCATCGATCCCGACTTCTTCAAGAGCGCCGAAATGCACGTCCACGTGCCGTCGGGCGCGATTCCGAAAGACGGCCCGTCGGCCGGCGTCACGATGGCGACCGCCATGGCGTCGATTCTCACGGGCCGCCCCGTACGCGGCGACGTCGCGATGACCGGCGAGATCACGCTGTCGGGGCGCGTCCTGCCGATCGGCGGCGTGAAGGAGAAAGTGCTGGCGGCGCGCCGGCTCGGCATTCACGAAGTGATTCTGCCGAAGATGAACGCGAAGAACGTCAACGAAGATCTGACGCCCGAGCTGCGGAAGGATCTCACGGTGCATCTCGTTTCGACGATCGACGAGGTGCTGGCGCTGGCGCTGCAGCCGGTGTCGAGCGACCGGCCGCATCATCACAAGAAGGAGCCGAAGGCTCCCCGTCAGATCAGCATCAGAGCGTAAGCGGTCTTCAGATCGACGATGTCGCCGCGGGCCAGCATGGCTCTGGCCTCGGCGACCGTCGTCGGATGGACAGTGATGTCCTCGTCCTCGTCCGGCGCGTGTGTCGAATCCGCTGCGGGCGCGTGCAGGCCGGTCGCCCGGAAGAACACCATTTCTTCGTCGCAATAACCAGGCGCGGGCAACATCGCGGCCAGCCGCTCGACGCGGCCCGGCGCGAGTTTCGTCTCTTCCTCGCATTCACGCCTCGCGGCGGCTTCCGGCGCCTCGCCAGGATCGATGCTGCCGGCCGGCAGCTCCCACAGCACGCGCTTCACGCTGTGCCGGTACTACCGGATGAGCACGACCCGCCCGTCGTCCAGGATCGGAATCAGGACGACACAGGGCGCGTGCCGGATGGTCGCGATTTCGTGCGCCCGGCCGTCGGGCAACGGGACGTGCTCGACATCAACCGCGAACACGCGGGTCGTATAGACGATCGCCATGGATCTGCTCCGTCAGCTCGTCGAGCACGCGCTGCAGGTCGTCGGGCAGCGGACTCGTAAACTCCATGCGGCGTTTCTCCGTGGGATGCGTGAAGGCCAGCCGCGCGGCATGGAGAAAAGGACGCGTGAGGTGCCTGACCGCGCGGAGGTCGCCGGGCACGCGGCGATGGACGCCGCCGTACAGCGGATCGCCGACGATCGGGTGGCCGATGTCGCTGAGATGGACGCGGATCTGATGCGTCCGTCCCGTATGGATGGCGATGTGCGCGAGCGTCAGCACGACACCGAATTTCTGCGCTTTGACGATACGCGTGACCGCCTCGCGGCTGCGTCGCGCCTTGGCCGACATCTTCTTGCGGTTCCCCGGATCGCGTCCGATGGGCGCGTCGATGCGGCGTCCGGCCTGCACCTCGCCCCACACGAGCGCGATGTATTCCTTCTCGACTTCGCGATCGCGGAACTGGCGCGACAGCTCTTCGTGCGCCGCGTCGTTCTTGGCGACGACCATCAGTCCCGATGTCCCGCGATCCAGACGGTGCACGATGCCCGGGCGGCGCTCGCCGCCGATGCCGCTCAGATCCGTCACGTGATGAAGCAGCGCGTTGACGAGCGTTCCGCTGGCGTGTCCCGCTGCCGGATGCACGACCATGCCCGCCGGCTTGTCGACGACGACGAGATCCTTGTCCTGGTAGACGATCTGCAGGGGAAGCGCTTCCGCCCGTGGCGTCGCGTCGACAGGCTCCGGCAGATCGACGACGACCGTCTGGCCGATCTTCATCGCCTGATTCGCTTTGGCGGACCGGCCGTCCACCAGGACGTGGCCGTCCTTGATCAGCCGCTGAATATTCGACCGCGAGTGGCCGCCGAGCACGGACGTCAGAAAGACGTCGAGACGGGCGCCCGCGCTTTCGTCGGACACCGCGAAGCTGGTGCTCACGCCACGCGCTGGCTGCGTGCGCCTTCGTGCGCCGGGCCGCTGCTCAGACGGCCGAGGTAGACGAGCATGACGACGGCGAGCGGCGCCAGGATGAGCGAGATGAACTGCGAGGTCGAGAACGGACCGACCGCGCCGCGCTCGTCTCCGCGGTAGTACTCGATGATGTAGCGCGAGATCGCATAGAGCAGCATGTAGAGCCAGAACGTGCGGCCCGAGAACTTCCGTCCCGTCTTTTCCGTGGCCAGCAGGAAGACCAGGATCAGGAACTCCGCGCCGGCCTCATACAACTGCGTGGGATGGAGTGGCACGTTGAGCGGCGTGCCGACGTTCGCGGCCGCGAACGGGTTGGTGAACGTGATGGCCCAGGGCACGTTCGTCGGCTTGCCGAAGCAGCAGCCCGCGAAGAAGCAGCCGAACCGGCCGATGACGTGGCCGAGCGCGATGCCGGGCGCAAACACGTCGCACGTCGTCCACAGCGGAAGATTGACCTGACGGATGTAGATCAGCGCGACCAGGACGGCGACGATGAGGCCGCCGTAGAACACGCCGCCTTCGCGAAGCAGGTTGAAGAGCTCCGCCGGATTGCTCTTGAACGTCTGAAAGTCCGTGACGAGCAGGAGCAGCTTCGCGCCGACCAGGGCGCTGATGATGATGTAGATCCCCAGGTCCATCACGCGCGTCGAATCGAGTCCGCGCGCTCTGGCGCGGACGAGCGCGAATTGCAGCCCTAACAGGTACGCGGCGGCGAGGAGCACCCCGTACGTGTAGATGGTGATGGTCCCGAAGTGCGGGATCGTCCAGGGAAGCTCAAGCAGTTTTGGATACATGCGTGCCTAGTCCCAGCATATCGAGAATCATCACTGTTACGCCGATGGAAATCGCCGAGTCGGCCACATTGAACACCCAGAAATGATACGTCCGCCAGTAGACGTCGACGAAGTCCACGACCGAGCCGGTGACGACGCGGTCGATGAGGTTGCCGGCGGCACCCCCGATGATCAGCGCGAGGCCGACCCGGGCGATCAGTTGATGCCGCGCCAGGCTGGCCGCGTACAGGCCGACGCTGATCATGGCCGTCGCCGCAATCATCGCGATGAGCGCCGTCTTGAACGGGAAGTTCACGCTCTGGAGCAGCCCGAATGCCGTGCCCGAGTTGGGGACGTGCGTGAAGTCCATGAGCCCGGGAATGATCGTGGTGCTTGCGTAAAGCGGCAGCTTCGCCCGGACCATCGCCTTGGTGATCTGATCGGCGACGACGATCATGATCGGGAGCCACAGCTCGAGGCGCCGCGGCGACCGGCGCGCGATGTTGTCCCCCTGGGTGGCCGTCTCAGGCATTGGTGGGCTGCGCGAGAGCGTCCTGGCAGCGCTCGCAGATGCCGGCCCAGGCCGGATCGGTTGACACGGACGTCACGACGCGCCAGCAGCGCTCGCACTTCACGCCGTCCGCGCGTTCGATGACAATGCCTGTCGTGTCTCCGCCGGCGCGGAGCTGCACGTCGGAGACGATGAACAGCATCGGCAGATCTTTTTTGTACTTCTCCAGAAACGCCGCGTCGTCTTTCGAAACGGAGAGTACGACCCGCGCCTGAAGAGAGCTGCCGATCCGTTTGTCCTTCCGCAGCGGCTCGATTTCGGCCAGCACGCGCTCGCGCAAGTCGCTCAGGCGATTCCATCGCGCGAGCAGGTCGGGATCGATGAGCGCCTTGAGCCCGTCCGCCGCGGGGAAGAGCGCCAGATGCACGGATTCGTCGTGTCCGCCCGGCAGATGCTGCCAGAGCTGTTCGGCGGACACCGAGAGAATCGGCGCGATGAGACGCGTCAGCCCTTCGGCGATGACGTACATCGCGGTCTGCGCCGACCGGCGTTCCTTCGAGCGGGCGGCGAACGTGTAGAGCCGATCCTTCGAGATGTCGTTGTACAGCGCGCTCAGGTCGACCGTCGCAAACGCGTTCACCGCCTGGAAGATCGTCGGGTAGTCGTACGCGTCGTAGGCCTCGAGCACCTTCAGCCCGAGCTCGCCGTAGCGCGCGAGGATGAAGCGATCGACTTCTTCGAGCTGCGACACGGGCAGCGCGTCGGCCGCCGGATCGAAGTCGTACAGGTTCGCGACGAGGTACCGCATCGTGTTGCGGAACTTGCGGTACGCCTCGACGATGCGCGCGAGGATTTCCTTGCTGACGCGCAGCTCTTCGCGGTAGTCGCAGCTCGCGACCCAGAGGCGCAGCACTTCGGCGCCGCTCTCTTTGATGACATCCTGCGGCGCGATGACGTTGCCGACCGACTTCGACATCTTCCGGCCTTCGAGGTCGATGAGGAAGCCGTGCGTGAGCACCTGCTTGAACGGCGGACGTCCGCGCGTGCCGAGGCCGACGAGCAGCGAGCTCTGAAACCAGCCGCGATGCTGATCGCTGCCCTCGAGGTACATGTCCGCGGGCCACGTCAGTTCGGGCCGGAAGGGCAGCACCGCCTCATGGCTCGAGCCCGAGTCGAACCAGACGTCGAGGATGTTCTTCTCGCGTTCGAACGACGTGCTGCCGCACTCGGCGCACTTGAGTCCCGCGGGCAGAAACTCTTCGATCGGACGCTCCCACCACGCGACGGCGCCGTACGTGTCGAACACCGACGCGGTCTTCTCGACCATCTCCGCCGTCATGATCGCGGTGCCGCACTTAGCGCAGTCGACGGCCGGAATCGGCACGCCCCACGCGCGCTGACGCGAGATGCACCAGTCGGGACGGCCCTTGACCATGTTGTAGATGCGATCGTGTCCCCACGACGGAATCCACTTCACCTTGTTGTCGATCGCGTCGATGGCGGCTTCGCGGAGCGTCAGCCCTTTGCCCCCGGCCCTTTGCCCTTTTCCGATGACCGCCTCGCCATCCATCCGGATGAACCACTGCGACGTGGCGAGGAAGATGACCGGGTTGTGGCAGCGCCAGCAGTGCGGGTACTGGTGCGCGAACGTCTCGCGATGCCAGAGGCGGCCCCGTTCCTTCAGCGCCTCCTCGACTTTCGGGTTGGCGTCGAAGACACGCTGGCCGCCGAACAGCTCGACGTTGTCGTTGAAATGACCGCCGGGACCGATTGGCGCGTAGATCTCGAGCCCGTAGCGAACGCCCGTGTTGAAGTCGTCCGCGCCGTGGCCCGGCGCCGTGTGCACCGCGCCGGTGCCGGCGTCGAGCGTGACGTAGTCGCCGAGGACGCCGACCGAATCGCGCTCGTAGAGAGGATGGCGGAAGCGGATGCCTTCGAGATCCGCGCCTTTCATCTTCGCGACCGGCCTGCCCAGATCGCGACCGACGGCTTTGCCCACCGTCTCCGCAAGCTGCTCGGCGAGAATCACCGCGCGGCCGTCGACCTCGAACGCCGCGTAATCGAACTCCGGATGAAACGCGACGGCGAGGTTGGACGGAATCGTCCACGGGGTCGTCGTCCAGATGAGAACCGAGACCTGCCGTCCCTTCAGCGCGGGAACGCGCGCCGCGAGTTCGCCGGCGCTCGCGTCGGCAAGAGGAAACTCGACGTAGATGGACGGCGACGAGTGATCCGCGTACTCGACTTCGGCTTCGGCAAGCGCCGTGCGGCAGTGAATGCACCAGTGCACCGGCTTCTTGCCTTTGTAGACGAGCCCCTGCTCGACGAACTTTCCGAGCGACCGCGCAATCGCCGCCTGGTACTTGTAGTCCATCGTCAGGTACAGGTGATCCCAGTCGCCGAGGACGAGGAGGCGCTGGAATTCCTTGTTCATGACGCCGATGAAGCGCTCGGCGTACGCGCGGCATGCACGGCAGAAGTCCGCGACCGACATCTCGCGCTTTTTCGGCCCGAGCTCGCGGTCGACTTTCAGCTCGATCGGCAGGCCGTGGCAGTCGTAGCCCAGGACGTACGGCGCGTCGAACCCCGCCATCGAGCGCGATTTGACGACGAGATCCTTGAGGATCTTGTTGAGCGCCGTCCCGAGGTGGATGTTGCCGTTCGCGTACGGCGGACCGTCGTGCAGCACGAACTTCGGCGCGCCCTTCCGGCGCTCGCGAATCTTCCCGTACAGATCCATCGCGCTCCAGCGCTCGAGCCACTCCGGCTCGACCGTCTGGAGGTTGGCTTTCATGGGAAATTCGGTCCGAGGCAGGTTGACGGTGTCTTTCCACTCAGGCATGGGTATCCATCGATTTTATAATGAACGGATGCTGCGCCGCGCGACGCTCGACAACGGACTCACCGTGCTCGTTCAGGAGGAACACACCGCGCCGCTCGCCTCGGTGTGGTGCTGGTACAAGGTCGGCTCGAAGGACGAGCGCGCCGGCCTCACCGGCGTCTCGCACTGGGTCGAGCACATGAACTTCAAGGGCACGACCAACATTCCGCGCGATCAGGTCAAAGGCATCATCGAGCAGTTCGGCGGGACATGGAACGGCTATACGTGGATCGATCAGACGACGTACCTCGAGACGGCGACCAAAGACGCGCTCGATCGCATGCTGTTCATCGAAGCCGAGCGGATGGCGAACGGCCTCTATCATCCCGACGACTGCGAGTCGGAGCGGACCGTGATCATCTCCGAGCTGCACGGCGGCGAAAACGATCCCGATCAGTTCCTCGATCAGGAAGTCGTCGCGACGGCGTTCAAGGCGCATCCGTACCGGCACCCCACGATCGGCTGGCTCACCGATCTCGAGACGATGACGCGCGACGATCTGTACGGCTACTATCGGCGCTATTACGTGCCGAACAACGCGTCGCTCGTGATCGTCGGCGACGTCGACACGGACGACGCGCTCCGCCGCGCCGAGCATCATTTCGGGAAGATTCCGCGAGGCGCGCTTCCGCCACGGCAGCGAACCGTCGAGCCGGAGCAGACGGGCGAGCGCCGCGTCACGATTCGCAAGCCGGGCACGACGGCGTATCTGAAGATCGCGTATCACTCGCCGGCGATTGACGATCCGAAGTTCTATGCGCTGCTGGTGCTCGACGCCGCGCTGACGGGCGCCTACGGCCTGAATCTCTGGTCGAGCTTCCGGCTGCCGCCGCCGCAGCGCAGCACGCGGCTCTATCGCGCGCTCGTCGGCAAGGGGCTCGCGTCCGCCGTCAACGGATCGCTGTTGCCGACGCAGTTGCCGTTCGTGTACATCATCTCGGTGACCGCGACCGACGGCACGCCGCTCGCGGCGGTCGAAGGCGAGCTCGTCGACGAGCTCGGCAAGGCCGCGCGCGACGGCATCACGCCGGCCGAGCTCGTGAAAGCCAAGGCCCAGCTCAACGCGCGCCTCGTGTTCGAGAACGACAGCGTCACCAACATTGCGCATCAGATCGGCTATTTCGAGACGATTGCCGGCGCCGACGTCTTCACCCGTTTCCGTCCGCGGATTGCCGCCGTCACGCTCGAGGAAGTCGCCGACGCGGCCCGCACGATTCTCACCGAGTCGAATCGCACCGTCGGATGGTTCGATCCGCTGCCTGTCAGTGAAGTCGCCTGACGTGACAGGCGCCGGCCTCGCTCCGACCCGCACCACGCTGCCGAACGGCGTGGCTCTTCTCGCCAGGCGCACGAAGACGACGCCTGCGGTGACGATCAACATCGCGATCCGCGCCGGATCCGTGTGCGATCCGGCTGATGCGCCGGGTGCGATGTATTTGCTGTCGAAGGTGATCGATCGGGGCACGGCCACCCGGTCGGCCGACGACATCGCCGAAGCACTCGACGGCCGCGGCATTTCGCTGGGCGTCACCGTCACGCGCCATCTCTTCTCGTTCATCTGCACGTGCCTCGCCGACGACTTCGACGAGGTGATGACTCTGGTCGCCGAGATCATCCGCACGCCCTCGCTTCCCGAGGACGAACTCGAAACGCGCAAGGGCGAAGTGCTCACGATGCTGCGGCAGGACGAAGACAATCCCGGCGTTCGTGCCACCGAAGCCTTGATGGAACTGCTCTATCCGGCGCCGCACCCCTACGGGCGGCGCGCCAAGGGCACCGCCGGCATTGTCGAAGGCCTGAACCGCGATCGACTGGAGGCGCTTCACACGTCCAGATTCGCGCCCGGCGAAACCACCATCGTCATCGTCGGCGACGTCGAGCCGGGTCATGCCGAGGCAGTCGCGTCTCGCGTGTTCGGCGACTGGAAGGCGCCAAAGCCGGCGCCGGTGGCCGGCGTAAAGCTCGCGCCGGCGGCCGCACGGCGGCAAGTCGTGATTCCGATGATGAACAAGGCGCAGGCCGACATCGCGTACGGGTTTACGACGCTGGTGCGAAGCGATCCGGAGTACTACGCGTGCTGGCTGATGAACCACGCGTTCGGGCAGTACTCGATGAGCGGCCGCCTGGGCGACAGCATCCGCGAGCGGCAGGGGATGGCGTACTACGCGTACAGCACGCTCGACGCGAATTTGATGGAAGGGCCGCTGCTCATTCGCGCGGGCGTCGGCGCCGCAAACATCGATCGCGCGGTTGCGTCGATTGACGAGGAAGTGCGGAAGCTCGTGACGGATGGGCTGACGCAGAAGGAGCTGGACGACTCGCGCCAGTTTCTGATCTACGCGATGCCGCGCGCGCTCGAAACCAACGCGGGCATCGCGAACTATCTTCAGACAACCGAGTTCTTCGGCCTCGGCCTTGATTACGACGTCCGTATGCCCGATCTGCTGCGGTCGGTGACGCTCGACCAGGCCAACGCGGTGGCGAAGAAGTACTTGTCGGTCGATCGCGCGTCGGTGGTTATTGCTGGCCCGTATTCCACACCTTCCGCGTAATCCGCCACGCGCCGTCCGGCTGTTTCTGCCAGACCTCGATGTAATAGCCGGCGGACGGCATGCCCTGCGCCACGGCGGTGTATGAGCCGCGGACGATGGCGAAGTCGGGCCGTCCCTCGATCTCCGCCTGACTTTCCGTGAGCTTCTCCCACGGATGCGCCTTGAAGAGCGAGCGGATGGCCTCGCGTCCGACGAGCGGCTGACTGCCCGGCGGCATATACACGGCGCTCTCGGCGATGAGCTGCATCATCGCGTCGGCGTCGCGCTTCTCGTCGGATTCGACGTAATGCTTTGTCGCGGTTCTGATCGCTTCCCGGTCGTTGTCGGTCAGCGCGTTGTTGTCGCGCGATCCGCACGCGGCGGTCAGCAGCAGGGCGCACAGGCCGGCCAGGCGAAGCAGTTTCATGCCGCAATTCTGCCATACTGCAATTACCGATGCCTCGTGTCCGTGCGGTTCTTTTCGACGTGGATTTCACTCTCATCTACCCAGGTCCGGTCTTTCGCGGCGAAGGCTATCAGGCGTTTTCGAAGCGCTACGACATCGACGTCGATCCCCTCAGATTCGAGTGTGCGGTCGCGAGTGCGTCGTCTCTGCTCGACGACTCCGAAGGGTCGCCGTACGACCACGAGCTCTTCGTCGCCTATACGCGCCACATCATCGAGCAGATGGGCGGCCATGCGAGCGGCACTGACGAGGCACTCGATGCGTGCGCCAGGGAAATCTACGCCGAGTGGGCGCGCAGCCATCACTTCGAGCTGTACGACGATGTGCCGGCGGCGTTAGAGGAGTTGACGGCGGCGGGGCTGAAAATCGGGTTGATTTCGAATTCTCACCGGCCGCTCGACGAGTTCCAGTCGCACTTCGAGCTGCGCGACTTCATTTCGGCGGCGGTCTCGTCAGCGGACCACGGCTACATGAAGCCGCATCCGAGCATTTTTCTGTCGGCCCTCGCCGAGCTCGACGTCACGCCCGCTGACGCGCTGATGGTGGGCGACAGCCTGCGGCATGACGTCGAAGGCGCGCTCAACGTCGGCATGCGCGCCGTCTGGCTGCACCGGGGCGACAGTGCTGCACCCACGTCGCTCGCGTTACGCGACGCGGCCGTACCCGTGATCCGCTCGCTGCGCGAGCTCGTCGCGTTTGTGATTCCCGGAGATGCATCTGCATGAACGACACGCGTTGGGATGCCCTTGTGCGCGGTGTCGAGTGCCCGCTCGATGCCCCGAGGCCCGGCTCGAACGAACACTGGGACCTGGTTGCCGCGCTGTCGGTGTCGTCGCTCTACCTTTCCAGGAATCAGACGTACCGCGGGCACTGCCAGCTCATTTTCGATCCGAGGCATGTGGCGCGGCTGGATCAGCTGTCCGTCGAGGAGTGGCGCGCGTTCTCGGACGATTTGTTCAGAGCGCAGGCCGCCGTGATGCGGACGGTCCGCCCGGATCACATCAACATCGAGTCGCTCGGCAACATCGTCCCGCACCTGCACTGGCACATCGTCCCGCGCTATCGTCACGATCCGCGATGGGGCTCGCCGATCTGGCTGACATCGCTGGCGGACATGATCGACACACCGCTGTCCGGTGAGGACCGTGACGCGCTGCTGATCGAGCTGCGGACGGCGCTTCAGCGCTGAAGGCCGGGTTGCCGTCTAGCCGGGGGGCCAGTGCATGGGGCGGCCGCCGAGCAGGTGCAGATGAATGTGGAAGACGCTCTGGCCCGCGCCGCGGTTGGTGTTGAAGAGCGCCCGGTAGCCGCTTTCGGAGAAGCCGCGTTCCTTCGCAATTGCGGCCGCGCGGCGTACCAGTTCGCCGATGATCTGATCGTCTTCGGTGCCGATGTCGTTGAGCGTGGCGATGTGCCGCTTCGGGACGATCAGCACGTGCGTCGGCGCCTGCGGATCGATATCGGTGAACGCCATCACGCGGTCGTCCTCGTACACCACGGTCGAGGGGATCTTGCGCTCGATGATTTTGCAGAACAGGCAATCGCCCATGGGGCATAATTCTAGCCCCATGAAGACGATTTGCTTTGTCGCGCTCGCGCTTGTGTCACTCGCGCTGCCGGCTCGCGCGGCCGACCCGAGAGCGGCAGTCGAGACGCACGCTAACCTGACGTATTACTCAGGCGAGGGCGCGGACAAGTATCGGCATCGGCTCGATCTCTACGTGCCGAAGGGCAAGCGGGACGTGCCCGTGATGATGTTCGTGCACGGCGGCGGCTTCACCGTCGGCATCAAGGATCAGTACGCGTTCGTCGGTCAGGTGTTTGCGGGCTACGGCATCGCGACCGCCGTCATCAGCTATCGGCTGACCCCGAAAACGACGTTTCCCGGTCATGTGCAGGACGTCGCGCGCGCCTTCGTGTGGCTGCGCGCGCATGCGGCGGAGTACGGCGGTAGAGCGGACAGGATTTTCATCTCCGGCCATTCCGCCGGCGCGACGCTCATCGCGATGATCGGAGCGGACTCGGCGTATCTGCACGACGCCGGTGAATCGATCGATCACGTCGCCGGCGTCATTCCGATCAGCGGCAGCTTCTCGCAGTCGTCGCGTTCCGCGATGTTCCAGGGGCCGGCGCCGGTCGATCCGGAAATCGTCCGCAACGCATCAGCCATCAACCACGTCGCCGGTACGCATCCGCCGTTCCTGATTCTCTACGGCGACAGAGACATGCCGCGCACCGGCGCAGACGCCGAGCAGATGGTGAAAGCGTTGAAGGGCGCGGGGAATTCAGCCGAGGCGCATGAAATCGCCGATCATGCCCATATGGATATGATCACCGGGGTGACGGACCCCGCAGACGCAGGACTGAAATACATGCTTGGGTTCCTGCGGGAGCACCGGTGAATTTGAGAGTCTGAGAATGCGAGGATCTAAGAATCTGAAATGTGAGGATCAGATTCTCACATCCTAGTTGCTGAACCGCGACCTTGGGTCGCCCCGGAGTTTGGGTAAACGCAATTAGTTCGCCTGAAGGCGGACACTACGTATGATTTGTTCTCTGCGTGCTGTGCGTTGTACGTCTTGACATGCGTACGCAGATGGCAGACGTCCGGCTTAAGCCGGACGCTACGTACGGCGGGCGACGACCGTGCGCGCGATGCCCTGAAGATCGCGCTTGAGATCGAGCAGCGTCAGCTTGGCTGACGATCTGACGAGCGCTTCGACCTCGACTTCCTGACCGAAGCCAAACTCGAAGATCAGATGACCACCGGGGCGGAGCAGCGGCGGAGCCTCGCGCACCACGCGCTCGACCATCCGTAAGCCGTCGTGTCCGCCGCCAAACAGCGCAACGTGAGGCTCGTGCTCTCCGACTTCCGGCTGCAGTCCCGGGCCGTTGCGTTCGGCGACGTACGGCGGATTGGCCGTGATGATGTCGACGGGCCCGCTGAGATCGCCGAAGAGATCCGCCTGCACGAACGTCACGCGGCTCTCGACGCCGTGCCGCGCGGCGTTCCGCCTCGCCACTTCCAGCGCGGCCTCCGAGATATCCGTCGCGACGATGCGTGCGTTCTTCCGTTCTTTGGCGACCGCAACGGCGACGTTGCCGCAGCCGGTGCACGCATCGATCATCGTGAAGAGCTGCGACTCCGGCACGGACGCTAACGCGGCTTCGACGATGAGTTCGGTTTCAGGACGGGGAATGAGCACCGCCGGCGTGACCTCGAACTCCAGGCCGAAGAATTCGCGATGCCCGGTGATGTAGGCGAGCGGCTCGCGGGCCGCTCGCCGGGCGACGAGCGCGTCGTAGGCGGCGGGGAAGGTGTCGGGCGCGACGTCACCGGCCGACGTCAGGAGCGTCGCCGCATCCCAGCCGAGCACGTGCTGCGCCAGCAGCCGCGCGTCGAGGTTCGCGGCCATGGTGATGCCGGCGTCGCGCAGCCGATCACTCGCCGCCGCGACGTACTCCCTGAGTGTCTTAAGAGACAGCGGTCGCGTCTTTCAGCTTTTCAGACTGGAAGAACATGCTGACGTTGTCGAGGAGCTCCGTCAGGTCGCCGTTCAGCACGCCTTCGAGCTGGTGCGTCGTGAAGTTGATGCGGTGATCCGTGATGCGGTTCTGCGGGAAGTTGTACGTCCGGATCTTTTCCGACCGCTCGCCGGTGCCCACCTGGCTGCGGCGATCCTTCGCGATGGCTTCCTGCTGCTTGCGCATTTCCATCTCGTAGAGCCGCGAGCGCAGAACTTTCATCGCCTTCGCGCGGTTCTTGATCTGCGACTTCTCGTCCTGCTGCGACACGACGGTGTTCGTCGGAATGTGCGTGATGCGGACGGCCGAGTACGTCGTGTTCACGCTCTGGCCGCCGGGACCGCTCGAACAGAAGGTGTCGATGCGCAGGTCTTTCTCGTTAATCTGGATGTCGACTTCTTCGGCTTCCGGCAGCACGGCGACGGTCGCGGTGGACGTGTGGATGCGCCCGCTGGCTTCGGTCGCCGGGACGCGCTGCACGCGGTGGACGCCGCTCTCGTACTTCAGCTTGCTGTAGGCGCCGCGGCCTTCGATTGTCGCGATGACTTCCTTCAGCCCGCCGACTCCGGTGTCGCTGCTCGACATCACCTCGATCTTCCAGCCCTGGCGCTCGGCGTACTTGCTGTACATGCGGAACAGCTCCCCCGCGAAGAGCGCGGCCTCGTCGCCGCCCGTGCCGGCGCGGATTTCCAGGACGACGTTCTTCTGGTCGTTCGGATCCTTCGGGATGAGCAGGACCTTCAGGTCGGCGATCATCGCGTCGCGCCGGGCCGTCAGCGATTTCAGCTCTTCCTTGGCCAGATCGCGCATGTCGGGATCGTTGCCGGCCAGCATCTCCTCGGCCTGCGCGATCTCCGACGCGACGGTCTTGTATTCACGGTACTTCTCGACGAGCGGCTCGAGCTCGGCCAGCGCCTTCGCGTGCTTCCGCATCTCGTTCGGATCGGCCTGCACCTCGGCCGTGCTGAGCAGCCGGCTCAACTCTTCGTAGCGATTCTCTTCCGCGGTCAGTTTGTCGAACATGTCTCTGTCACGTTAACCGCAGTGCACGCAGCGCACGCGGAGAAAATGTATCACTGCGGTCTCTGCGAGCGCCGCGGTTCCCGTGAGTCATCCTCCGGAAACCGGCGGCAGGAACGCAATCTCGTCGCCGTCGTGGACTTCGGCGTCCATGCGCGCGTAGTCCGCGTTGAGCGCGCTCGACATCGAGCGCTCGTAGTCGGCCAGTCCGGGAAATTCGCCGGCCAGCTGTTTCCAGACCGTCCGGATCGTCGCGCCGGACGGAATCTCTCTCGGCATCTCCGCGGCGCCGGCGATGTCGCGAAGCCGCGCGAACAGCCGCACGGTCACGCGCATGCAATCCGCTCGGCTTCGGCGCGCGCGTGCTGATCGTCGGGATCCGCCGTCGCGCCTTCGATCCAGACATCGCCGCCGTCGAAGTACTCGCGCTTCCACACCGGCACAATCTGTTTCACGCGCTCGATCACGTAGCGACATGCCGCGAACGCGTCGCCGCGGTGCGGCGAGGCCGTGACGATGACGACGCTGGCTTCGCCGATGTCGAGCCGGCCGGTCCGGTGATGGAGCGCCATCCGCATTCCCGGCCAACGTTTCCGGACTTCCTCGTCGATGCGCGCGAATGCCTTCAGCGCGAGCGGCTCGTACGCCTCGTACTCGAGATACTGCACGCGCCGGCCCTGGTTGTGATTGCGCACCAGCCCGAGAAACACGGTGATCGCGCCGTCGACACCATCAGATCCTGACGCCACCGCCGACACCAGCGGTTCGAGCGCAAGCGGCGCGGGACCGATGGCGAAAAGCGGCGTGGGCATACGGTTCAAGTATCTATGAATTTCATCGATTCCAGAAATGGTCCAGAGGACCGTGACCTTTGCCGATCGCGAGCGAGTGCTGGATGGCGCCCGCCACGTATTTCTGCGCGCGCCCGGCGGAATCAGACAGTGAATGGCCGAGTGCCAGGTGCGCGGCGACAGCCGCGGCGAATGTGCATCCCGTGCCGTGAGTATTCGAGCTGTCGATGCGTCGCGTGCGAAATTCCGAGAACTTGTGCCCGTCGAAGAGTGTGTCGACGACGTCGCTGCCCGGCCGGTGGCCGCCGGTAATGATGACGGCCGCCGCGCCCATGTTGTGAATCCGGCGCGCGGCCTCTCTGAGATCCCCGTCAGACAGGATCTGCTTTCCGCTCAGCACCTCGGCCTCAGGCACGTTCGGCGTCACGACGCGCGCCAGCGGCAACAGCCGGGCACCGAGCATCTGCAGGCCATCATCGTCCAGCAGGCGCGCGCCGCTGCTTGACGCAAGGACCGGGTCGACGACCACGAGCGGCAGCTCGAGCTCCTTGATCGCTGCGGCGACGGCTTCGAC
>Ga0153915_10001319_pt1 | contig 22816 bp, 29 predicted proteins | sample Opewatmetagenome_2_FD_107003 | JGI IMG/M metagenome (GOLD analysis project Ga0153915, IMG submission 107003) | Freshwater wetland microbial communities from Ohio, USA - Open water 3 Core 3 Depth 3 metaG | ecosystem: Environmental > Aquatic > Freshwater > Wetlands | place: USA: Ohio, Lake Erie...
GAATGAAGATATGAAAAAAAATTATTCGATGGGGATATTACAATTAATATAATTGTAACTATTAAACAAGATGCTTTTAGAAGATAATGTTCCTTCTGCAGTATATATTTGTCCTTTATCATAAACTCTTCCTCTTTGTATGCAAGAATTGTGTACTGTTAAGGGTTCTCCTACATAAATATAATATCCTTCATTATCAGCAAGAGCTTTTCCCATTCCATCTTCTATCATCTTCCCACGAATTTTAATCTGTTTTCCTATAAAAGAATCACCATTTTTGGAAATATCTTTTATTGAATCAAAACTTGAAAATATTATTGAATTAGAATTAAGAAATTTTATCGAACTGAGATTAAGAAATTTTATGGAATCTAATTTTCCATTGTTGTATACATAGATTAAACCACCTATAAGAATAATTATGAGAACGAAAATAAATAATCTTTTATTATTTCTTCTCCTTCTATACCCTCCCTTGTATCTTCTTCTCACATTTTATCTAACCAATTTTTCTTTAAATATCTTTTTATTACTTCAACCCTTTCAATTCTATTGCTCCCCCCTGACTTTGCTCAAAAAGAACCATAAGCCGCACAAGATAGTCACAGCTATCACTATCCCTAATGTAGCCAAATCGATTATCCCTTCTCCCATTGTCATAATCAAAGCCAAAAATGTCGTCGATAAGCCAGCAAGCACAGCCCACATCGGCACGTCAGAGCTTCCTGTCCTTTTCTTTTGTGCAGTCGCACCCCCAAGCAGGATTGTGAAGAACACGAATACCAATATCATGATTGGAAAGGTTGGCACTTCCTGTGCTGTGCTGATTAAAGCATCATCAATTCCTCCTGTTAAGTTGGGTTCATCAAATAATGTCATATTATTTTATTCTCCATTTTTAATCGGGTGAACGTCCCGCCCATGCTTTATATAAGTACATTATAAGCAAAAATCCAAGCACTCCGATAAGCGCAGTTAGGAATATTGCAAATCCTGTATCTGCTCCGAATATCTTTTTGAATCCGAGAGTGAGCATAGAGACTGCCAAAGCGAGTGATGCTCTTGGGCTTGTCTTGAATGCTGTCCCCCCTTCTGTCGCTTCTGTCTGCGAGCTTATTGTCGACTGATACATCGCATCGCTTGAAGTGTTCACATCCGAATAGAAAGACGTGACGTTCTGCGTTAGTTCATTGCTTGCTGCAGAAAAGTCTGGGTCATCGCTGATAGTTATATGAGCATCATTGTCTGTCGCGAACAATGTCCCAAAGGTTATTATGGATATGCTAAATAATCCTACAAGTACAAGACTTATCACAAAATTGTTCAATCCTCCCATGTTATCTTTCCTCCATTATTATTTTTTGAATTGCTTTTTTATTTTCCATTTTTTATTGTCTGCTGCCCCCTTTTATTAGTATCAGCACGATTGCTGCTATAAGCCACAATATCGTAGCTCCTACCCCAATTATCGACGGAGTGTAAATCAAATTCACTGCAACCATGACTATCGACCCAAGAGCGAATATTATTCCATATATCATTGGATCACCTATTATTCCAATTCCTATGATTGTAGCCAAAGCAAAGATGGCTACGAACATCAGGCTCGTTCCATAAATATCAGAAGGCTTTGGATTGAGAGAAATTACAGACTGCCCGATTGCGACGTTGTTCTTGTACAATTTGGCTATTACTGTCTGGTTTCCGAACCCAGCAGGTACGATACAGCTCAGAGTTCCGCCAGCAGCATAAAAACTGTCTGCACATACAGAGGTATTTCCGAGGGTGTCAAAGAGAGTTACATTTAAACTTACTGTAGACGGAACTCCTGATTTGATTACTATTATCGAGGTTATTGTCCTCGTGGTTTTATTGTAGGTAATCGTAAAGGAAGTGTCCCCATAATCCTGAAAACTGTTAGGAAGCACGCTTGAACTGTAGCTGTTCAGATTTATTGCGCAGTCAGTAAGCAGAGGAAGCTGGCAGTCAGCGATGATATTAGTGAAAGTTCCTAGTATTTCCCCGTTCTTCATTACTATTATGTTATAGATGACGTCGTTCCTGACGAGATGCGCAATAGTGTAGCCCTCTGCGCCTGTGATTGGGATTTCTGTAGTCTTGAAGACTCCTTCCTCTGTGTACTTTCTCTGTATCTGCAGCAATGCGTTTGCCACAGCCACGAAGTTGCTGTCCTTGTAAGTCACTTTGAATTCCTTTCCAAGAGTGGAATTCAAATTGTAAAGATTGATGCTCAGGTTTGCATTGGAAGTGTTAAGCCGATAGTTTTGGAAGTTGTAGTATTCTGTGAATCTTTCCCTTGAAGAATATTCGATGACTCCGTCAAGTCTATAGGCAGAGGAAGCAGACAATGTTGTTTTCATGCATAGGCGTACAGGATTGATGTAAGTAAAATTGTTGGAATAATTCGTGATGAGAGAGCCATCGCTTAGCTTTAAAATGCTGAAAGTCACTTTGATGGAAGTGTTCCCTGCTCCTCCAGCTAAGAATATCTGAGAGTCCTCGTCGAATAGACTGATGTTGAAAAGCTGCTGAGTATTTGTCGAACAGTCATCGATGGAGAATTTTCCCACTGTCTGATTGTACATTATAGAATCTACATAAGAGCCGTCTGTGAAATTGAACCTCCATCGTACAGAGAGGTTTGATACTGCGCCTACATTCGGGACTGTGATTGATTTGCTTATTATCTGTTCTTTTGCATCCAAAAAGCTCGTTGAGTAGTAACTTCCATTGTAAAACAGGCTTACAGCCAAAAAATCATATCTTGGGTTTTTGGAAATGTTTATCTTGAATGTCTCGTAGCTTCCTTCTGTAGTTGAAAGGCTAAAGTTGTAATTATTCTCCGCTATTTTTGACTGATTGAAAGTCCTGTTTGTTCCCCATGCAGAGAAAGTTCCTGTTATGTTCCTGTAGAAAACCTGATAGTTCCATGTGAGATTGTCTACTAAAGGAATATTAGATAAACTCAGAGAACTCATGTTAGTTTGGTTATTATTTATTGTTGTTCTGTTCTTTGCTACGAGAGTTCCATTAGTAAGCCATAACCACAAAGTAGAATTGACAAAGCTGACATTTCCTGACCATGTTGAATTGAATATTTGAGGGTCATCTACAGAGATTATATTATTTTGGTTAGAAAGGAGGGTTATTGTAGGAACAGCTGCTTCTGTTACTATCATAGTATAATTCATTGCTACTCCAGCGAAGTCTCCTGAAGGGGCAAGTGCTGAAAGAGAAAATCCATCTGTAATGTTTCCACCTGTTCTGTTTACATGATATAAAAACTGGTCTCCATTGTCTGTTATCCAGAAGTCTGAACCATTTGTAGTAATTCCGATTGGATTACCACAACCAATAGCAGATGTTGAAAAGCCATCTGTTATATTATTGCCTGACTTATCTGTATGATAAACGAACAAGTCAGTTCCGTCTATAATCCAAAAATCACTTCCGTTTGTTGTTATACCATAAGCAGTATCTGAACCAATAGTAGATGTTGAAAACCCATCTGTCATATTTCCTCCTGTTCTGTTTGTATGATAAACGAAATTATCATTACTATCTGTAATCCAAAAATCACTTCCGTTTGTTGTCATACCTAAACTATTTTGTGATGTTGGGTTTATTGCACTCCAAGAGAAGCCTCCTGACAGATTTGTCCCTGCTAATGTGGTATGATACACAAATAAGTCTGCTGTATCAATCCACCATAAATCAGTTCCATTTGAAGTCAGAGTAAATACAGTATCTCCTGAACCGACAGTTGTCCTACTAAACCCATCTGATTGATTAACTCCCGCATTTGTAGTATGATAAATGAAATGGTTTGTATAATCATTAATCCAGAAATCCGCAGACACGATTCCTGAAGCTATGATTACGATTAATATCGCTACTGCGAATATCAGGAATGAATTTTTGTTTTTCATTTTAATACGATGCCTCCTCTCCTCCTATTCCAGAAAACATTATTATTCCCCCGACAAAACCAATCACGCACATTATCACAGGAGAATAGAGTATCATGAAAGACAGCAATCCATATTCGTGAAGCCTGTCTGCTACCTCTCCTGTGTCATTGTAGAATTCCTCGTAGATATTGCTTATGAAGATGCTCGCTATTACCAAAAGGAGCATGCACCCAATAAAGAAGCCCATGAGCCATTTGCTTCCTGTTATCCTGAAGCCTACTGCAAATCCCAGTACTCCCAGCAAAGCGAGAATATAGATGACCCCAGCAAACCAGCTGAAAGAGTTAGTTATTTTATTGACGGGGGTGAAGACTGTCGACGCTATTGAACTCATATTAGTGCTTCCAACCATGCCTACTGTCGTAAGTTCAGGGACAGCAGTATCCACAACCCAGTCGAGAGTTATTCCTCCAAAGGCAAGCATCACTCCTCCTATTAGAAGTATGAACAGGAAGAAGACTATCATTATTATGCTGACTATTCCTTCTCCTTTCTTATTTTTAAACAATAACATCGTCTCTCCTCTTTGGCATTGTCTTTAATTGTTCGAGTACACTTTTGTAGGCGGGAGTTCTTGTGAGCAACTCACTCAACTCCCTCATGCTGATTTCATGGTGGTGCAGTGGATTGGCAAATCCTTTCTTTATTCTTTCCACTGCGACAATCTTCAAATCCGCTAATAGTTTTGTTGATATTCTCTCCTGTTTTGCATTTCCAACTTTTATTTTCATGTTACACCCCCCTTGAACTCTACTCCCTGTTCAATCAGCCGTTTCATTTCCTTGTCTTTGAACACTTTGTAAAATATCCAGATGAACCAGATTGGAAGCATAACCATACTCGCATAGAAGAAAATTCTGTAAAGCGTGAAAAAGAATTTCCCTATCATCTGGTTTTGGAGATAAGCGAATCCGATATTGGATATTATAAATAAGCATCCAACTCCTATAATCCAGATAAAAGCCCATAATACAGGCCTGAGATGCTTAAGCTGGCTCACTTGCACTATTGTTCCTTCCTCATCCATTGCATCTTTATTTGGAAGTTTATTTATTATGAATACTAATGCGAGAGCGAGAAGGACAAGGAAAATGAGAGCGATAATATAAACTGTCATCTGCTCTGAAGTCACTAAATCCCCTGTGTAAGTAACTTCAAAATAAAACGTGAATGTCTTCTCGCATCCGTCGCTTATTCCCCTTACGTCATATCTTCCCAATTGTGCAGTGTTAGAAAAATTATAATAGAATTCCCCAGAACCTATAGGCACCATCTTAATTCCTGACGCTGCTATCGACCCATTCGGGTAGGATATTGACGAGATATTCACCCATGTTGCATCATCGCAGACTTGGACGATTCTCACGTTCTGTCCTACTTTGAACACTCCCAAGCTTTCCTTCCCAGCACTCACACTTCCCATTATGCCGATTAGGAAAAGCATTCCGACTATTAAAAACAATATTTTTATTTTCATTTTACCAACAATCATCCTCTTGTTCTGTAACTCGGTTTTTATTCTCATTTTCAATCTGTTTTTTCTCTTTCCATGATTCTGTGAGTTCTATTTCATTTTCCATTATCCCATAGAGCATCCTGATTTTCTTATGACTTGAAAGCCCCCGTTAAAGACTGTCGGAGTGATGTGCAGTTCCTTGTATTTTATCCCTGCCTGACAGGTAAAACTCCCAGAACTTCCGTTAATCCACAATACGTTCGAGGACAAATCCACGTCACTTGAGATTATACAATTATCTTCTATCTGAACCCTCCAGTTTCCACTTCCCCCATAGGTACAAGTGTTAGATGTATTGATAGTATAACTTCTTGTCATAGAAACATTATAATTTTTGTCGGTTCCATTACCATAAGAACTCCAATTGTAATAGTAAGTCCCACTCGGAAAATTTAGGATGGTAACATTGAAACGCCCAAAAGAATTATAAAAAAGTCCATCTGCATTGTTCCATAGAGTCTCTATTTCGATAGGAGTTAATGTCCTATTCCATATTCCAATTTCTTTGATTTTTCCCTTCATTTGATAATTGTCTGTCTTCCCAAAATACAGGACATTGTTACTGATGTTATTATGGATGTTAGTATGTGCACGATAAGTGTTATTGGTGTTGTTAATGTATATGTCCACCCCCGTATAATTTCCAGTAAACACAAAAAGATGCCACTTGGAATCATTAAATAAGTTTGTATACAATGTTGCGGGGTCGGCTCCAGTGTATCCATTAAAATGGGTGTCTTTAATCGCACAGGGCGCCCCATTCATAATTATACTATTCTCATAAGTCCCTGCAAGTCCATTCCACAGAAGTCCGATTGCTGGACAAGCGGTCCCAGATATGTTCATCCATAAAGCAATGCTAAAATTATTAAGTCCTTGTGGCTCTCCCGTATAACTCGAGACAGTAACATTATCTCCTGTGTCAAATAAGACACCATCCCCAGTAAAAGTAGCACTACCTTTTAAGGTTCCATTTAGTTCATTACCTAGTTCTCTTCCCCTTATGTCCAATGCACTTGTTCCTGAAGTTTCATTGAATTTCCAGTAATGGACTAACCCTTCCGATGGAAATTCTGAACCAGAACTACTTGCAGAATAATTTGTTCCATTGAATGTCACCCAAACCGTTCCATTGGTATTTGTCACGGTTATACTAAGACTTATGTTTCCTTTACCTGCATAACTTCCATTGTTATCTTGATAATCAGAAAAGACTGGAAATTCTGTGTCCTCTACTGCCCCATAATCAATAGCGTCTGTTTGAGTATCATTTCTTGTATTTCCACTATAAGTTGCATTAACAAATAAATCCTGCAATCCAGTCAACCCTGCAGGGACTGTAACATTAACCTGCCAACCAATTCCATCAATATATAGAAATTCCCTAATTGAACCGCTTTCAAGACACGCAACTCTAACATTATCTACATAATAATATTCTCCTGTATCAGTTCCAGTAGTGCCAAATCCGATTCTAAATTGAGAAGAAAAATTACCATCACTTAGAGGGATATATAAATCTTTTCCAAAATTACTGCTATTCCCATTTTGGATAGTTTGTGTATCATAATTAGAACCACCATCAATTGATGTTATCATATTAAGAGTTTCTCCATTATCATTACCTAGACTATACATTCGTAATGACATATTCAAAGTCCCAGAATCACAATTGCTCGTATCAACGCTTGTTGCATAATACATTGCTGTATCTAGTGTTGTAGACCTAGCACAATCATCATCGTCATCATCAACACAATAGGTTGTGCTTGTCTGTGCTGTCCAACTTCCTTCATCCCAATTATTTGCTAAATCAGAAGTTGCTTGGTCAAAATCTTCATAAATAAAATCCGTATATTGATTTGAAAAAAAAGTGAATTTAATTGGTGCAAAAACTCCGCCGATTGTTACATTGTTTATTTCAACTCCAGAAGTTACATTTACTCCGTCTTGTAAAAAATTAAAATTAATAGATATGTTATCATAATCATTCACACTTAGGGGGTTTAGGGTTGTAGGAGATGTTATATTTATAATATAGATTGGTGGTGGACCACAATTAGTGCAGGTAAGGTGGTAAACAAAATCATCAGTAACATCTGTAATCCAGAAATCTGTAGGGGTTCCAGAAGTTACATTTATTGTAATTCCCCCTCTAATATCAGAAATTCCAATTGCAGACAATGAAAATCCATCTGTATAATTAAAACCGCTTTTATTTGTATGATAGACAAAAACATCAGAAAAATCAGTAATCCAGAAGTCTGAATTATTCATGACTATTCCTATTGGACGGTCTGACCCAAAGGCATTTGTTTTGAATCCATCTGTAAAATTATAACCACTTTTGTTTGTATGATAAGTGAAATTATCGGCGAACTCCGCAATCCAAAAATCTGTGGGAGTTCCTGAGGTTACATTTGTTGTAATTCCAAAGGCAGAACCAGAAGAACCAATTGTAGACAATGAGAACCCATCTGTGATATTTCCTCCTGTTCTATTCACATGATAGACAAAATTATCAGTACTAAGGTCAGTAATCCAAAAGTCTGAACCATTTGTTGTGATACCATAAGGGTCACTTGAACCAAGAGCAGATGTTGAAAACCCGTCTGTAAAATTATAACCGCTTTTATTGACATGATAAACAAAATCATCATCAGTATCTGTAATGAAAAAGTCTGTTGGTTTTCCAGAAGAGATATTAGTTGTAGTAATTCCTGCCCCAAATCCAGAGCCAATTGCAGACAATGAAAACCCATCTGTAGCATTAGCATAAGTTGGGTCAACCTTCGTATTCTCAAAAGGATTTATCTGTTTGTTCTCGATAATCAATTCAATATAATTTAATTTGTTATCCTGATAAGCCAGAGCATATCCTCCTTGTTCTACAATATCTTGATAGTTTATTCTCTTGTTTTCCTCTCCGAAGAATATGTTTGGAATTATTTTCTTGTTAAATTCCTTGTCAAGCCACGAGCTAAGTATCAATGGTCTCTCTTTCGCATAATCCTTTAAATTATATTCTGTCCCATTCCAAGTAATTCTATCGTAATTTATCTGAACAAGTATAGACATATTGAAACTTTGCTTTGTCTCCAATTTGTTGTTTATGTAAATCTCTTGATTAACAAAGTCTCCTACTGTGTATTTCTGTCTCTCTGCTCTTGCAATAGTTGAACTGAAATCAAAATTAGCAGAAGAATAATCCTTGTTCGTAAATGAAACGTCATTCACTTTGTAGCTTATAATCCCAAAGCCAGAATATCCATAGCTTCCCAAATCTCCTTTTCCTACTTCCCCCTGTGCCGAGACGATTCCCTTTTGGCTCTTTGGGAACAGATTTATCAGGCTCAATTTCTGATTAACCATTATAACTCCTGCTATTAAAGCAATTCCAAACACGATTAAAATTATCAATGTCCATTTTCTCATATCACAACCTCAGCATTAGCAAATGTCATAAATTCCTGTGACATTTATTTTCCTGTAGCATCCATTCGGATAATAGGTTATATTTCCAGCATAGACTGTCCCCTGATTTGAGAAGTTGGTAACGATAGTCATGTTATTCACGGTTAGGTTCGTGTTTATCGCCAAAGTCTGGAAGTTTGCAGAAGTGTTAATTGTCATCAGTCTCGAATCATTTACTCCCATCCAGTTGGATGTTGAGTTGATTACATTGGAAATCTGAGTGGCTGATATGTTGGCTACTGCTCCGATAGTCAGATTCAAATTCGTTTCATTGAAACTCAAAGTTGAGCCATTCCATAATAAGTATTTGTTATTGACTGAGCCTACTCCAAACAATCCTAACACAAAATCAAACAGTCCATGAATCCATGTGTCGCTTGTTATATTGTTTCCTGCTCTTATGCTTCCTGTTGCAGTTATATTTCCTGCAACTGTAATATTTGCACCATTGTTAAAAATGTTGGATTGATTTGTAAGAGCTATATTTGTATAATCATCTACTCCTGATGCACTTGCAGCTAAGCACTGAAATCCCGCTCTCGAGAAATTTACTGCATAAGTTCCTGCTGAACAATTTGTATACGTGGTGTAATTCCAGAAAACATAACTTGCGTAGCTTGAGTTGTATGTCGAACTCCATGTTGCATTGTAAGTCGTTGTTATATAATTAACTGTATTTGTTGTGTAATTAGTCGAGACGTTTGCTTTGTAATCATCATAAGTCTTATTGTAGGTAGAATTAAACTTAGAATCAACGCTTATTTTGACTATGCTGTCATTTACTTCTTGACTTGATAATCCTCCACTCTGGGCAACGCACTGAACTCCCAAATTTGTCGTATTCATTACAACCTGTCCATCAGGACAATTTCCAGTTCTTGCTATAGTTGTATTGCTTAAGGAAGTTATCTTTGCATCTGTGTAGCCTTCTGCGTTCTTTGTCCAGTTTGTGCTTACGTTAGTTTTGTAGGCATCGTATGTAGTGTTATAGGTTGAGTTCCAGTTAGAGTCAGAACTTGTTTTTATTATGCTGTCGTTTATCTCTTGGCTTGTTAGTCCTCCATTGCTTCCTGTCCTATTTAAGTCTTCAAATGAAAACCTGCTTCCGCTATTGTTATAGAAATAATTCCCTGAGATATTTACTCCAACAAAGGAAGGAGTTGCCGTAGAATTCAAATCCTGATTGAAGTAATTCCTAAACAACTCATTCCACTTATCAACAAACCAAGTCCATAACAAAGATAGTGTTATTTTTGAAGTATCGAATTGCGTGGCGTTTGCAGAACTGGAATTTCCCCAGAAATTAGATTTATTTACATTTAGATTGCTTTCATTTGTCTTTTGAATATACAAATCATCAGTTACAGACTGGTTGAAAGTATTGTTAGCGACACTGGCTGCGTATGTGGAATTGTAAGTCGAACTCCATGTTGCATTGTAAGTATTTATCAGATAATTCACTGTATTAGTCGTATAATTTGTAGAGACATTCGATTTATAGGCATCATAAGTAGAATTATAAGTAGAGTTGAATTTGGAATCACTACTTATCTTTATTATGCTGTCATTAACCTGCTGGCTGGATAAACCGCTCACTAAATTGCAGACATCAATTCCAGTTATATTAGAGCAGTGCAGGACAGTCTTGTTCTGCTCTCCGACATGAAGTGCAGAATCGTTTATGGCTTTTGCATAAGCTGTTGCAGGAGCAGTCCAGTTCGTTGACACGTTTATCCTGTAGTCATCGTAGGTTTTATTGTAAGTTGAAAGATAAGAAGCATTTGCATTTCCAAGATAAGTGTTTATTGTTGAATTAACATCTGTGCTTGACAATCCACTTCCAGTTACATTGAATCCTAACTGCAATCCAAGACTCTCTATGCTTTCATTCATTTTTGTTTCATTGAAGAACAAAGTCGTGCTGTCATTGTAGAGATAGAGATTATCTGGAGCAGGAAATAAGAAATCGGATATTTTTAGAAAAGTGGCAATAACCCAGTCCACGATAGTGCTATTGACAGTATCGACATAGCTCTGATTTGTAAAGAGGGTTGCTGCATAACTCTCGTTCCAGCTTTCATTGTCTCCACTTGCAGTTGGAAGAGTCAAGCAATCAAACCCTGTCCTTGAGAGGTTTACAGGATAATCCCCCGCAGAACAATTGTTATAAGTCGTGAAGTTCCAGAAGTTAGAAGGGTTGGATTGTAGATAATACAAACTCCAGTTTGCGTCGCTCTGCGTTTTGGTATAATACAGAGAAAGATTGCTGTCAACTTCCAGTTTCGTATAGTATAAAGAAAGATTAGCGTCTATTTCTGATTTTACATAATAATTGGAAAAATTGTTATCGACTTGGGCTTTCGTGTAATAATTGGATAAGTCTGTTGAAGTGCTTGCGTTTAATTCTTCAAAAGAAAAACACGCAGTAGCGTTGCACAAGAAGTTTCCTGTGAGCGTCATATTGGTGTGTGTCGGGCTGTCTGTAGTGTTAAGACTCTGATTAAACCAATTCCTAAACAAAGCATTAAACCTCGTCGTGAAATCCAACCATGTCACAAGCCAGCTTTCTTTTATCGTAATGATAGTAGTGTTATCCTGCTGTGTTAAGTTTACCCCTTGAGTTCCTCCGCCAGTAACATTGAAATAAGAATTATTGATATAGTAAGTGTTGTTCTCCGAGCCTCCGACAGTTACGCCTGTTCCAGAATTATAACCAAAGAGGGAAGCTGACACAGTCCCGATTAATAATATCAGTACAAACAAGAATATCAGTCCGAATTTTATTCTCTTCATAAATTAACCTCATCCTAATTCATAGTTTATCCTACTTTCTCCTTAAAAGAGAGAAAGGGCGGATGCCTGATTCTTTATGCTGCTGAATGACAAACCCCCCTCCCCTGTTTTCTGAAATATGCGCATGCTCTCTCAGTGATTTTCTTTCTATTCCATGCAAAGCCCTTAGGTAAGTGGAATGAACAGCATCTTGAACCTCTCTCATAAGTATCAAAAACCTTTTCAGCTTGTTCTTTATAATCTGCTCTTTGATTTTGTTGAGTTCTTTTTCAATAATCGGTTCAATATCAGTTAGTATCTGCTCCTCAATCTCTTTCTTCTCTCTCTCACTTACTGTTTCCCCTCTTATCAGTTCAAGAGTGAATTCTTTCAACTCCTGCTTTTTTTTCAGTCGTTCTTCCAGAGCTTTTTTGCAGTCTTCCAGAGTAGGATACTGGAAAATCTTTTCATATTCCATAAATATAGTATCATTCAAATCACTGGCAAAGTCCTCCATCTTGTGATTGATTGTTTCCTCATCATAATTGGAAAGAAGAGTATTCTTGTTAAGATACCATGCGATAGTGTTCCTTATCAGATGTACTCCATAGTCAGAAAGGACAATCAAGTCATTATTGTCTGGCTTTACCCACTTCTGAATTTTTTTTCCATCCCCTATATCCACCAGTTCGAGAGTATATCCTCTCAGCAGCAGGTCAATCCTGTTGAGTTCTTCCCCCAAGTCCAGTTGCTCGGCAATCATGCTTTTTTCCTGCTGGTTCATGTCCATATCCTGCTGATACAAGTCATTCTGAGCCTGCTGGTTCTGTGTCCTAAGCCCTTCTACATATTTTGCTATTTCTTCCTGTTCTTTGTCTGAAATCATTTTTTTATTTTCTCCTTTATATCCAGTCACTTATATCAAATGGTTTTAATTTTCCTTTTCTAGCTTTCTTTACTTTTCCTATCCTCTTCATCCCTTTTGTTTTCGCTAGATAAGTATCCACTACTCTATTCGTTCCTTTCCATAGGACAGAACCTCCCCTTTTGATAACTTTTCCTGTTGTCCTGATTAGTTTTGTCCTTGCAGGATGCCGCAATCTTCTATTTTCTCTTTTTAACTTTCTCCTTCTGCGGTTCATCTGTCCAAATTCTCTGCGTATTTCTTCTCTCGCTCTTAATCTTGCATTTTCTCTTTCTAATTCTGCTATCGTTGGCATTTTAAAATAAACCTCCTTTCATTTTCTTCTTCCTTTTCTTTTAGTTCTAACTCGTGGCATTTTTTGTTTTCTGAACATTTGTATTTCTGGAATTTCAAGTGTCCCTTTTTTGAGTCGTCTTCCACGCTTTTCAATAAATATCGTCTGTCCTTTCTCTTGCTTTGCATAATATCCAGAAGGAGCATAAGGAATCTGTCCTGTTCCCTTAGAGATTTTGAAACTTGCACCGAGAGTTCTTGTCGTGTATAATTTTCCGAGATTAAATGCTCCTTTCAGCGTCGGAGCTTTTGCGTATGGTTTCCATTTGCCGAATCTCCTTATACTAGTTGTATATAAACGGGAGGTACTTTTGAAAACTGATCCTTTCCCTAATTTCAAAATAGGAAAGAACATAGATTTGGTAATAGTTTTTGGAAACCCCAAACTTAAAATGTTCTTTTGTCTTTGTATCTGTTTTTGTGTTTGCATAGTTTTTTGCATATGTCTCAATAAAGATTCTTCTTTTTGGACAGTCAAACTCTTTTGTTGATGTCTCAATAAAGATTCTTCTTTCAATACTTGTTGACTCTTTAATCCACTTTTCAAAAGTTCTGATTCTGACTGCAAAGGAAGATATAACGGAGATTGTCTTGTCCTTATAGTTGTTCCCAAAGAAGTCTTAGGAGTAATTCCTCCTTCTGTCCTTTCATATAGGCCTGTCCCAGAATAAATTGCGTCTGTTGTCAATCCCTTCCCCCCAACCATAGAAGGAAGCTCTCTTGTAGTTATGCTTGAAAGAACTTTTGAAGAAGAAGCAAAGACAGAACTTGCAAAAGAAGTTTTTGGAATTGTCTTAACTGTTGCTTTTATTATTGAGGCTGTGCTTTGCAAAGCGGGATTAGAAATAACTGAGCTTGTTCCTCCTCTTGCCTTTATTAATGGAGAAACAATGTCTTTTAGATTAATATTAATAATATCTGTATCTCTTATTATTCCTCCAAACTTTCCTGCTGCCTTCTGTCCAAATGAACCTCCAAAGATTGCAGTCAAATCCTCTTTCTGTGCTCCAACGCCCATAGACTGATAAAAATTAAGGGGAGCAGTCTTTAATTTTATATTCCCTTTCGGAAAAACACTTCCAATCTTGAACTCTGCTGTTGCTCCCTTTGAAACAGAAACGAATCTATTTTCAAATTCCTTAGCTAGGCCAATATCAGCACCAGTAAATTTTTCTGTGGAATAGATAATTTTTCCTGTTGGAAATTTAACTCCTTTCACTCCTCCTATTTCTCCAAGAGCATTTGTTTTGAATGCAGTAACTTCTGCATAGTTTCTAATTTTTCCAGCTCCTTCAAGAAAAGTTGACTCTCTTAAAGGGACATTTGCTCTCGTTAATTCTGTTATCCCTGTTGCTGTCCCCTTCTTTCCTTGCGAAGTTAGAAAATCCAATTCTGTTTTTATGACTTGTGTTCCTTGTTCTGTTCTTCCTAATTGTTGATTCACTCCTGCAAAGGCTACATCATTTCTTGGGATACTAATCTCTTTGTATATCTGTCCAGAAGTTTTCATAAATGGAGAAAAACCAGAGAATAACGCAGTCTCTCCAATCATTTCTCCAACTTGTGTTTTAACTTGTGGAGTTAATGCAGGCTCTTTGAAAAATCTCTGCCCTATATTTTTCTGTATGAACTCGAATGCCTTCCCTCCTAAAATGTCTGAAGACTTTATTATCATCGCAGGATAATCCTTCTTAGAATATAAATCAGATAGGTTACTACTTCTCAAATAATCTCTGTATTCTTCCTGATAAGTCTGTCCCTTTGAATTGAGATATGCCTGTTGTCTTGTTATGTCTCTCTCTGTCATAGACTTCAAGAAAGGTAGAACTTCCCCAATCTTTATATCACGAGCTATTGCTCTCTCCACTCTTGCTTTTATTTTTGGACTTATTTGTTGGGTAACATTTTCCTGTGGATAAAAATCCTCAATTCCCGCATTAAAAACGTTTAATGGTTTTTGTAATTTATATAATATCTTATTAGGAACTCCTGTGAAACCTGCTAACTTATTTCCTTCAGTATCAACAGTGTAATAATCCGCTTTTATAATTTTAGATGTTCCTTTTGGAGTTATTTCCCCTGATTCTATCTTGCCATAATAAGCAGCTTGGGTTGGAGTCAGGTTTGTTCTTTGTCCATAGTATTCTTGTTGCTGTGAAATGTTTGGCTGTTGTAATCCAGCTTTTCTATAAGCCTCCCTCTCTCTTGTTATAGCTTGTCGCTGATACTCTTGGAGTTGTGATAATCGCTGAGCTTCTAATTGTTGCCTTTGCTGCTCCAGCAATCTTCTCTGTGCTTCCAAATCAATTGCTCCGACACTCGCTGTGGTACTAGAACTAACAGGACTATAACCTCCTCCTCCACCACCTGAAGTCGCTCCGCCACCGACGATTATTGTCCCCTTTGTTCCTCCGCCATAGCTCGTTCCTGTTCCTGTAATCGGATTTACGATAGTTCCAATACCTGTCAGCGGGTTATATGTATTTGAAGACGAAATCGAAGAGGACTTCGATGAACCTGTAATAGTTACCATCTCATCCTATCTTCGTCACCACGATGCATTTACTTGTTTCCATGCTGCACAGTTTTGCGCTCTGTCCATAGCTCAAAGCATTGGAAACGCTATTGAAGTCTCTCTGGCCTATGGAAAAGCCAAAGTCGTCGAAGACATAGTTGGGTTGATAAAATACATTGTAACAAAACAGTACGACAGCAATCACACTAAGAATTATCGATGCAATTTTCCAATAATTTTTCTTTGCCTTCATTTATTTTTCCTCCTGCATTTTTTAATTTTTAAGATAGAAATAAAGAAATAATTTTTAGAAATTACAGAAAAAGAAATGCAGAAAGAAGTATCAATAATGTAAGATGCTGGAATTTATATATTTTTCCTTTTTGTTGACAGCAATTACATTATTTACAAAATATATATAAGGAAAGGCAGTCTTCAATTACAATATTTCTTTATCTCCTTATCTATCCTGTATTTTTTTCTATTTCTCTCAGTCCATGCTATTTCTCTATTTTTTATCTATTCTATACAATTGAAAGGAGGTAAAATCCAAATGCAAAGATTAATGCACAGAAAAAAAGGCGGAGTGGTTGGGGGGTTAATCAGCGGTGTAGGTGCTTTGATAATCACCGTTGTTGTAATTCTCGTAGTAGTTTCTACCTTGCTTGGTGCTAACCTGCTTACTGCAGGAGCATACAATGACACTGCACAAGGAATGGCAGGAAACTTCACAATAGGAATCAATAATGTAGCTGGTAAAATACCAACAATCCTTCTTATAGCTGCTGTAGTCCTATTATTCGGAGTAATCGTGCTTTTAGTACGACAGGCTCAGGGTATGGGAATAGGTCAACAAAGTGGAACTTTGTAAGGATTTAATCCAAAATGCCAGAGAATAGTACTGGATTAGTAAAAGGATTAATCATAGGCGTAGGAGGATTGGTAGTTCTGACTGTTCTTGTCTTTATCGTGGTATCCACGATTCTCAATGCTAATTTGCTGAGAGCAACGGCATCCCAAGCCAATTCTACAGAGAATAACATCAATGTAAATAACACCGGATTCACATTAGTTGGATATAGCGCTCTTAACAGAGACTATAGTATTCTGATGGTAAAGAACGCAACAGGGAATGTCATTGTTCCATTGGCGAATTTCTCGCTTAGCAGTACAGGTGTTCTGAAGAACGCAACCTTAGCCGTGTATGAGGGTGTTGGAGTAAACGTAACTTATGGATACTACACGCCTACAGAATACGAAAGGGCTGCAAGTGGTTTTGGAGGAAATTTAACAACTGGAGTGATTAATGTATCCCTTAAGATACCTACAATACTGTTAATAGCCGCAGTAGTATTGCTATTCGCTATTATCGCACTTCTTGTACGGCAGTCGAGAAACATGGGCATAGGAGAAATCAGCGGAGGCAAAGGAGCAAGACAGAAGGAAGGTTCATTGTAAAATCCTTAATTTTTTTATTTTTTATTTTTTCATACTCAAAGTCGGGAGAAAACTTAATTGAAACTCCCGACTATAAACCATAGGAGGAAAAAATGTTAGAAAAACGAAAGAGAAAAAGAAGACGAAGATAATAGAAAATTATAATCATGCCAAAATCAAAGAAATTCCAGAAGCTCTTAAGAGCGACACGCAGAGAGTATGGAAAGAAGAAAGAGACGCAGGTAGCTTATGGAAGAGCAAAACGATTAGGTTGGAGAATATAAAAGAAGATTGAAAGGAGGAGAAAAAATAATGACGAGTTTAAAGCAGAAAAGAGCAGCTAAGAGAAACATAATTAAGGCAAGAAAGAGAGCAATGCCTAATAGGTAAATATTTAATTAATTCGGAAGAGGATAAGGATTTGTTTGTTTCTCATAGTCTTGTCTGGCTAAGTTCAAGTCCAGTTCAAGAATTCTCGACGGAATATCGTCGTATTCGTTCAAAAAAATATATGCCCTAATATAAGTATAATTGATATTATCTGTTTTTGAGTTATCCTTAAGGATATACATTAATGGGTTGGAAGTGCAAGCATGGATTTTTTCTGTTATTAAATAAATACAGATTACAACAGCTCCGAAAAGCATGCATGCTAAGATTATCAAGCCAAGCCAGTCTGTTTTGTATCTCCCATTCTTCACATTGCTAGGAATTCTTTCGGTATACTGTGGTATACTGGAAGATACTTCAGTATTTGCTTTCTCTTTGTGGGGTCTCATCGTATCTCTTCCTCTCTTTTTCACGTTTCCATCTCTCTTTGAGGATTTCTGCTCCTACTCTTCGTTTAGGAGCTTCACTTCTTCCCTCAGTTCTTCCAGCATCTTGGTGTTCTGCTCTGAAACTTCTGCTATCTTTTCCAAGACTTGGCTTAGATTGGAAGTCAACTTCTCTAAATCCAACAGGAGGATTAGGCGGAAGTAACTTTCGTCTCTCAGATTCGTCAATTCCTTCAAACTTCGGTTCTCGCTGATTAAATCTGCCTGGTCTTCCAAACTCAACTGCGGAGTTTCCTGTGGAATCTCCTGTGGGAAGGGCGGTTGAGACTCTGTTTTTTGATTTGTCTTCTTTTGCATCGTATTCCCTCAACAATTTATTTATTTTCTTTTTATTGGATGCCTTGAGCATCAGATAAAAAAAGAAAAGGAAAATTGTGAGAAGGATGATACCTATTGTTATTAGATTATTAACCATTTCTATGAAGCAGGCCTTATGCCTGAACCTCCTGAACAAATAGTATCGAGATTTCCTGCAATTCTATTCAATGTATCTGCAAGAGGCTTTAGGGCTTCTACGTTTTTTCCTGTAAGCTTTGCAGACTCTCCCATCTGGCGCATTATGAAATATCCGCCGATTACAAGGATTAAAGTAACTAAAACTATTCCCCCGACGACAATCGCAGTGATTTTCTCCATCTTCTTTGCCTTGTACCTGTCCTGGATGTTCTTTCTGATAGCGACATGCATGTATCTCATGTCTCTGTCTATAGGCTCAATATCGAGCATGCCCATCTTGGTATCTAAGTCTCCAAGAAGAATGTTGTACCAGTAACCATCCTGCCCCACTGCAAACCAATAAGTGTTTTTGCCCATTTTTCTTCCGTAGGCAGTCCTATAGACTTTTCTTTTCCTGAGAAAGAGCAGTTCCTCTCCGCCTTCTCCTATCTTTAGGACTTTGGCTTTGTCGTTTCCTGTGTTCTGGTAGCCCTGTCCTGCGATATTCTCGAAGATGATAATCCTTTTATTGAATAGTCTGTTGATATAAATCATGTAAACTATGATTCCGCCTGTTGCTGCAAAGAGAACAAAAATGAGAATTATGACTAACCAAAAGCCAACTCCTGTTCCAGAAAAAGAAGGAAGTTGCAGTCCTCCAAGATCAAAGCCAAGAATGCTAGCCATTATTTTTTCTCCTCTTTCTCTTCATTGTCAAGAAAGACAGTCAGGATAATATCAACCATAGGAGAAAGGGAAGACATTTTCTTCTTGAGTTTATATTCGATTAATCTCTCTTTGGTTTTCTTTCTTATGCTAAAAGAAACAATAATCTTCTTCTCTTTTTGATATTCTTCAAATGTATTTTCTTCCAATTTATGAACTCCATCGTAAAGAATAAAGACATAGAAATCACAGACAGAAAGATAGAGTTAAACAATTAGATAAAGATATTAGAAATAATAATACAAAAATTAATAAGATAACTATTATTTAAACTTTGTGTTTTTTTGTTTTTTGAGTTAGCATTTTGTCAGCATATTTATTGCACCATCTTTCTTCGTAAACTTCTGCTCCTACAGAAAACAGCATTAATGGAACAACCAACCAAATCATGAACTTATCCAGAAAAGTGAGAGTTGTAGTTATCATCCAGAAGTCTATGGCATAACCCTGCCAAAGTTTGAGTGTAGAACCTAACTGTGAATCATTGAAAACGAGATGCGCATGTTCATGGTAGTAATCCTTGCTTCCTTTCTTACAACCATAAATCTTTCCTGTTGATATGTCGCAGTGTGGGAGGGTTTTCATTTTAGTTCGTATTTTCTATCTTCTGCGAACCATTATCTTTATATTCCTTTGTTGGAGGAAACTTAGAAAGTTCGCTTTTTGTATGATTTTTCATTAGAATAACTCCTCATAAGATTTAAGTGCTTCTTTTGGATTGGCTTCAAGATAAACATTAGTAGTAGAAATGTTTGAGTGACCCATCAAAGTTCTTACATGATGAATAGGAACACCATTAGATACAGCAAGAGTAGCGAACCCATGTCTAAGAGAATGAAAGTGAAGTGTGGGTTTTGTTTCTAGTAGGTTGGCTCTTCTTGCAGAATTCTTAAATGCTTTCTCCAATGCTCTTGGAGTTATACCCAAAGGAAGTATAGCAAGATGTTTTTCTTTGAAACCTTTTGGTAATGGAACAATTCTATCTTTCTTTCCTTTGCCTTGCTCAACAAGTATTGTTTGCTCTTTCATAACTATATTTCTTGGCTGCAATTTAATTACTTCAGATACCCTAAGCCCTGAACCAAAGCCCAGAAGGAAAGCGAGCTTATGATTTTCTTTCCTAGTATGCTTAATTAATTGGACAAACTCCTCTTCATTAATAGCAACTGGTAATTTTTTCATTCCTTCTTCTCCTGTCCCCTCATATAAGTTATGTGATAAGTCCTATTATAAAAAGTAATATTAATCATATTGTAGTAGGTTTTGGTAAGGGAAAACCCCCATTCCCTAAGGAAATCTCTTCTTTTTGTGGTTCTTTAGTATCTTTCAACCAAACAAAACCAGTTTTTTCAGTCACTTCAAAAATAATCTCTGCTATCTCTTTTACAGATACTTTAATTTTAAGTTCTTTATTGATATATTCATACACTCTTCTAAATAAAATAGCCTTGAAATCCTTCCCTATTGGTTCCTTTTCCTGCTGCAGCATGTCTAATAACTTCGCTTCCCTGTATTCTTTCTCGTCGACAGCATAACCAGCAGTGAATCTTCCAGAAAAATTGCACATAACGACATTGTAGTTTTGGGTTTTCTTTCCTTTTAGATATAATTCTCTCTTCCTTTCAAAATTATAAAACCTAAAGTATCCTCTCTCGAATTCTCCTTCATATCTTATATCAACTGCATAAACACTCCTGCTCATCGCATAACTTGGGGGCAACTGAAAGAAATTTGGGATGATTACTATAATAAACAGATTCAACTGCCTGCATTTCCTGAAGAATTGCCTCAATGCTTTCCCCAACTCGCTTAAATAATGAGCATCTTCCCATTCATCGAGGAGAATGCAGGAATATTTTGGAAGTTCATGCGCTCTTTTTATCAAATCCTGTGGCTTGAAGACAAGATTCTTCATAGTAAAAGTCAAATTTGTCCCGTGCATTTGATTGACTAATTCTGTATAGCATTCTGCATCCTGGCTTGCAGAGGTTGTCTTTCCTGCTCCAACTTCATAAGTGGAAGAATAATAGACAGCGAGAAAGGTATTATCCTCGATGATATGCTTGGCAAGTATCTTCAAGTTCTCATACTTTATCTCATCGATATATCTTCCTGGAGATTTCTGCTTTCGGAAACTTCCCATTGGATATTTGTCAATGCAGTATTTCATCTTAATTGCTCACTATTGCTCTTCTCGGGTCTTCTTTGCTTGGATTTCCAATCTTGTGCGTATTCATCAGTTCTTCAAGTTGAAGACGGAATTTATCGAGAAGGCATTTTATTCTTGCCCAATTTTGCTTGTTTAATTTTTTGAAATCTTTTTTGTTTCCGAAGTTTTCTTCTGAATAAAAATTCCAAACAGGAAGAAGTTCAAAACAATCCGAAAGCAAATCTTTAATCTTGATTATATCTTTTTCTTCTGTTTCCTTTAATTTAGAAGAAATCAAAAAGAAAACAGAACTCAAATCGTTGAAAATGATTTCGTAGTTATACATGTTCATCTCGTAGTTATATCCTGTAGGGTCAATATTGCATCTATCAATTCTAAGCATTAGTTCATATAGACGTTCCATCTCAAACTTCGCCTGATTGAACTGCGCCTGTTCCCCAATCATATCATCAGCCATTTTAATTAACTCCTACTGAAACTTCCTTCAGGAAAATTATCTGAAGAGTCAATGGTTCTTTCTCTATAAACTTTGTGCTGATAACATCATAGCAGTTCATGTCTGCCTCAACGTAAAAGCCATTGACTTTTTGTTCCATCTCTTCCAAATCCTTTGCCTCTATCAATTTCACCTGCTTAACTTTATTTTTATTGTTATTGTTCATTCTTCCTTCTCTTTTCTCTGATGCAAAAAAATCATGAAGAGGACTGCAACAAACCAATAACCAACAAATAATCTTGTCATGGCTGAAAAGCCATTGATAGCATATCCTAAGAATGCTGCAAGGACAGAGCCCAATATGATTAGGAAGATTTTTTTGTTGGGGTTCATTTCTCCTTTCCTCTCGCTTCATAAGCCGAGCATTCAATATCATAACCATCGCACTGCTCGCAGAGGCAGTCTGGGTTCTCCTGCAGAAGCTCCTCGTAAAACTCTTTTCTCATGACGCTGTGCTTCAGCCTGCATATCTCTCTCGAGTTGTGCAGCATGGCGAGCTGTTCTATTGAGGTCATTTGAAACACCCCTTGTACATAACCATAATAGCCAAAGTCGATAAAGCACCTACTATAACTCCAACTACATATATAATCCAATTCTTCCAATATCTTGGTATTTCTTCTTTCTTCGTCGTCATTTTCTGCCTCGTGAGGATTTTGCGAATTTATCTTTCATTATTCTTTCATGAAACTTCTTGCAGTCTCCACAAGTAATGCAACAACCACATTCTTTACAAACTATATGATTAGAACCATCTCCATATTTATCATTCATAGTTTTAATCTTCGTCATTTTCGTCTCCGTGAGGGGTTTGCGAGTTTGTTTTCCCTGATAATATCAAAAACTGGAATAAGTGCATAGGCAATTAATACTCCATTAACTAACCATATATCAAACCCATTCATACGTTGTTTTAAAATATAAATACAAACTATTGAAATAATCAATCTCCCAAAAACCTCTAACAAAAAACCACTCGTCATTTTCTTTCTTGCTCCTTTTTATTTCCATGAACAATAAATGCAAATATCCAAAAAACAATAGGAAGCATTGAATAAGTCAAAGATTTCCAATTATCTTTTAAGATATATGAAAGTAAAAACCCAATTCCAAATATAAAAAGTGTTCCTAATATAAAAACTATAAACTTCATTTCCTTTCCTCCTGTGTTTTATCTTTAGAGGGGGAA